>Ga0302278_10001199_pt1 | contig 32400 bp, 26 predicted proteins | sample III_Bog_N3_2_FD_194543 | JGI IMG/M metagenome (GOLD analysis project Ga0302278, IMG submission 194543) | Peat permafrost microbial communities from Stordalen Mire near Abisko, Sweden - III_Bog_N3_2 | ecosystem: Environmental > Terrestrial > Soil > Wetlands > Peat | place: Sweden: Abisko... | reverse complement strand
AAGTCTCCGCCCAAATTCCAAATGCGATTGGCCTGGGCAAAAACCTGTATCTGAAGATCCCGCAGGAATGGGAAACAGTGGGCGAATCGAGCAAGCAGTTGTCACTTGAAGCCAGAATGCCCCGCGTTGCGCCCGGAAATCTATAGAGCGGTTTGCAAAATCGCGAGGCCGGCGCGCGAGACCTGAACATCTTCCTCGGACTTTGCGCCGCTGAAGGCTACGATGACATAGCCGGTCTTCACCCGTGCGATGACGCCGCCTTGCCAGTTGAATTCACCGGTCATGGGCGGGCGCTTGGCCATACCGCTGTCCTGAAGCGTGTCTGCCATCTGGGCTGACTTGGCGTAGGCGATCGCGAGCAGGTTATTGCCCTTGTCGGTGGCCGTTTGGGGGTCCGTCATCCGGCCGACCACCTGCATCTTCGAGGTCCAGCCCTGAATGGTGTCGCCCTGAGAGTATGAGACGACCGCAACTCCGCTGATCTTGAGCTCGGCGGCGCGATTCTTCATCGCGACGAGCGCGGCATCGGCCAAAACATCGAATCGTTTTGCGCTGACAGGCTTTGGCGCTTTGGCGGCGCGGACAGTTCCCTCGCTGGCTGCGAGGCTGACCGCAAGGAGCATTCCGGTTGCAAGCTTGCGTGATGTCATCCGATCAATCTCCGTGGGCTGATATCTGCGGCGGAAAGCGCCTGGTTCGCCCTCGGAGAATTGTACTCTCAGACACATACCGACTCCGCGTCGGTCCGCTCCGCAGGCGAACCGATGGCATACTTCCCAGCTTGACTGGATGATTGATCTACGGATCGGTACTCAGGCCGGTTTCCCGGAGTTACTGCTGCGGACCCGTGGTGGTGGTCGTCGTCTGAGTCTGCTGCTCTGGAGCTGGGACCGTGGTTGTCGTCGTTTTCTGCTTCTCCTTGGTGACCTTCCTGTGATGATGCTTGTACTTCGTCTTGCTCTCGGTGGATTGGGTGGTTTGGGTTACCGGCTGATCAGGCGTTTGCGTCGTCGTAGTGGTGGATTGCGTGGTTTGCTGTGCCGTTGCCGGCAGCGTCATTGCAAGTACGACGAGCGACCCGCAGGCGACCGCATATAGCTTTCTGAATTTCATTCGATTCTCCTTGGTTTTGCCCGGAATGGGATGCGTAAGTACGCGCGGAATCCGACCGTGGCGAACGGCTTCCTTGAGCCTAGGTTCGCTCATCGGCGAGCGCAATGCTGTGCAGAATGGCTCGCGTCGTGAGAGATGCTATTTGCGGGCGTTCAGCAGTTCTAAATGGGCGGTGCCTTGCTGGACACGCGCGTGTTGATGAGGCTTCCCCACGAGGGGAAGAGAATAGGGGCGGTGATGGTTTGGGGATCCCGAAAGAAGCGTGAGCGCGCCGCGATAGTCTCGCGGGCCGGTTGCCAAGACGTTTTCATGCAACCGCAGGTGGTGTTGGCGCGACTCAGCCAGTCTTTTCTAACCTGCTCATCGTTTGCTATACTCTTAGAGTTCACTCCCGTGCGGAGGTGGCGAAATTGGCAGACGCACCAGCTTGAGGTGCTGGCGCCCAAAAGGCATAGGGGTTCAAGTCCCCTCTTCCGCACCAAAGATTCTCTTGTCCGCAACAACCGGACAGACTTGGAAAGCAGCTTAGAAAATGCAGATTGCGCTCTACTTCGTCATTGTCCTGCACGTGATTGTGTGCCTCTTCCTGATCGGCGTTGTTCTCCTGCAACAGGGACGTTCTGCCGATCTGGCAGGCGCCTTTGGTGGGCAGGGTTCGCAGACCGCTTTTGGACCTCGCGCCGCGGCAAACGTACTCACCCGCCTTACCACCTGGTCGGCGATCATCTTCATGCTTACGTCCATTAGCCTGACCGTGCTCTACGTGCGCACCGCCGGCAGCCACTCAGTACTCGAGGGCACCAAGCCCGCGCCGGTCTCTGCGCCAGCCAAGCCCGGCAAGTAGACCACAAAACTTTCCTCCACCCAGATCTGTAGGGAGAGCGGCAAGCCCCACGGCTTGCCGCTTTTTGTTGGTGCGCAACCATTCTTCCGCTTTGCTAGATCATTTTTCTTGACATACGTATCTGTTAGATATATCTTGTAGCTATATGAAGCACTCCAGAACCGCTTACGTCATTCTCGGCGGACTTTCCATCGCGCCCAACCTGTCTGGCTACGACATTCGTAAGGCTGTCGAAGCCAATTTCGGCAGCTTCTGGGGGGAGAGTTACGGGCAAATCTACCCCGCTCTCAAAGCCCTGGCCGCAGCAGGCCTGATCAAGCCGACAAAGACAACCTCCGGACCGGGGCGGCAACGCCAGGAGTTTACGCTGACCGAAGCCGGGCGCGAATGTCTCAGGGAATGGCTGGCCCAGCCTTTCCAGAACGACCCGCCCCGCAATGAGTTCATGCTGAAGCTGTTCTTTTGCCGGGAAGCAGCACCCGGCGTAGCCATCGCACATGTGCGCGAGTTGCAGCAGAGAAACCAGCGCATGCTGGCGACTCTGTCGGGGATCGAGGCGATGGCCAACCAGCAGCAATCGAAGGATCCCAACCTGCCCTACTGGATGCTGACGCTGGGGCTGGGAATAGCCATGACCCGCGCCGCGGTCGCCTGGGGAGAATCCGCGTTAGAGAAGCTTGCTTCCATGGAGGCAGCCACTCCTGCGAATCCGACAGCAGCAGAGACCGACCCCGCGGCAAATGAGGCTTGAGTCCGCACCGAAAATCGCAATCCGCATGCACCAACAAAGCGAGCGTACCAAAAGGAGAATCGCAAGATGCCTACGAACGTAGAATCCAGCCGCTGGTCGCAAATTGTGGCCTGGGCGATCACCAGTCTTTTTGTCATTGGCTTTTTCTTATCTCAGGTGGGAGCGTGGACCGGCCCAATTCTTGGCGTGTGGTTCGTGGGTACACAAAGGCCGCGGCGCGGCTTCCTTTGGATGGTGGCATTGTCCTTTATTCCCGGCCTGCTCTTCGGCTGGCGCAAGTTTCCGTTGTGTGGGCCTTTACTCATCGTTGAACATGTCGGCTGGCTGCTGTTGGCCGCTGTGCTCGGCGTTCTTCCTTTTACCTTCCACCGGCTCACCAGCTTCCGCCTGCCTGGGTTCCTCTCAACTCTTCCGCTACCATTGGCGGCAGTGGCGGTTCCAATACTCGTCCGAATGCTGAACGCCGGGGCAGCGTCAAGTATCGGGTTATCCGGCTTTTTCATCCTTTGGTTCGCGGCGATAACCATTTGGATGTGGAACCGGGAATCGCGCGCGACCTCCATCTTCTTTGGATTTGGCTTTGTCCTTGCGGGCGTCTTTGAACTCTCGCGTCACTTCGACGTTGCCGTGCTTCACTCTTCACCGTTTTTCGGTGAGATCTTCGGTTGGACATGCGTTGGCGCAGCCCTGCTGCTTTGTGTTTGGGCGATTTTCCACCCGGTCCAACAGAAGAGCTGGGCGGAGCGGCCGCAGGCCGTCGCCCGGCTGCAAAGCCCCCTTACCGGCCAGGCCTTGAAGCTGGTCAGCGAAGGGGGCCGGGAAGCGCTCGTCAGCGCTTCCGGCGAGCGATTCCCAATCCGCGATGGAATTCCGGCCTTTCTCAAGCCGCAAGACCTTGTCGGAGACAACGGAAAATACAACCACTTGTATGCGACCATCGCTGGCTTTTACGACGACACTCAGCGCGTCTTTTGCGCACTCAAAGGCTTTCACCGCGATGCCCACTTCAGCAGCTACATGTGCAAGTTGGAAGTGCAACCCGGCGATTCCGTGCTCGAGACTTCGGTCGGTACCGGACTCAATTACAAGTATCTGCCTCCTGGCGCGAAGCTCTCTGGCCTCGATCTCTCGCCTGAGATGCTGGGCAACTGCCAGGTCAATCTGCGCCGCTGGGGATTGGACGCAGACCTTTATCTGGGTAATGCCGAGAGCCTGCCGTTCGCCGATGAAAGCTTCGACGTGGTCTTCCACGTGGGCGGAATCAACTTCTTCAACGATCGCGCCAAGGCCATCGCCGAGATGATTCGCGTGGCCAAGCCGGGCAGTCTGCTGCTGATCTCCGATGAAACCGAAAAGCACGTCAAAGAAATCTACGAAAAAGGCCCGGGCGGCCACCTATACAAGAACCGCAAGGCGCCGGTCAGCGCTCCCATCGACCTGGTGCCGCCCGAGATGCAGCAGATCCAGCTTGAACAGTTGAGGTTCGGCGATACCTACGCGCTGACCTTCCGCAAACCCACCGCAGGAAAATAGAATTCCAACTATTCCAAGCCAACGAAAGGGTTAGGGCAGGAAATGAATCAATTCGAGGAGATTACCGCCAGACGGAAGCGCGCTCATGCCCGCCTGGTCGCGCTGGGGTCGAAGGTTTACGACGGCTTTTTGGCCATGGAAAAGGCGGCTTACTGCGACGGCGCATTGTCCAAGAAACAAAAAGAGTTGATCGCTGTTGGAATCTCTGTGGTGAAGGACTGCGAATCGTGTATGCAGTGGCATATTGAACAAGCGGCGGCAGACGGCGCGACCTTTGAAGAGCTGCTGGAAGCCGTCGAGGTCGGCATCGAGATGGGCGGGGGGCCGGCCACTGTATCGGCGCGCTTTGCCCTGGAAATGATGGATAGCCTGGGGCTGAAGCCGAGTTAGCCCTTGCAGCAGCCACGGCGACGGCATGGCGATTTGGCCCGCCAGAGCGCCTATAGAATGGAAGCATGATTCTTGAGACCTTCCCTGTCGGCCCCCTGCAATGCAACTGCACCATCCTGGGCGACGAAGAGGCTGGCGAGGCCATCGTCATCGACCCAGGCGACGAGGTTGGCCGCATAGCCCGCCGCCTCGCCGCGCTTGGCCTCAAGCTCAAGCAGATTCTGATCACCCATGCCCACATCGACCATGTGGGCGGCGCGCTAAAGCTGAAGAGGCTCACCGGCGCGCCCATCCTGCTGAACGAAAACGACCTGCCCTTGCTCAAAATGATGGAGATGCAGGCCGGCTGGCTCGGCATGGAGACGCCTGAGACCGCTCCGCCAGACGAGAGTCTTGCCGACGGCCTCCGCGTGGGTCTCGATCGGTACCCAGCCGAGGTGCTCCACACTCCCGGTCATACTCAGGGCTCAGTCTGCCTCCACTTTGCACCGCTCAAGATGGTAATTGCCGGCGATACGCTCTTTGCCGGAAGCATCGGCCGCACCGACTTGCCGGGCGGAAACTCTCGCCAGATCATCGACTCGATCGAGAGCCGCCTAATGGCCCTCCCCGACGAAACCAGGGTATTGCCGGGCCACGGACCCGCGACGACCATCGGAGCCGAGCGCAGGAGCAACCCGTTCCTACGAACGCTTTGACCGGGGGATATTCGATCGATTGCGCTGCTTTTGCAATTGTTCTCGAAAAGAATGCCGGGAGGCGTCCGCTGCATCTGCGCGCCAGTCGCGGACTCTATAGGAGGAGTCCCTCGGTCTGCAACACTTCCATGCAGCGCTTCAGGCCGCCGTCAGTGGTCAATATGCTCCAGCGCTTTCTGGAGGCAACTGCGCACATCAGAATATCAACCGATCCACATTCGACGCCGCGGCTTCGGCAAATGTTGAACAGACGCGCAGCTTCTACGTAATGCTGGGTAGTGATTGGTTCGTCCTCGAAGGCTTCAAGTGCAACCCTCAATTCTTCAAATTGAGCCAAGTCCTTGATGCCGGAGAGAATTTCCTGGCGGATTGGGCCGATTATGGCTACCCGGCCGTCCCGGACCGCTTCGGTCAATGATGCCACAATGCGCTGCTCATCTTCGCTCATGGCAGCCTGACTCTTGCGCCGGAACAGAAGTGACCAACCGCAACTGTCAACCAGGATACTCATGGCAAGACCTTCAAGGTTCGATCTCAATCCGATCGAGCTGGCGCGTCTTCTTGTAGTCGTAGGCCGCATCATAGTCGATCGTTCCAGCCATCTTCAGGATCTCCACCTGCCTTCGACGGTTGATGTACTCCTGCAAAGCTGCAGTTACAGCTTCCTTCTTGGTCACGTGGTCACCTATACGCCGCGCCTCATTGATCAGCCTGTCATCAATTGCCAGATTCGTAGGCATTCTAGCGGTCCCTTCCGTGCGTAGTTTATCACACATTCAAATGTGTAGAGAAGATTAAAAAGCCACACACGACGCGCCGAAATAGCCGGCCAGCCCCCTGACTCCGCGGCTGAACTCCTCACCTGGCCCCAACAGGCTCACCACCAGCCAGCCGGACTCGGCCATCCCAAAGAAGTACCCAGGATGGACCCAAACTCCATGATCGAGCAGTTCCAGCACGGTTTGCTCGTCTGGCTTGATTGCCGGTATCCGAAGCACCGCATACCAGCCGCCCTCGACTTCCAACCGGCAAACCCCTGGCAGCTTGCTTAATTGTCGGTCGAGTTCGGCCAGGTTGGCCGCCACGCGCGTCCGAATCTGCGCCTGAATCGCCGCCCTCCCGCCCAGCCACGACGGCAACGCGCATTGCACGGGCGCATTCATCGAGAGAAACGTATCGGCAATCACCTCAAGCCGATCCAGCGCCCGGTCGGCCTCAGGCCCGGTGGCCACAATCCACGCCGCCTTCATCTGCGGCAGCCCCGCAATCTTGCTCAGTCCGCTCACCACGAACACTGGGACACCTGCAAGCCCCGCTGCAAAGCTCTCGCCAGGTCCGGCGACGCCGTAATCGAGGAAGACCTCGTCCACAATCAGCGAAAGGTCGAATTCACGGCACAGCCGAGCAAGCTCCTCGGCCTCCCACGGCTTGGTAAAGTGGCCGGTCGGATTGTTGGGGTGAACCAGCACAATGGCCCGCGTCTCCGGCGTAATCGCCCTGCGAAGCCCTTCGGGATCGATTTGCCAGCCTTGGTCGTAGACCAGCGGCGCAGCTTTGAGACGCACGTCGTCCAGCATCGCCAGAAAGTCGAAGAGCGGATACCCCGGCTGAGCGATCAAGATCTCGCTTCCTGGGTCACAAAGAAGTCGAAACAGAAAGCTGTAAGCCTCGCTGGTGCTTGTAGTTAATACGATTTGCTCTGGTTTTACCTTAACTTTGTGCTCCGTATAATACCCGCAAACCGCCTGCCGCCCGCGCAGACTGCCCCTCGGCTGAGGGTCGTAGTCAAGCGCCAGCGGATCGGCAAGCGCCGCGAGAAGCTCCGGGGAATACTGAAAGCCGCAGCGGGTCGGATTCGATGCCGTCAGGTCGGCAATCGGCAGCCCAGCCTGGGCGCGCAACCGGTGAGCCCGCGCCAACTCACTCTCTTCCGTATTCCAGTCGGTTCTTCGCGAAAAGCGCATTCTTCCATCCCATCAATTCACAGGTGTAGCCTGCCGCACCGCAGGTGGTCATGCACAATAAAGGCAGGGGCTCATTCCAACCATACACGGGCGCCTACGAGGAGGAACATTGGGTCTGCGCGCGGTTGTCTTCGATTATGGAATGGTGTTGACCGGTCCGCCGGACCCCGATGCCCATGCCGCGCTGTTGCGCATCACCGGCCTCCCGCGCGCCCGCTTCGAGAGCCTGTACTGGGCCGACCGCCATGCCTACGACGAAGGCAAGCTCACCGGCCTCGCCTTCTGGCAGAAGCTTGTGAGCGAAGCTGGCCTGACGCTCGGCGAGGAAAAGGTCGAGGAGCTGAACCAGTGGGATGCGCGAATGTGGACTACCGAGAACCCCTCGATGCTTGACTGGCAGGTCAAGCTCAAGCAGCGCGGTCTGCTTACGGCAATCCTCTCAAACATGGGCGACAATGTGCTGGCCAGCGTCGAGCGGGAGTTTGACTGGATTCATCGCTTCGACGTGCTGGTCTGGAGCTTTCAGCTCCACATGGCCAAGCCTGACCCGGCAATCTATCGACACTTGCTCGATGAACTGGGAGTCCAGCCCGAGGAGGCGCTCTTCCTAGATGACAAGCTGGTCAATATCGAGGCCGCGCTGGATATGGGCATGAAGGCCATTCCGTTTTCGACAGTCGATCGACTTCGCGCCGATCTCGTTGCCGCTGGGCTGGCAACTGAACTCCCGCTTCCCTAAGCCGGCCCCACGCTAGCAGCAACCCCTAATGGCCCTGCTTGCCAAGATGGTAGCTTATCCCCCAATTTGCATTCATTACGTCGGTGCCGGGGTTGCTGGGGACGATGTAGGCGTTCGAGAAATGAAAGTCGCCCCAAAGGCCCAGGCGCAAGTCGACCCGCTTCGTCAGTCTGGTTTGCGCGCCGAAGCCGGACTGCAAGCTGAAGTTCTCATAGCTCGCATTGTGCGAAAGCACCTTCTGGTCAAAGCCAAGCATTCCGCCCTTGACCAGGATGTAGGGTTTGATGGCCCGGTTGTTCCGCCACATCATGCGCAAACCGATTGGCGTAACCCCGACACCTGGCACGAGCTTCCGGTTGGCGGATTTTGGATTTCCCCAATAATCGGAGACTGCCGGCTCCACAAGGAGAACGAAGGGAAGAAACTCTGCTACGTAATCCATCCGAGCGCGCAGGAAATAGCCCCAGGAATGACGGTCGTATTCTACCCCGCTTGTGTAGAGCTTGGTCATGTCCCCGATGGCAAAAAGATTGTAATTGCCATACGAAGCCAGACCCTCCCAAATGAGTTCGCTCTGCACCGGCCGCTTGAACCAGTTGACTTTGCGTGTCTCAGTCCTTGCCGCAGCATTGGTCTTCACCAGGATCGACGCATCGACGGAGCCATTTTTTGTGACGGGCGCCTCCGCATCCTGCGAGAACCCGGCTTGAGACATGAGCAGGCTGAGCGCTGCCAAAAACGCAAACCCAATGAGCCAGCAGTTGCCGGGGGAGATACGGTCGCACGGCAATGGCGCGGGTAAAGGCTCACAAACTCGATTGGAATGCAATGGGTCTCCCAGTCATTTGGCGCGGAATGGCCAAGCCGCAACTGCAATAAAATCAGATGAAATCGTCGATGCGCCAATATAGCATGACCGTCTGCACAGATCCCAAAGCATTCTTCTCGTCGCAGCCCTACTGGGGCCCCCAAATCCTATAATGTCCGGAGACGTGCATCAGGCTCATTATGTATAACATGCCGTCATAATAGCGATCGTGCCCGCTGGGAACTGGCGCCTTCCACAGCTCCTCGACAAACCTGTCCTTAACCAGCTGGGTAGCGGCCAGGCTGGCCACGGCGCTAGTCGCGACCAGGCCGGTCGAGTGCCGCTTTGAAAGCGGCGCACCCTCCAGCGTGAACTGGTCCGCATAGCTATCGATGCCCTGCGCAAAAAAGAATGCCTGCGTCCGGTCGCTTAGGGCGCGTTCACGCGGATCCTTTGCCCACCACGACCAATCCACCGACCAGTTGCTCTGGGTCCTCCAGGAATCGAAAGAGAAATCGGCGGCGTGCAGATTCCATTGGATCGGGTGCGGCGTTCCGTCGAAGTTCGCATAGTCCGGGTTCAGGCCGGTCTTGGCATTCGTCGTCTTCTCGAAGAAGTCGCGGCTCACCTCGGCCGCCCGCGCCCAAAACGTCCGGTCGGCCACCGGCCCCCAACGCGCCCAAAGTTCGTAAAAGGCAGGCAAATGATAGCTGGGATCGGTGAAGTCGGCTTTGCCCTCCACCGGCGTAAAGCGAATCATCTTCGCATCTTCGTTTACCTCTGCGCCCACTGTGCGCTCGCCGAATTTGGTTGCGCCGGTGCGCCGTTCCCGGTGGCGCATCGTCGTCAGCAGTTCGTCAGCCTGCGCCTTGTAGTTGTAAATCCCGGCGCCATTGCCCCAGCGATTTGCGGCAAAATAGAGAGCCATCGTGAAGTACTCTTCGCCATCTGGAGCGGCTGACTCGTCGTTCGGCTCGCCGGTGACTTTGCAGGACCACGAGAAGTAGCCTTGCGACGGGTGCGTGGGCGAGCCGATGTACATGTAGGTCTTCGCCCAGTTCCATAGCGCGTCGAACTCAGTCTTATGGTTGAGCTGGACCGCGATCATCATCCCGTACGACATGCCTTCCGTGCGCGCGTCGTGGTTGCCGATGTCGGTCAAATAAGCCAGCGGTCCATTCGAGTTTGAGCCCGCGGGGTAGTAAACCGCCTGAGTCTCTGCATCGCCATGGAATAGCTGCTGAAACGCCGCGTCGATCTTGGCGTCGATTTCGGCCTTCGAGTGGCCGGCCTCGGCAAACAGATTCCGGTACCGGCGCGTGGCATAGGCGCCGTGGCCGTCGTCCAGCTTGACTTGTGGAGTGGCAGGCAGCGCCGTCGTCCGATGCGGTGCGGTCTGGCCCAAACTGGCCAGGGTCAACAGGGCGGCGCTCAGCAACGAGAAGAGCAATCTGAGTTTCATAAAACTTCGGCTCCAGCCGGAAGGGCCATCTTAACAAGCCGCCTTGGCTTGGGCCAATCCGCACTTCAAAGGCTGTCCGCTACCGGTGTGATTTCGCCTCACATACAACCGTTGGCTGACTGTTCTACACTTGGTTGCGTTTGGACTGCGGCCAACTGGATCGCTTCACGCGGGCCTGCCAGCCAATACTTACACTTGAACCGGCTGCGCCCCCCTGCGCCAAGCCAATCCATCGAGACACACTTGAGGAGCGCCAAAATTGAATTCAATGCAAAAAACAACAGATTCTCGCGTGGACAAACGATCCGCCGCGAAGCGGGCCACGCTGGCAGCAGCGTCTCTCGCACTAGCCTCAACCATGGCATTTGCCCAGAGCGTCCCTGTAGTCACTGGCGACGCACGGGTCGATAAGCTGCTGAGCCAGATGACGCTAAATGAGAAGCTGACTCTCATCCACGGCACGCAAGAGGATCCGGCGGTCTATCAGGGCCAGGCCGGCTACCTCGCCGGAATTCCGCGCCTCGGCATTCCGGGGCTGCGCTTTGCCGATGGACCGCCGGGAGTGCTGACGCGCCACCCATCGCAGAGCGAAACGGCTACGATGGGAGTAGCCGCCACCTTCAGCCGCAAGACGGCCGAAGACAATGGACTGGTGATTGGCCGCGAGGACCGTGCGCTGGGCATCGACGTTTCCCTTCAGCCATTCGTGAATATCGATCGCGACCTCGAATTCGCCCGCGCATACAACACCTTTGGCGAAGACCCTTTCCTGACCGGCGAGATTGGCGCAGTTGAGATCAAGGGCATCCAGTCCCAGCACGTCATGGCCCAGGTCAAGCACTTTGTCGGCTACGACTCCGACGGCTCCAGTACGTATATCGACGACCAGACGCTTCACGAGGTCTACGTGGCGCCCTTCGATGCAGCCATCCGGGCCGGCGTTTCGTCCATCATGTGCTCGTATAACCGGCTCAATGGCACGTTTGCCTGCGGCAATGACTCTACGCTGACCAAGATCCTGCGCGACGAGATCGGCTTCAAAGGATTCGTGACCTCGGACTGGGGCGCGGTGCATGCCGTCAACTTTATCAATGCCGGCCTGGACATGGAGATGCCCGGCGAGCCTGCGCCTGGAGCCACCGGCTGGGTTACGCCATCGTTCTTCGATTTGCGGCCAGTGCCGCCCCCCATGCACTTTGGTAGCGGAGGCGACGGGGGCATCGACATGTTCGGCGGTCACATCCCGGAAGAGCCTGCCAAAGGCGGCTGGAACGGCGGCGACTTCGGTGTAAAGCTTGACCCCAAGAAGATGCCGGAAGCCCTGAAGGATGGCACAGTAAGTGAAGTGGCCATCACCCGCGCTGCCGGGCGCGTGCTTTATGAGATCGCTCAATTCGGATACCTTGACGGCATGTCGAAGCACGAAGTTACCAAGCAGGCCATCGAAGCCAACGCCAAGATTATTGAAAAGACAGGCGAAGAGGCCGCAGTGCTGCTGAAAAACGAAGGCCGCGCGCTGCCCCTCAAGGCCGCCGATCTTGACTCTGTTGTCTTCATCGGCCCGATGGCGCTCCAGGTAGACTCGATCGGCATCAACGGCGAGCGGTCTGTGGGCCTGCCGCAGCGGCAGGTCGGTCCTGTCGAGGCTCTCCGGAAGATCTCGGGTAACCGGAATATCAGGTTCGCCGTCGACGACGACATGACGGGCGTTCCCGTTCCTGCCAGCGCGCTGAGCCATGACGGCAAGCCAGGACTGCTGCGCACCAATGCGGACCGCCTTCGCTCAGCTCGCGAGCAGGCCGACGCCCAGCTCAATTTCACCGCCAGCAACGCACTCGCCCCCAACGCGACTGTCACCTGGAAAGGGTCGCTGACTCCGCCGCACGCCGGCATTTACTGGATATATCTTCAGGCGCTGGGCACCAACGCCACGATCTCGGTTGACGGCAAGCATCTGGCCGCCACCGGCGTCTTCCAGGGCGCAGTTCACGGCGACATTTTGCAGGCAAATCAGGACAACGCCGTTCCCACCACCGACGGACTCGACAATGTGCGCCGCGCTGTTGAACTGACAGCCGGGCCGCACGAGATCGAAGTCAAAACCAGCCCCGACAGCTCGAACGCGCCGGTTCAGGTGCGGCTCAACTGGTATACCCCCGAGCAGCGCAAGGCCGATCACGAAGCGGCCATTGCCGCCGCCAAGAACGCCAAGACCGCGGTGGTCTTTTTGTGGACACGCCTTGAGCCGGTCTTTGGACTTCCCGGCGAACAGAACAAGCTGGTCGAGGAAGTGGCTGCTGTCAACCCCAATACCATTGTGGTGCTGAATACCAGCCAGCCCGTCGCCCTGCCCTGGGTCGACAAGGTGAAGTCGGTGCTTGAGATGTGGTGGCCCGGCGACGAGGGCGGTTGGTCAACAGCCAATCTGCTGCTCGGCAAGACGAGCCCCGCCGGCCGGTTGCCTGTTACCTGGGGCAAGCGTCTCGAAGACTACGCTGCGACCGACCCCAAGCACCCCGAGCGCTCGCACAAGGGAGTGGACCATAAGACTACCTACAGCGAAGGCGTGAATGTGGGCTATCGCTGGTTCGATCATGAGAACATTGCCCCGCTCTTCCCGTTCGGTTACGGCTTGAGCTATACCACGTTCGCATACTCGAACTTGATGATTGAGAAGGCCTCCGACGGCGGCCTCGACGTGCATGTGGCGATTAAGAATACCGGCAACGTGGAAAGCGATGAAGTCCCGCAGGTATACCTGGGTGCGCCCAGTGAGATTCCCACTGGAGTGCAGTTCCCGGTGAGGGCTCTTGCAGGGTTTGACCGCATTCATCTGGCTGCGGGCGAGGCCAAGAACGTTACCCTGCACATCCCGCTGCGGCAGTTGCAGTATTGGTCCACGGCAAGCGGAAAATGGGTTACCGCAATTGGCAAGCGCACCGTCAGCGTGGGCGCGTCGTCACGGGATTTGCGGGTGGAGCAAAGCATCGATTAATGCAAGTCTCTTGTTGGAACTTGGAGTGCCGGGTAATTACCCGGCACTCCAAGTTGTTTACGATGCCAGCCCCAGGCCCACCAGGTTGGCGGCAATAATAATGATGATCATGCCGGCCCAGAGAATGCGAACCGGCCTCTTGCCCACTCCGGCCCACTCGCCCAGCGCCAGGCCGACAAGCCCGCCGCACAGCACATAGATGCTCATGTGCAGCATCCAGTTCACATAGGACAGGTGCTGCGGAATATTTGCCGCGCCCCAGGCGTAAAAGAAGAACTGAAGGTACCACATGATTCCGCCCGTAGCCGCCAGGGCGCCGTTCTTGAGCAGTGTTCCGCGAGGCTGAGCAAGATCGTCGCGGAGGGATATTCTTTTCAGGGCAGCCAGGCGGATGAAGCAGTAACTCAGGTTCACCAGCGCGCCGCCGCCCATGATAATCACGTAGCTCGGCAACGCCGCATAAAGCGAGCTCACCCCGAGATGAAGCGCCGCGGCTTCCATCGGCTTGGCCGCGTCGATGGCAAACGACATGCCGGAAGAAAAGATGCCGCACAAGCCGGCCAGCAGCAGCCCAAGCTTCAAATTGAACTCCCTGACCTCGCCGCGCAGTTGAATCTCTTTCTGATGGCCGGCATAGGAGGTGACGGCCACGCCGATCAGCGCAACCACAACGCCCGCCATGGTCAACAGGCCGCCCCTGGTCTCAAAAAGCAGCGCGCCTTGCCCATGCAGCAACGGAGGCATGAGCGTACCGACGACCAGCGTAACGCCGATGGCCACTCCAATGCCCAGAGACATGCCGAGGTGGCGCATGGTGAGACCGTAACTCACATTGCCAATGCCCCACATGGCTCCAAAGAGGGCGACCTTCAAAAGGACGTGCGGCCCTATCGAGGCATAAAAGGCTGGAAAGCTCGGAAGCAGCAACAAGCTCACCGAAATCGGCAGCAAAATCCATGAAAAGAAACCGGCCACGGCCCACGTGGTCTCCCACGACCACTTCTTCACCTTTTCAATGGGCGCATAGAACGATGCGGCCGATGCCGCGCCAACCACGTGCCACCCGATGCCAGCGATGATCGATGTCACTCTTTTTCCCCTTCCCATGGGCTGCCGGCAAACACAGCGTTCAGTCGGCAGACAGGTCTCCAGCGTAGCGGCTGGATCGCCAATTTGTACAACACGAATCTTCTCGTTAAAACTCGACCTCAAAGTTGTAAGTGCCCGCTGCAAGCTCGAAGCCGCTCTGCCCGTCACGCTCCGTGGCCTTGGCCAGCTTGCTCACCCCCAGCGGGACGCCCTCAAGCTTGTACTTCGCAGCCTCAGCCGCGTTCAGGCTCAACCAGCCCGCGGTGTTGGCAGGAATCGTGACGTGCCAATTCGCTGTCTTTTCCTTCACCGTCCAATCGGAGTGAATCGGACCGTAGGCCGAAGCATAGTCGAAGTTGACATGTCCAAGACGCGCGTCAAATACCGGGTGGAGGACCACCGTGTGGAAGCCCGCATCGAGCGGCGTTGCATCGACGCCCGCGGCATAGCGGTAAATCCAGTCGGCCACGGCGCCATAGGCGTAGTGGTTGTACGAATTCATGCTGGGATCCCCCTTCATCTGATCACCATTCCACCGCTCCCACATCGTCGTTGCCCCATGGCCAACCAGGTAGCCCCACGAGGGGTAGTCGGTGTTGAGCAACAACTGGTACGCCAAATTGGCGTGCCCTGTCTTGGTTAGCTCTTCCAGCAGATACGGCGTGCCCAGAAATCCCGTACCCAGCAGCCCATGGTTGGCTTCGATCTTCTCGACCAACTTCAGCGCGGCTGCTGAACGCAGTTCCTCGGGCACCAGATTCATGTGCAGGGCAAGCACATAGCCGGTCTGCGTGTCGCGGCCCTTGCTTTTGGCGTTGGGATTATTGATTCCGCCGAAGGGCGAAGGGCTATTATCAGCGCCGGCGACAAAGCCATCGTCGTGAATGAACTTCTTTTGGAAGGCGGCGCGAATCTTTTCGAAGAGCCTCGCATACCTTTCCGCATCCTCGGTACGGCCCGTTGCGCGAGCCATCTGCTGCATTAGCGTCGTGTCATACGCCCAATAGGCCGTGGCGATGAGCGCGTAATCCGTCTTGCCTTCGGGCGAAAGCCAGTCCCCGAACGGCGTGCCCGACTCGTGGATCCAGAGGCCATCAGGATTGTTGGCCTCGATCGCGTTCAGATATTTCTCCATGGCCGCCCAGTTCTGATCAATCACACTGGTGTCGCCTGTTTGCAGCCATGAGGTCCAGGGGATAATCACGCCGGCATCGCTCCAGCCAGCCGCAAACCCCGCATTCGGCGTCACGGTTCCCGGGGAGTAAATGCCAAAGTATGGAGAGCCAACTTGGGTTCCGCGCATATCCCCAGCAAACTTCCTCGAGAAGGCTGCAAGGTCCATGTTGTAGCTGGCCGCCCGCCAGAAGACCTCCGCATCTCCCATCCAGCCGAGCCGCTCATCGCGCTGCGGGCAGTCCGTGGGTATGCCGACAACGTTTGAGCGCTGGCCCCAGAGGATGTTGCTCCAAAGCTGGTTGATCATGGGGCTGCCGGTTTCGAGCTTGGCAGTAAAGGAAGCATCGGTGTGCAGCACATTCGCTTTCACCGACTCGATCTCCGGCTTGCCGGGGAATCCGGTCAGCTCCGCATAGCGAAAACCATGGAAGGTGAACGGCGGCGTGTAGACGTCGTGTGCCTTGCCGAGGGTGAAGGTGTCGGTCGCCTTGGCAGTGCGCAGATTGTCAGTGTAGAGGGTGCCGTCGGGATTCAGGACTTCGGCAAATCGCATCCGCACCGTAATCTTCGCGTTGCTGCTCAAATCGAGAGTCTCGATACCGGAGAGATTTTGCCCGAAGTCGTAGACCCACACTCCCGGCTTCGGCTCTGTGAGCGCCACCGCCTTCAAAGTGCGCTCGACGCGAATCGGCGGAAAATCCTGCGCCTCGATCCGCACCGGAGCGGGATGGATCGTCGTTGCTCGCTCATGGATCCAATCGTCGTTGAAGTCTGGGCTCGACGTACCGACCCAGTAGTCGCCCGGATTCATCGTAAAGCCGTCATACAACTCCGAGTGCAGAGCAAACGATGGCGCAGCCTGCCAACTCGCGTCGGTGACGACCCAAACAACGCTGCCGTCGGCGTACTCGATGCGCAGTTGCGCGAGCAAGGCCGGCGGGGTGACGCCGTAGTTGTTCGGCTGCTGGAACCACTCGAGCGATGTGGAATACCACCCCGGCGCCAGCACCGCACTTATCGCATTCTTCCCCTGTCTGATCTGCGCGGTCACATCGTAGGTCTGGTAGTAGACGCGCTGGCGATAGTCGGTCCACCCCGGCGCAAAGACCTGATCGCCCGTTCCCCACCATTGGTTCAGGCTCATGATGTACGAGCCCAGCGCGGTTGCATAGAGCCGCGCAGACTTCACTTGTTTATCGACTGTGAACGAATGTCGAAACTCCTTCACCGAGTCGGGAATCCACGGATGACCGAGCGGCTGGCTTCTCGGCCCTTGGGTCTGCATCCATTCGACCGCACTCTTCCACGCGGAATCGTCAAAGGCCTTCTGCTGCCAGCCATCGGCCGCATGAATCGCCGTCTTCCAGTCCGTTCCGCTGGCAAAGGCCGTCGTGGTTCCGTCTTTATATTCCACCACTAGCGTGGCAATCATTGGCGGCGTGTCGCCCGTGGCCTTTCCGCTGTGATTGTCAACATAATGTACCGACTCAATGGCAATCGTATTGGCCCCGGCGCTCAGCTTGTCCGTCACTTCCGCGCGTACAAACTTCTTCCATGGCATTTGCTTCCACGGCGGAAACTGATCGGCCGTGAGCACCTGCGCGCCGTTCACCCAGGCTGAGACCGTATCTTGCCCGGTGGCATAGAGCGCGGCCCGCAGCACTGGTTTGTCTTCCAATGTCACTGTCGCGCGGTAAGCGACGCGCTCTTCCACTGCCATCTCCGCAGCCAGTGTTTTCGCGTCGGGATTCACAATCCAAGCCGCTGGAGCGTGGCGTACCGCAGCCTCTTCCGCAGTCTCGAATCCGATCCATTCGCTGCGCCAGGCGTCCTGGGTCACCAGGCCTGTCTCCCACCAACTCAATTCGCTATCCGCATATGCTTTGCCCGACGTGTCCCAGACCGTTACCTTCCAGTAGTAACGCGTGCTTGCAGCAACTGCCGGTCCGGCATAGCGCACATTCAAAGACGCGTCCGACTCGATCCGCCCGCTATCCCAAACATCGGCCTTGCCGGGCAGCAGCAGCTCGGCCCGCGAAGCCACCAGCACCTCGTACGCAGTTTGCCTGGCACAACGCGCCGGATCCTGCAATTGCCACGAAAACTTGGGAGCGGGATCGTCGATCCCCAGCGGCGTCTTCAGGTTGTCGACGCGCAGCTCCACCGGCCCGGTGAATGCCGGAGCCTGCGCAACCGCCAGCTGCACTGCCACCGCTCCCAGTAACAATCCCCACGCCATTGGCCGCATCATTGGCATTTTCATGCTTGTACGCATCCTTTAGAAACGACACCGACCATTGTGCGGCTTGCGCGCACTGATTGGAAAGCCGTTGCGCAGTGGGCAACGCTCACCAACAAAAATGTGCCAAATGAAATATGTTCCAGACGGGAGAACATTAAACCGCCAAGAGTCCGATTGTCAAAAGTCGCCAAGTGTTCTGACACTGGCACGCGCAGTATTCCCACAAAGGAAAGCAGCCCCCCGCAAATTACACTTTCACCATGGCCCTTCGCCTCTACGCCGCCACCACCAGCCAGGGCAAGCTGCGCGACTTCCGCACTGCCGCGGAAGCCCATTCCATCGCCATCGATTCCCTTCCCGCGCTCGCCACCATCCTCGCCCCTGAGGAGAACGGCGCGACCTTCGCAGCCAACGCCACGCTCAAGGCCGTCTACTACTCCCGCTTTGCCCCCGGCAGCCTGGTGCTGGCCGACGACTCCGGCCTTGAAGTGGACGCGCTCGGCGGCGCGCCCGGTGTGCGCTCGGCCCGCTTTGCCGCCGACTCCGGCCTGGTGGACTCGCCCGACGCCAACGACAACACCGACGTGTGGAACAACATGGTGCTCTTGCAGCGGCTTGCCGGCGTTCCGCCAGCCAGTCGCACCGCCCGCTACTGCTGCGTGCTCGTAGCCGCCCGCGACGGCGTGGCCTTGCATACCGCCGAGGGCGCGGTCGAGGGACTGATTCTGGAAGCGCCCCGCGGAACCGGCGGCTTTGGCTACGATCCGCTCTTCTACCTCCCCACGCTCGACCGAACCATGGCGGAAATCGATCTCGAAACCAAGCTATCGCTTAGCCATCGGGGACGAGCAATTGCGGCATTGCTTCCTTTGTTTCAGGCCTGAATCTTTTCCAATGCTCGGGTGCAGTTGACGCGGAGCATCGTTATGCGCGAATATAGGCGAAGAAAAGACGAATTCTTCGACCCGCTATGTCTTCCTCCACCGCTCTTCGCATCGAAATCGAGCACGCCCTTGAACGCCGCTTTCCGGCGGCGCTGACGCCTGCTCCTCGGGCGATACGCGAGACGGCGGCGACCGGAATCCCCGAGGCGGACGCCCTGCTGGGCGGAGGTTTGCCTGTGGGGGCCATCAGTGAAGTGATTGGGCCGAAGTCGTCGGGCCGGGCGAGTCTGGCGCTCTCGTTTCTTGCTGAGCAGACAGAGGAGGAACGAGTGTGCGTCTGGGTGGATGCCGGGGACGCCTTCGATCCTGAGTCGGCGGCAGCCAGCGGGGTGAGTCTGCGGCAGTTGCTTTGGGTAAGGTGCAACAGGGAGAGCGCGCCAGCGAAGGAAAAACCGTGGACCCGGCTCGATCAGGCATTGCGGGCGACCGACTTGTTGCTTCAGGCCGGCGGGTTCGCGGCTATCGTGCTGGACTTGAGCGACATGACGCCGGAAGATGCGAGCCGGACTCCACTGGCGACATGGTTTCGTTTTCGCCAGGCGGCCGATCGGACGCGCTGCTGCCTGGTTGTGCTAGGACAGGCAGCTTACGCGCAATCGAGCGCGGCGGTCGTCCTGGAATGCGCGCCCTTGCAACCGCGAACCGCTGGAGGAACATTGTTAAGCGGCTTTTCGTTTGAGATTCGGCGGGGGAGGCAGCGTTTCACACCGGCTGCAATTGAAGCACGAAAGCCGCCTGCCTCAACCTGGTCGGCAATCGGCGCATGGGAGACGGAGGAACGCGCATGAGTAGCGAACTTTATGCCTGTGTTTGTGCGGCGGAGTTTCCCGCGCAGGCTATGCTGCGCATGCGGACGGAGCTGCAATCGGAGCCAGTGGCCGTGCTCGAAGGCCGAGCGCCACTGGAGGAGGTCTGCTCGCTGAATCGGACGGCGCGATTGAAGGGTGCGGTTCTGGGGATGACGCGGCTTGAGGCAGAAGGCATTACTGGATTGCAGCTGCTTGCGCGCGCCGTGGAGGTTGAGGCCGCCGCGCGAACTGTGTTGCAGGAATGCATCGCACACTTCTCGCCGCGCATTGAAGAGGCGAGTGAAGGCGAGGTTTGCGCTTTTGTTCTCGACATCGCCGGCACTGGACTGCTCTTCGGTCCAGCAGAGGAGCTGGCCCAAAGGCTTCGCGCCGCTCTGCTTGCGAATGGCTTCCGCGCTTCGATTGCCGTGAGCGCCAACTTTCACACCGCTCGATTGAAAGCCGCTGCCACGCGTGGTATTACGGTGATTCCTGAAGGGCAAGAGGCAGCCTCACTTGCAAAACTCCCTCTTGCCGCGTTGAGCCTAGCCGATGTATACGCCGAGACCTTTGGCATATGGGGAATTCGCACACTGGGCGAGTTGGCCGCGCTGCCCGAGGCTGATCTGATAGCGCGCCTCGGAGCCCCAGCCAGGGGCTGGCGCGATCTTGCGCGCGGAATGGCGCCGCATACGTTTCAGCCAATCGAGCCGGGTTTCAAGCTGAAGGAGTTCTTTGAGTTTGAGACGCCGGTCGAACAGATGGACTCTCTGCTCTTCATGGGCGCGCGCATGATTGACTGCCTGATTGAGAGAGCCTCAACGCGAGCGCTGTCTCTGGCTTCTCTGACGGTTGAAATGTCGCTCGAAGGCGGGCGGGAGCACAAGCGCGCGATACGGCCGGCATTGCCTTCAGTTGATCGCAAATTCCTGCTCAAGCTGCTGCAACTGGAGATCGCGGCGCATCCGCCACCGGCCGCTGTACTCTCGCTCACGCTTATGGCAACGGCAGGACAATCGAGCAAGGTGCAACTCGGACTCTTTGCCCCGCAAACACCAGAGCCATCGCGTTTGGACGTAACGATTGCGCGCTTGAAGGCCATTGCCGGCGAGGACCGCGTCGGATCTCCTGTGCTCGAAGACTCGCACCGGTCTGGCAGCTTCCGCATGGACGGTTTCTCTGTTTCCGGCACATCCACCGCGTCAAAAGCCAACCAGCCCCGTATGGCATTGCGGCGGATGCGGCCACCAGTGCCCGTGCGCGTCAAGCTGCGAGCAGAAAAGCCAGCAGCCTTCCGCGATCCTGAAAGCAACTTCGAGATTACGGCAGCCTATGGTCCATGGCGGACCAGCGGTTGCTGGTGGTCCTCCGTTGGCTGGGACGAAGAGGAGTGGGACGTGCTGGCCCAAGCGGGCAATGGCACTGCCATAGTGTGCCTCCTGATTCGGGATTGTGTTCAGGAAAAGTGGCGGCTGGAAGCCTACTATGACTGATGACGCTGAATTCGTCGAGCTGCATGCCGCCAGCGCTTTCAGCTTTCTTGCGGGAGCTTCGCAGCCGGAGGCGCTCGCCGAGCACGCGGCCCAGATCGAAATGCCCGCTGTCGCTCTCGCCGACCGCAACGGCCTCTATGGCGTAGCGCGCTTCCATACAATGGCCAAAAAGTGCGGAGTCAAAGCGCATATCGGCGCGGAGATTGCAGTCCGCTCAGCCGGGAACAAACTCACGCCGGCATCCTGGCTTCCGCATCAGTGCCCGGACGAGCCGCCGCGCATCGTATTGCTCTGTGCATCGCAAAACGGCTATCAGAACCTCTGCCAGCTCATCACGCGTTTCAAGATGCGCGAGACAAAAAAGACAGAGGGCGCGGCCACACTTGAAGACCTCGAAGAGTTCTCCGCCGGATTGATCTGCCTCACTGGAGGCGATGAGAGTCCAGTTGCAGCGGCGCTGGCGCGCGGCGGGAATGACGAGGCAAGCAAGCTCATAGAGCGGCTCGCAGCAATCTACGGTCACGGCAGTCTCTATCTCGAACTCCAGCGCCATCAGCAGCGCGACGAAGAGTGCCGCAATCAATCGCTGCTGCGTCTTGCATCCTCACTCAGACTTCCAGTGATCGCGAGCAACGGAGTTCGCTATGCTACGGAAAAGGACCGCGAGCTTCTCGATGTATTTACGACAATTCGCCATCACACATCGCTGGACCAGGCTGGCCGCTTGCTCACGCCGAATGCTTCACGATCTTTGCGTTCCGCCCGCGAGATGGGCGCGCTCTTCCGTGACATTCCAGAAGCTGTCGCCAACACCCGCATCGTGAGCGAACGGCTCGACTTCACTCTCAATGATCTCGGCTATCAGTTTCCGCACTATCCGGTTCCAGACGGCGAAACGATGGACAGCTTCCTCGAAAAGCGTGTAGAGGAAGGCGTCCGCAAACGCTACGGCTCGGGAACCAAGCGAAGCCTGCTCGACAAGGCCCGTGGGCAGGTTCGGCACGAGCTTAAACTGATTGCCAAGCTCGGCTTCGCCGGATACTTTCTCATTGTCTGGGACCTCATTCTCTACTGCCAGCGACTCGGAATTCTTGTACAGGGGCGCGGCTCGGCAGCCAACTCTGCTGTCTGTTACGCGCTCGAAATCACTGCCGTCGATCCAGTTGGGATGGAGTTGCTCTTTGAGCGGTTTCTCAACGAGAACCGCGGTGAGTGGCCCGACATCGACCTCGACCTGCCCTCCGGCGACCAGCGCGAACAAGTCATTCAATATGTTTATGAACGCTACGGCTCGCTCGGCGCGGCGATGACCGCCAACGTCATCACCTATCGCGGCCGCTCGGCAGCGCGTGAAGTGGGCAAGACACTCGGCTTCGAGGAGGACCAACTCGCGCGCCTTTCCAGCCTTGTCGGTCACTGGGAGTGGCGCGGCGAGAACGACACCATGGCGCACCATTTCGCCCAGGCAGGCTTCGACATCCGTCAGCCGCGCATTGCCCGCTATCTCGAACTATGCCTGCGAATGCAGGATCTGCCGCGTCATCTCGGCCAACACTCTGGCGGCATGGTCATCTGCGCCGGAATGCTCAACCGCGTCGTCCCCATCGAGCGCGCCTCCATGCCAGGCCGCACCGTGATCCAGTGGGACAAGGAGGACTGCGCAGACCTCGGCCTCATCAAAGTGGACCTGCTCGGTTTGGGCATGATGGCCGTTCTCAAGGATTGCATTGAGCTGATTCCGCGCCATTACAGCAAGGACGTGGATCTTGCCGTGCTGCCCGAAGACCCGCTTGTCTACGAGACGCTGCGCAAGGCGGACACCGTGGGAATGTTTCAGGTGGAGAGCCGCGCGCAGATGGCTTCCATACCGCACAACGCGCCCACACGCTTCTACGACCTCGTCGTGCAAGTAGCCATCATCCGCCCCGGCCCCATCGTCGGCAAGATGATGCACCCGTATATGCGCCGCCGCCAGGGAAAGGAAGAAGTTACCTATCCGCATCCGTCCCTTGAACCAGTGTTGAAGCGCACTCTTGGAGTGCCGCTCTTCCAAGAGCAGCTTCTTCGCATGGCAATGACAGTTGCCAGTTTCACGGGAGCAGAGGCCGAGGAGCTGCGCCGTGCCGTCGGAATGCGCCGGTCGATGCAGCGGATGAAGGATCTCGAAGGCAGACTGCGCGCAGGGATGACACGCAACGGCATCGGCCCGGCAGCGCAAGACAACATCGTCCAAGGCATCTCATCCTTTGCGATGTACGGCTTTCCTGAGAGCCATGCTGCCAGCTTTGCGCTGATCGCTTATGCCTCCGCATATCTCAAGGTCCACTATCTTGCAGCATTCACGTGCAGCCTGCTCAACAATCAGCCGATGGGTTTCTACTCGCCCGCCGTGCTTGTCAAAGACGCGCAGCGCCACGGCTTGCGCGTTCGCCCCATGGACGTGCAGCGTTCCGAATGGCTCTGTACCCTGGAGCCGGAGCACGACGGCTCACTCTCGCTGCGCATCGGCTTCAACTACGCCAAGGGACTTCGACACTCGTCCGCAAACTGTTTACTCACTACGCGGAACTTCGGCGGAATCTTTACATCCGTCGATGACTTGGCTCGGAGTATACCAGTTCTCAACCGTAAGGAACTCGTTGCACTCGCCCACATCGGCGCGCTCAATTCGCTCGGCGAAGTCGAACACCGCCGCGATGCCCTCTGGCAGGTGGAGCAAGCCGGCCGTCCCGTTGGCCCGTTGCTGCGCGGCCCCGCGAGCGCGCTGACAGGCGCACACACTTCAACGCCATTGCAGAAGATGACCACCGATGAGCGCCTTGCCGCCGACTATCTTGGTACTGGCCTCACGACAGGACCACACCCAATGGCCTATCACCGCGAAACTCTAAGGCAAGACGGCATTCTGTCAGCTGAGGAGCTCACTCAGAGACACAGCAGTCAATCGGTCAGCATTGCCGGCTGTGTGATTGCCCGCCAGCGCCCCGGCACCGCCAAGGGCTTCGTCTTTCTCTCCCTTGAAGACGAAACCGGCATCGCCAACGTCATCCTTGCGCCCGACACCTTCGAGCAGAACCGCATCACAGTCACGCGCAATCGATTCCTGAGAATCGAAGGCATCCTTCAGAATCAAGACGGCGTGATCCACGTCAAAGCCCGGCAAATCATGCCCCTCTTTATCGCAGATGTCGAGATTGGCTCGCACGACTTCCACTAACAGCCGGTGGTGAAAGCCGGCGTTTTGAAAGGGCAGGCTTTGAAGGTTGCCCTGAGCTTGTCGAAGGGTGCCGCAAAGGGCCAGCTTCGATTCTGGCTTTACCTGTGCGGAAAATCTCGTAGTTTTGGATGAAATTCGCGGAGAACGTCCCTCCGCGGCTAAAGCTGGCTTTGATTCTGTTGGCTTTATGCGTGGGTTAAGCCCCCCGCCTCCCTCCGGATCGAGTTTTTCGCAACCAGTGAAGCCCCCCGTTGATTTTGCGGCAATTACGGCACGACTAAGATTGTGCCCTGACACAGTTTGCAGTCTCAATGGAATCTTGCACGAGACTCTCCAGAGCAGAAAATCGGCTACTGCGCGCCGCGAGAATCTGTATACTGAAGGCGAGAATGGTGTCTGAATGATGCAGAATCGGCAGCGGCGGGAATGGATTCTGGTTGCGGCCATCGCAATCGGAGTTGCTGTTCTCTGCTTGGTGGCCCTTCATGCTTCCTCGGCAGACGCCGGGGTCTCGGCTGCGATTCTGCCGCTTCTCTTCGTTGGAATAATCTCGCCGCTGAGCCTGCTTGCAGCGGTTTCCTGCGTTTACGCGGGCCGTACGCCCGACGCTCCGGCGCTTCCCTCGCTCTTCCAGCGGCCTCCACCGTTCTCGCGCGCATAACTCATCCGAAATGGTCCGGTTGCTCAGGGCGGCTCAGGCTGCTTGGCATCCGCGACCGATTCCTTCGAGAACTCCTGACCGCAATTGGCGAGGATGTGTATGCACGTGGATGCTCTATCTGTCTTGAGCTTGTTTACTGCGGCTCCGATTGTGGCGATCGCTGCGATTCTGGCTTGCCACCAAATCCGGCGTACAAAGTGGGTGCGCTCAACACAGACCGGAAAACGGCTTTTCGGGGTGCAGCCGTGCGCCGTGGGCCTGGGGATGGCCTTTCTCTTTCTCCAATCTTTTTGGCAGCCGAGCCTCATCCACGCAATCGAGGTCCGGGAGCAAGTTGACGTGGAAGAGGACGATGAGGGCGATCCGGAAAACCTGAAGAAACAGCTCGACCGGCAACTGAAGCGGATTCGCAATGGTGAGCAGGTGGAACAGTTGGTTTTGCGGCTATGAGCCAGTGCGCCGGGGGCATCCCAGGCTTCAACATCGAGACCTGGTAGCCGAATTGGCTTCCTTGAAGGACGGACAATGCACGGTCCATGACACCCCCACCATTTACACTGGTAGACGGAGAATCCTGTGTTTTTCGATAAGTTACTTACCAAGATATTTGGCACTGCGAACGAGCGGATCATCAAGAAATTGTTGCCTGTCGTGGCTGCGATCAATGCCCTGGAGCCAGCTGTGAAGCAGCTCTCCGATGAAGAGTTGCGGGCCAAGACGGTGGAGTTCAAAGCCCGGATTGCGGCCAGGCTCGAGGGGATTACGGACGAAGATGCCGTGAAAGCGGCCGAGCAGGAGGCTCTGGACGAGATTTTGCCCGAGGCCTTCGCCGTGGTGCGCGAGGCAGGTTGGCGCGCGGTCGAGATGCGTCACTTCGACGTGCAGTTGATCGGCGGCATGGTGCTGCACCAGGGCCGGATCAGCGAAATGAAGACCGGCGAGGGCAAAACGCTGGTGGCCACGTTGAGCTGCTATCTGAACGCTCTTGCCGGGCACGGGGTTCACGTGGTGACCGTGAACGACTACCTGGCCAAGCGCGATGCGGAGTGGATGGGAAAGATCTACGAGTTTCTGGGGCTGACGGTAGGGGTAATCGTCCATGATCTCGACGACGCCGAGCGCCGGGCCGCTTATGCCGCCGATATTACCTACGGAACGAATAATGAGTTCGGCTTCGACTACCTGCGCGACAACATGAAGTTCGAGTTGAAAGATTGCGTGCAGCGGGGGCATTATTACGCCATTGTCGATGAGGTTGACTCGATCCTGATCGACGAGGCGCGGACACCGCTGATTATCTCCGGGCCGACGGACCAGACGACGGACAAGTATGCCCGCGTGCGGAAGATCATCCCCGACCTGGTGCTGGGCGAGGAAGTTGAAGAGGGCGAGACCAAGTACCTGACCGGCGACTACATTGTGGACGAGAAGCAGCGCACCATCGGCGTTACCGACGAGGGTTGGGAGACGATCGAGAAGCTGCTGGGGATCGGAAACATTGCCGACGCCGAGAACTGGGAACTGAAGCACTACGTGGAGACCGGCATCAAGGCGCATGCCCTCTACAAACGCGACGTAGAGTACGTGGTCAAGGACGGCGAGGTGATTATCGTTGACACCTTTACCGGCAGGCTTATGCCGGGGCGGCGGTGGAGCGATGGACTGCACCAGTCGATCGAAGCCAAGGAAAATGTGGCGATCCGCAAGGAAGACCAGACGCTGGCCACCATCACCTTCCAGAACTACTTTCGCCTTTACAAAAAGCTGAGCGGCATGACGGGCACGGCCGAGACCGAAGCGGCCGAGTTCGAAAAAATCTACAAGCTGGAGATCGTGGTGATTCCGACCAACAAGCCGATGCTGCGGCTTGAAAATCCGGATGTGATGTATCGCTCGGAGACGGAAAAGTACAAGGCGGTGGCCGATGACATCGCACAGTTGCATGAGAAGAAGCAGCCGGTGCTGGTGGGCACGGTGTCGATCGAGAAGAGCGAGCGCCTGTCGGGGATCTTGCAGCGCAAGGGCGTGCGCCACGTGGTGCTGAACGCGAAGTTCCACGAGCGCGAGGCCGAGATCGTGGCGCAGGCCGGCCGGCTGGGCGCGGTAACCATCTCGACGAACATGGCAGGGCGCGGAACGGATATTCTGCTGGGCGGCAATCCGGACTTCATGGCCCGGCAAGAGTTGGTGAAGAAGAACCGGGCGCGGGCCATCAGCGTGGCCGAGGGCGCGATCAATCCAATGGCGCCAGCGGGATTTCAGCGCTTCTATTACCAGGGGCAGGAGTTCGAGGTGGCCGAGCCCGACTGGGACGAGGTCATCAAGGTTCATGCCGAAGCGGCGCACGTGGATCACGAGCAGGTGATCGCGGCCGGCGGGCTGTTCATTCTGGGCACGGAGCGGCACGAGTCGCGGCGGGTCGACAATCAGCTGCGCGGGCGCGCCGGACGCCAGGGCGATCCCGGAGAGTCGCGGTTCTACCTCTCGCTTGAAGACGACCTGATGCGCATCTTCGCCAAGGCATGGGCCAGCGCCCTGATCCAGCGAACGATGAACGAGGGCGAGGCGATCGAGTCGCGCATGTTCACCAAGCAGATCGAGAACGCGCAGAAGACGGTGGAAGCGCAGAACTTCGAGAGCCGCAAGCACCTGCTTGAGTACGACGACGTGATGAACAAGCAGCGCGAGGCCGTCTATGGCGTTCGGCGGCAACTGCTGGAAGGCGTGGACCAGCGCGAGCTGATCCTTGAGGACTATGTGGGCGGCCTTTTGAGCGGAATGCTGGACGAGTTCGCCGGCGAGAAGCTGCATCCCGACCAATGGAACCTGAAGGGGCTGGATGAGAAGCTGGTGGACCAGTTCGGCATGAACCTGACTCGTGCCGGCATCAAGCCGCTCGAACTGGCTCGGCACGAACTGGGCGATGCCATCTTCGAGAGGCTGAAAGAGGACTACGAGGCAAAGGAAAAGATTCTGAGCTCGGCGACCATGCGCTACCACGAGCGGATGGTGATGCTGAGCGTCATCGACGGGCTTTGGAAAGACCATCTGCTGTCGATGGATCACTTGAAGGAAGGGATCGGGCTGCGCGGCTATGCGCAACAGGATCCGCTGGTGGCCTACAAGCGCGAGTCCTACGACATGTTCGAAGCCATGATGATGAAGTTCCAGGAAGACACGGTCCGGTTCCTCTTCCGGATGCAGATCCTTGGGCCGGATGGCCAGCCGATGAATGCGGCACCGGAGGCGCCGCGTCCGAGAGGTCCGGTTCCATCGGCTCCACCCGTGGCCAGCGCCGACAGGCCGCTGTTGCAAGACGCGGAGCCGCGAGAGATTTCCATCAACACGCGTCAGCCCTCGACGACCATCGACGCGCTTGAGAAGGAGTTCCAGCGCAAGAAGCAGCGGGAGCTGGCGGCGGCCAGCATGGCTGGAGCGGGGGATGCAAGCCAGCCCGCGCAGCGACGTACGGGAGATAAAGTGGGCCGCAACGACCCCTGTCCCTGCGGCAGCGGCAAGAAGTACAAGAAGTGCCATGGGGCGGAGAAGTAGGTCGCTTCAAGCCTGTCCCATGTGTGGTTGAGGCGCGTGCGCCAGAAGGATGGCCAGGGGGTTGCATTGCATTCGGATCGGATGGGGCGAGTCTGCGCACCCCCGCATCCTAGCCCTCAATCGCCTTGGTCTTCGTGGCAAACGCCCAGTTGTTTCCAAGGCAAAAATTGACAATTGAGCAGGAAAGAATGGCGATACTGTTGGCGACGAGCAGAGGCATGCGCGCCTCGTCTACTAGTATGCGCATCAGCGCAAGGTTCCCAAGCATCGAGACCAATCCGTTTGAGAGATGAAACCGCATCAATTGAGCAAGCAGTGCAGAGTCATCGCGCCGGTCGCGCCAGGTGTAGTGGAGATGCCAAACGAAGTTATGCAAGAGCGTGAGCTCGATGGCCGCGGCTGAGGCGTACATGTAATGGCCCGCTGCAACCCGGTCGAAGAACGCGAGCCCCGCAAGCTGGACAACCATGCCCATGGCTCCCACCAGATTGAACTTGCCCCAGCGAATGAACGCGTTCATGGCAGAGGCTCCTGGCGGTAGAGTTGCGCTGTGTGGCGGATGGCGACAGCGATCGCCATCGCGAACATGCTGGACGCTGCTATGGCGCCTCCCAAGTCAAACAGCAGCATCCTATGCCCAAACAAGATGGAGTAGGGACTGCGCAGCAGAGCCAGATTGCCGGCGATCAGCAGAATGCGGATCTCGGTGGGACCGAAGAGACCTTGCGAAAGTTCAAAGCACGACAAAGTGTAGGTGGCAAGATAGCTTTCGCACGATAGCAGCAGGAACGCCACCAGCATCGCAATCGCCGTTTGCCAGTGCAGAAATCCTGAGCAGCCGAGCCCACACATCAGCGTGACGGCGCCAAAGATGTCCACCATGTGATCGACATAAAAGCCATAGCGGGGCCGCTGCTGCCGCCGCACTCGGGCGAGCGTCCCATCCATGCTATCCCCCAGCCAGTTGAGCGCCAGGCACAGAATCACGAGAAGCAGCGCATAGCGGTTGTAGCGCGACAAGGCATAGAAGGCTCCGGCTCCGATTTGCGCGCTCAGACCGAGCAGAGTGAGCTGGTCAGAGGTGAGCCAGCGGGGCGCGCGCTCGGCCATCCACAGCAAAGCACGCTTCTCCATGGAGGCTGTCAGCGAGTGGTTGATTCTGCGGGCTGACGCAAATGCGACTTCATCATGGGCTACTGGCGATTTCGCACTCATCTTGTTTTCCTTTCCAATTGCGGTTCATTTTTGATTGCTGGGTTTCACGGCGTCATAGTGCGCACCGGCTAAATTATTTGCGAGTTGCGTTGCAGGCAGAGCGCAATGTGAACTCCAGCGACTCGCGAGGGACGCTCTCAACAAATGGACGAACCGCCCAGCCGAGCCCGTCAGGAATGGAACGCGTGAGCGACACCGACTCGATCTGCATGTACAGCCCACCGTCCCGCTCCTCGTAGCTCCAGTAGGTGTTCAGCCGCCATAAGTAGCCGTGCTCCTCGCCGGCATTCAGCGCGCGCTCAGCGCCGGTGCCCGGCGAGTCAATCTCGGAAATCCGTGTGCTGCGCGAGATGCTGTATCCGTGCTGCCTATCCAGCCGTCCGAACGCGATGTCGTAGACCGTATCCAGGACCACGGTAATCACATGCTTCTGCCGCACCCGCATCACGGCATGGAAGCGATCCGGACCGCGATCATCCGGCTGCGCGAGGATTTTCGCTTGCAGCACCTGCGGCGAAAAGTGCTGAGGGTAAGCGTTGAAATCTTTCATCAGCCGCTCAAAATCCGCGGCTTTGGCGCCAGGGGCAAATGCAGTCCCGCGCCAGTGTTGCAGCATTGCTCCGGGAAAGGCCGCCCCGGTGGAGGGCGCGATCTGCTCGACAAGCAATTCTCCGCGGCGCAGGCGGATCCCGCTCTGCTGCGTCGAAGCCACCGGAGCGAGGAAGCCATCCTGCGACCGATGCTGAAGGGCGAGGCGCGACTCGACAGCTCCGATATACGAATTGAAGGCTGAAACAGCTACCGGATCTGGCTCTGCCACAACCGGACGGGGAGTTACCGCAAAGGACAGGAATATCGTCAGCCCGCCGATGACGGAGAGTATTCGGAAATCTGAGAACCGGCCTTGCATCATGAATTACACTTTGCTCCGCGGCAGCTGCAAAGGCAATGCATGGAATCTCATCTGTTCGAGATTGTTTGTCACCGCGCAAGCTATTGCAGATTGGCCAGTTAGCGGAAGTTGTACCCTGTGCGGCGGTCTTGGATGGAACGCGCAGTCGGATACACTGGACGAAAGCCATGACGGATCAGGCGACGAGTTTGCGGCCAAGCCGGCGGTATCGCTTCGGAGTATTTGAAGCAGACTCCGCCACGGGAGAGCTTCGCAGGAAGGGGCTTCGCGTCAAGCTGAACGCACAGCCCTTTCAGTTGCTCCTCCTGCTGCTGGAGCGGCCCGGCGAATTGCTGACTCGGGAAGAAATCTCCAGAGATCTGTGGCCCGACGGAACTTTTGTCGATTACGAACACGGCGTGAACTCAGCGGTGAATCGCATCCGCGAAGCCCTGGGCGATGCAGCGGGCAATCCGAGATTCGTTGAGACCATGGCCCGCCGCGGCTATCGCTTCGTGGCTCCTGTTGAGCGGATCTCGCCAAACGACAACCCGCCCTCTCCGGCGCCTGAGTCGATGGCCTATGAATCGCGCGAGCAAGCAGTAGCTCCGGCAGCGGCTGAGACCAAACTTCTCAGCCGGATTCTGGCTTCTCCGGATGAGCTTCCGAAAGCATCGTATCGAGTGGTGCAGTCGCTCTTCGTTCTGTTGCAGCTCATGTATCTGGGCTTCTACGTTGGGGCATTGGCAAATCTGACGGAGATTGAAGATCTGTTTTCGCCGCTACCGAAAGCAACTCAGGCGCTCAACCTCCTGATCGTGACTGCCGCGATCCTGATTCCTGTTCGTGCCTTCCTGCTATGTGCCGCGCTCTTCAAAGCGCCCGGAGCACGCGAGAAATTTCTCAAGATATGGCCGTTTCTGCTTGCCTTCGATGAGCTCTGGTCGCTCTCGCCCTTCCTGCTGTTGCACCACATCGACTTCGGATTGGCGCTGGCCTGCACTACGCTTCTGGTTTATGCGCCGTTTGCGCAGCGCTCGCTGGTCCTTATGGGCGCGGGCGGGATTGATCGTGAACCCTCGCCAATTGTCCGCTGACATGGGCCGGGCGGCGGCTGGCTCGATTCCGACGTATGGGGCGCATGGTTTCCTGAGCCCTCAGGCTTTTTGCCGCCCGCTGAAAGGCCCTTCGGTCAAATGGGTCTGGTTCGGGATAAGGCCCGCCAATCCCCAAGGCATAGGCGCCAACCTGCGGCCCTCAGTGCGCCTTGCCGCGAGGGCGCGCCAAGCGGTTGCGCTCGAAGAGAATGAGCAGGCCATCGAGCGTGAGCATGTCGTCAATCTCTGAGATGAAGCGCGAGTCTTCTGAGATTTGCCGCGCCAGGCCGCCGGTGGCGATAACGCGCGGCTGTGCCCCAAGTTCAGCGACAATACGTTCCAGAATGCCGTCAACAAGTCCGATGTAGCCGTAGTAAATGCCGCTCTGCAAGTGCGAGACCGTGTTGGTGCCGATGACCTTGGCGGGGCGTTTGATGTCAACGCGGCCCAGCCGCGCGGCGCGCGAAAAGAGCGCATCGGCGCTGATGCCCAGTCCCGGCGAGATGGCGCCGCCCAGGTACTCGCCCTTGGCTGAAATCACGTCGAATGTTGTCGCGGTGCCGAAGTCCACCACCACGCAGGGGCCGCCGTATCGATCAAAGGCAGCGATGGCGTTCACCAGGCGATCCGCTCCGAGTTCCGCCGGGTTGTCTACCAGCACCGGCATTCCCGTCTTGATGCCTGGCTCCACAAAAAGAGGCTGCACGTGGAAGTAGTTCTCGCAGACCTGGCGCAGC
>Ga0302278_10001196_pt1 | contig 32430 bp, 27 predicted proteins | sample III_Bog_N3_2_FD_194543 | JGI IMG/M metagenome (GOLD analysis project Ga0302278, IMG submission 194543) | Peat permafrost microbial communities from Stordalen Mire near Abisko, Sweden - III_Bog_N3_2 | ecosystem: Environmental > Terrestrial > Soil > Wetlands > Peat | place: Sweden: Abisko... | reverse complement strand
TCGTCATTTAGGTTCCAGGCAGCATGAAACCATTCTCGGGGGTCTTTTGGGCACTTGTTTTCCTGGCGTTCGCCCGACCGGCACTGGCCGCCGGGCCGCATTATGTCTTTGCGCATTACATGGTGTGTTATGAGGACTATGGCGACAGTCTGGCCGGCTATGAGCATGATATTCAGGACGCGCAGGCGGCGGGGCTGGATGGGTTTGCCCTGAATGTCGGCCAATGGACCAGTCCCGGCTCGGCTTGGTATTACACGAACAATGTGGCGCTGATGTATCAGGCCGCCGCGCAACTGGGCACCGGGTTCAAGCTCTTCTTCTCGGTGGATGACGCCAATACCAATGACATCGTGGCGATGATCAGCACGTATGCCAACCACCCCAATTCCTTCCGTTACAACGGCAAGCTGGTGGTTTCGACCTATTGTGACACCGGGGTGGACTGGCAAAATTGTGTTTTCAAGCCCCTGACGAACATGGGCATCAATGTCTTTTTTGTGCCGAATTTCATGCCGCCCAATAACGATGCTTCGGATGAGGTCGGGCTCAGCAATGTGTTGAGCACCCGCCCCTATGTGGATGGCCTGTTTAATTTCTCCGTCTATACCGTGGCCAACATTACGAACAGCAACGCGGCCTACCTCCAGGCCTGCCGCAATGCGGGCAAACTGGTCATGGCGGGTTACTCCCCCACCTATTGGGGCTGTTACGCCTACGGAAGCAGCGGGCGGGGTTATTGTGAAACCGATGGCGGGGAGGGCACCATCGCCCAATGGCAGTGGATCATCGCCCATCAGCCGGACTGGGTGGAAATCGTCACTTGGAACGATTTCAACGAGAGCACCTACAGTTCCCCGATTGTGAACCCCATGCAGTATGAATCGGGATTCACCCCCCCGTTCCGGAATTGTCATGCCGGTTATCTGGCCCTTTCCCAGCATTACATCACTTGGTTTAAGACCGGCTCCGAGCCGCCCATCACCCGGGATTCCCTGTATTATTTCTACCGGACCAGTTCCACCCAGGCCGTGGCCGGCGATACCAACGACCCACCGGTCACCTTGTGGCCCAACAATGGCCCCTACCCAGATGTGCTGTTTACCACCGCGTTCCTGACCAGTCCGGCGCAATTGGTGATTGCCTCGGGCAACACGCGGACGACCAATTCGTTGCCCGCCGGGATCAGCAATGTGCGGACGCCGTTTGCCCCGGGCGCGCAAATCTTCACCCTGGTGCGGAGCGGTCGAACGGCGATCACGCTGCAGGGCCCGGATGTGCTGGGCCAGATCACCAATTACAATTATTTCACGGCCAGCGGGGTGCTCTTCGGGCCCATCCCGCCGGGGAACCTGCACGTGCAGCAGTGAGGGGGCGGGGAAAGTTCAAATTCCAAAAACCAAGGGACAGAGGGGACGGAGGGGACGGATATTTTGGGGGCGAGGCGAGGAGGGGGAGACCCCTTTCCGGCGGGGCGCTAATGGCGACGCGCTGCGGGGGAGACACCCGGGCTTGGGCAAGGCTGATATTTTTGGTTTTTTGCGTGGGGATACGCATTTTATTCAGAACCTCCTCACGTCGGTTGCTACGATGGGGGTGGGTTTTGACTTGGGCAACACGCCGTGACGTCGGTTGCCACGAATGGGGGAAGGTTGATTTCATGCAGTGGGTTGCCAACTGGATTATTGCGGTGTCGCCGGAAACGTTGCGGCCGTTCTGGCATCGCTTGCGGTCTTCGCCGCTGGGCAACCGGCTGGCACGGGGGACGTTCTGGACGGTCACCGGGGCGGTCATCTCGCGGTTGCTGGGGCTGCTGGGGTTTATCATTCTGGCCCGCATTCTCGGCAAAGTGCCCTTTGGCGAACTGGGCACCATTCAAGCCACGGTGGGGTTGTTCGGCTCGTTTGCGGGCCTGGGCATCGGCATCACGGCCACGAAGTATGTGGCGGAATGGCGGGAATTGGAGCCGGCCCGGTGCGGACGGGTCATTGGATTCTCCTTAAGCACGTCGTTGGTGGGGGGGACGCTGGCTGGCCTGGGTCTCGTGCTCTTTGGCGGCTGGCTGGCCGCCCATACGCTGGCGGCCCCGCAATTGGCACCGATGTTGCGCGCCGGGGGGGCATTGGTCGTCTTTAGCACGCTGCAGGGTGCCTATCTCGGGGCTTTGACGGGGTTTGAAGCGTTCAAGCAGGTGGCCTGGGTGAGTTGGGCCAGCAGCCTGATCGGCGTGCCGCTGGCGGTGGCGGGCGCGTGGTGGGCGGGCTTGGGCGGGGCGGTGTGGGCCTTGATCGCGCAGATGGCGGTGGGTTGCGCACTCGGACACTGGGCCTTGAACAAGGAAATGACGAAGGCCGGGGTGAAAATGTCCTTTGCCCTGAGCCTGCATGAGTGGGCCATGCTCTGGCGGTTCACCCTACCGGTGTTTCTCTCCACGCTGTTAACCTCCCCGGCCAGTTGGTTCGTGCGCATGATGCTGGTGAACCAGCCGGGGGGCTATGCCGAAGCGGCCCTGGTGAGCGCCGCCAATCAATGGATGAACCTGGTCAACTTCCTGCCATCAACCATGGGCGGGGTACTGGTGCCGATCTTTGCCAACCTTTACGCGGCCCATCGCCGCGCCGACTTCATGAAACTGCTCCGGCAGAACCTCGTGTTAAACGCGGGGGTGGCGCTGGCGGTGGCCACCCCGCTCATGCTGTGCGCCCCGGTGATTCTTTATTTATACGGCCCCGGCTTCCGCGAGGGAACCGCCATTTTCATCGTGACCATGATCTGCGGCATGCTCGTCGCCGTCAGCAATCTGTTTTCGCGGGCCATGCAGTCGGCGGGGAAGGCTTGGATTGAACTGGCTTCCAACGGGCTTTATTCCCTGGTGGTGGTGGCGGCGAGCTGGCCCTTGATCCACTTATACAAGGGTTTGGGAAATGTCGCGGCTTACACTTTCGGTGCCATCGCCCTGCTGGTCTGGCAGTGGTTGATCGTCCGCCGGATTCTGAGGCAGGGCAGTTCCGAACCCACCGGAACCGTTGGCCGTTGAAACGGGGCGAATAATAGATTTTTACACCCATGAAACCAACTGGAGTCCCTTGGCCAATCTATCTTCGCAACGGGGTTGGCAAACGATTTTCCCGATTCGGCGAGCGAATCGGCAGCCAATGGCTGACTTACAACCCGCTGATCATGCTGGAATATCATGACATGGCCGTGGCCAATGCCCCCGGGGTGGTCAATGCCCTCACCACCGTCTTTCCGCAGGGAAAACGAGTTTTTGATGTGGGGTCGGGCAGCGGGGCCTACGCCGCCGAATTCCTGCGGCGCGGTTACACGGTGCTGGCTTGCGAGCATTCCGCCAGCGGCCGAAAACTCGCCCGCCAACAAGGGGTGGAGTGCCGGGAATTTGATCTAACGCAGCCGGTGGTCTGCCGGGTTCAGGAATCGTTTGATCTCATTTACTGTTTTGAAATTGCCGAGCACATGCCGCCGGAACTTGGATTGAAACTGGTGCGGTTTCTGGCAAAATTCCCGGCGGTCATCGTGTTCACGGCCGCCCAACCCGGTCAGGGTGGAACGGGCCACATCAACGAACAACCGGAGGCCTATTGGCGCCAGCAATTCATGGAGGCCGGCCGGGGGGTGGATGCAGAGCAAACCCAGCGGCTCCGGGACGCTTTCCAGGCTGAGAAATGCGCACTGTGGTTTGAACGCAATGCCATCGTGTTTCCGGTAGTTTGATTAATCAGCCGGGAGGTCACGAGAGGCGAATCAATGAACCCGGTTTCCGCCACAGTGGTCATTACCACCAAGAACCGCCTGGAGGAACTGGGCAAAAGCATTGCTTCAGCCCTGGCACAGACGGTCCGCCCAGCGGTACTGGTCATAGATGACGCCTCGACGGACGGGACGCATGATTTTGTGCGGCGCGAGTTTCCGCAGGTGCAAATTCATCGTTCGGAAACCTCGCTGGGCTTAATTGTGCAGCGCAACCGGGCGGCGCGGCTGGCGGAAACCCCGATCCTGTTCTCGATGGACGATGACGCGGTGTTTTCCAGCCCCCGGGTGGTGGAGCAGACGTTGCGCGATTTTGACGACCCGCGCGTGGGGGCGGTGGCGATCCCGTTTGTGGATGTCCACCATGGCCCGGCGGTAAAGCAGCGCGCGCCGGACGCCCAGGGCATTTATGCCGCCTACACCTACATTGGCACGGCGCACGCGTTGCGCCGGGATTTGTTTCTCGCGCTGGGCGGTTACCGGGAAATTTTGATTCACCAAAGTGAGGAGGAGGATTATTGCGTCCGGCTTTTGGACGCCGGTTATGTGACCCGTTATGGCCGGGCCGATCCGATTCACCACACTGAATCTCCGCGCCGGAGCTGGACCCGGATGGATTACTTTGGGGCGCGGAACAAGGTGATGTATGCTTGGAACAATGTGCCGTGGCCCTATTTCCCGATGCACCTGGCCGTCACGACCTGCATGACCTCGATTTTCGCCCGGGAACCGGCGCGCTGCCTGACGCGGGTGCGGGGGGTGCTGGCGGCCTATACGATCTGTGGCACCGGCCGGGGGGACCGGCGGCCGGTCCGGCCGGTCGTCTATCGGTTGAGCCGGGAGTTGAAGCGGCGGGGGGCGGTGCCGTTGGGCGAGATTGAGGCGCGCCTGCGGGTTCTCCGCGAGCCGTGATCCGGCGGGGAAATTTTATTTATGCATTATAACGCGGCCTATTATGAAGGCCATTATGGCCGGCTGATGCAGGATGAGTGGTATTTCAACCTCCGGGCCGGCTATTGGAAAACCGCCCTCACCGCCGTTCAGGCGGTGCCGGAAGATAGTCTGGTTCTGGACTACGGGTGTGGCACCGGTCAAGTCAGCATGGCCTTCCCCAACACGCATTATTACGACATCGCCCCTTTCAGCCGCGACCTGATTAAGAAACGGGGCCGGGTCGTTTATGAAGACAACGCCGCGATTCCCCCGGGTAAATTTGACTTCATTCTCTCCTCCCACGCTTTGGAGCACTCGCCCCGGCCCTTTGAGGAGCTTCAAAATTTCGGCCGTTTTGCCAAACCAAGGGGTCACCTGTTGTTGCTGTTGCCGGTGGAACATGATTTCCGACCGGCCCTGAAAGTGGACGGCAACAACCACCTCTATTGTTGGACCTTTCAAACCATTGGCAATCTGTTGCACGCCGCCGGCTGGGAGCCCTTGATTCAAACTTATGTTTATGACTCCTACGGCCTGGGGGCTTTGGGGAAACTGTTGCCGGCTCCAAGAGCGGTGGCCTTATCGTGGCAACTGGGACGGATGAAAAGAAGTTTCAAGTCCATGATGGTGGTCGCCCGCAACCGTCCGCAGGAGTTGGCGGCAGCGTAAAACGGCGGGGGTATTGAATCCATGATGGCTCCCCATGAACCGGCGACGGTGGAATCCCTTCGCCGGAGGAACCCGGAAGCGGCAACCCGCCGGGCGGGAGTGCGCGTGATCATCAGTGCCACGTTTCTCGGCATCGGGGGGATCCGCACGCATCTGGTCCTTTTGTGTCAGTTGTTGCGGCGGCACGGCATCGGGGTGACGGTGTTTGCCACGGACGTGCGTTGGGATGCGGAAACGATGACGGGGCTGGAAAAAACCGGGGTGAAGTTCCAACTGCCGCCGCAGTGGATCCGGGCGTCGCGAAAATTGTCCGCCTTGTATTGCGGGCTAACCTGGCCGTGGCTGGTGCCCGGCCGGGCAGCGGCGGTCTATTGCATCTCGCCGGGTTATTCCCACCTCCTGATGCACCGGCTCAAGCCGGCGCAAGCCCTGAGCATCAATCATGAAATTGTGGAACCGCCCGACCCGCAGAGTGCGGACGGCAAACGGGCCGGCAAGTGCGCGGCGCGCTTGGACGCCAGCGTGGCGAACTCGCACAAGGTGGCGCGGTTGATGAAGGGATATTGGCCCGAAAAGCCGATTCAAGTGATCCCGTTCCTAACGGCGGATGCGCCGACGCCGGCCCCGGTCCGGCGGCGGCGCGCCGGGGCGGAGGAGCCGTTGCGGGTGATTTATCTGGGGCGGTTGGTGGAACAGAAGCGCCCGGATCAACTGGTGCGGCGTTGGGGGGAAATCACGAAGCATCCGGCCTTGACGGGGGCGAATTTGGAAATCCGGGGTTATGATTCGGACGGCACAATGCGGACGGGCCTGCAAACTTTTGTGACGCAAAACGGGTTGGCGGAGCGGATCCACCTTCACGGTGAATACGCTTTGACGGAATTGCCGGGCATTCTGGACGCGGTGGATTTGGTGGTGCTGCCCAGCCGGTGGGAGGGACTGCCCCTGGTGCTGGTGGAAGCGATGTTGAAGGGGGTGCCCTTTGTGGCTTGCGCCGCCGGCGGCACGGAAGAGCTGGGGGAGAACAATCCGGATGTCATGGTCACGGGCACGGATTGGGCGGAGTTTGAGGCGGGTTTGGTGGCGATGGCGGTAAAAATAAGGGCGGGCGGCATTGATCCCGTGCGGTTGCACGGCTGGGCGGAGGCGCGTTACGGGTATGCCGCTGTTTCGGAGCGGTGGCTCGAGTGTTTGTGCCGGCCGCGGGAGTTTTTTGGCGTGCCATGAAAGGGAAAAGATACGTCCGCCCTCATCCCGGCCTGCTCCCCCGGGGAGAAGGAGAATGATTCGGCCGACTCGGATGCTGACGGCGGTTTCAGCTGCCGAATATGCCGCCCCTGCGGGGCTTTTGGGTTTTGTGAGGTGCGGGGCTACAAATAGGTCGCGCCTACGGCGCTGGGATGCCTCGGGCGGTCGGATGTCGTTCCGCGACCCACTTAAAAGCCGGACATGATTGAACTCGCGCTCATTATTCAGACGCTGCTGTGGCTCATCGCCATCGGGATTTTTGCGGCGAGCCGGCAGGCCTCGGTTTTCCACCCGGTCACGCTGTATCTGGGGTTTCACGGTCTGGTGTTTGTGGCGCGGCCGATTTTGGTTTACAGCTTCGGCTTGAACACCATTTCCAACTACATGCAATACCGGCCCACGCAGGAAATTTTCATCAAGACCCTGGAGGTGACTTCCGTCGCCCTGTTTGTGTTTGTGGCGGCCGGATTGCTGGCGGGCCGCAGCCGGCTGGTTTATGGAAGCCCGCAGCCGCCCGAATTCACGCCGTTGGAACGGCGGGCCCTGTTGATCACCACCCTGCTGTTGCTGCCCCTGATGGCGTGGTCCATCTACGCCACGCGCAACGGGGTCCAGGGCGAACGCGCGGCCAACGGCATCTTCATCATGACCAATTCCACCGGCTACATCAATGAAGCGCAGGATTTCATCGGGCCGCTGCTGTGCGTATGGATGGTGGTGACGCGGTTCCATTGGCTTTATCTGCTGCCGTCGGTCTTATACATTGGTTACCGGACGTGGTATGGCTGGTCGCGCTGGACCATCCTGCTGTTTTTCCTGCTGGTGATCCTTGTGTATTGCTGGTATCACCGCCGGAAGTGGATTCCGCTCTGGTCCGTCGCGGCGGCCATCCCCATCCTCTTGCTCTTTAATCTGATCGGCCACAACCGGGACATGTTCAAGTCGGTGCTGACCGGCGAGGACACGCATGTGGCCGAGTTTGACGCCGGCATGTCGGCGGATGAAAAGCTGAAAGCGCAGTTCGACACGCAGGATTTCGCCAACTTCGACTACTTGTGCTTTATTGTACGCATCTACTCGGAACGCCCCGACGCGTATAGTTACGGGGCGCAATACCTGCAACTGTTCACCGAACCGATCCCCCGCATTTTGTGGCGGGGGAAGCCGGCGGGGGCGCCGGTGGCGTCCCAAATTGATTTGTTTCAGTATGGCAACTTCATCGGCCTGACCTACAGCATGCCCGGCGACGGCTTTGTGACGGGCGGCTGGATTGGGGTGATCGTTATTGTCTCCCTGTGGGGTTCGCTGATGGGATGGGCGCACCGCGTTTTCTGGCGGAACACGGAAAACCGGCTGGGCAGCCTCATGTATCTGGTGGGGCTGGCCATGGTGCCCCAGGAATTCCGGGACGGGAGCATTTCCATCGCCAAATTCCTGCTGTTCAATGTCACGCCGATCATGCTCTGGCAGGGCATGATCTGGTGGCTGGGGCCGCGCCGGGTGCCGGGTTACTCGGCGGTGCTCCCGCGGGGCGCGGGGGTGCGGTGGGTGCGGAGCTGGCGATAGCGGCGGGGCGGTGGGACGCCCAGAGGTTTGGGGGCAAGGGGCCGACCTGACAGACCGGGGATGCGGGGGGGACGGCTGAAGGCCCGGTTCAGCCCCGGTAATAAATACGTCCGCCCTCATCCCGGCCTTCTCCCCCGAGGAGAAGGAGAACGGTTCGACCGCCGATGGTGCCGGCGGCGGTTTCAGTGGTTTGGCCATGGATTCGCGGATCGAAAGCGCCGTCGTCGCCGCGCTCTGCCGGCGCACTCCGAGTGGTGGTCCGGGCGGCAAGATGCCGCCCGCTACGGCAGGCGGGACGCCCGCCCCACGTTAAATTGCAGCATGAAAAATTTGGGAATCCTGTGGGCGCAATACGGGCCGTATCATCTGGCCCGGGCGGCGGCCCTGAAACGACTGGCCGGGCCGGTGAGGGTGCATGCCTTGGAACTGGCCAATCAGACCTCGACTTATGGATGGCAACGCGCGGCGACGGGGGATTTGATCACGTTGTGTCCGGGGGCGGTGGCGGACCGGTTGTCGTTCGGGCGGGTGTTTCAACGCTGCCGGCGGATGTTTGCGGAATTGAAACTCGAGGTGTGCATCCTGCCCAGTTACGCGCCACAACAACCGCTGGCGGCGCTGCTGGCGGCCAAATCGCTCGGGCTGCGGACGGTGATGATGAACGAAAGTCACGCGGGCACGGCCCGGGCGCGGGGGATCGGCGCGCAAATCAAACGCCGGTTGGTGGGTTTGTTTGACGCCGGGCTGGTGGGCGGCCAGCCGCAAAAACGGTATTTCACCGCGCTGGGGCTGGCGCCGGAAAAGATCTTCACGGGCTATGACGCGGTGGATAATGACTATTTTGCGCGCCGGGCGGAGGAAATCCGGGGCCGGGCGGCGGCGGCGCGGGGTGAGTATGATTTGCCGGAGCATTATTTCCTGAGTCTGGGGCGGTTTGTGGGCAAAAAAAATCTGCCCGCCTTGATTCACGCCTACCGCAAGTTTCTGGGGGCCGGTCAAAATTCCCAGACCCATCTGGTGCTGGTGGGCTCCGGCGAGGAAGAAGCGAAATTGCGGGCCCTGTGCCAGGAGTTGAATCTGCCCGTATACGATAAAGCGAAAACGAAAGCGGAAGGCGGAAAGCGGGAATCCGCCTTCGCTGCGCTTCGGCGCGACAAGAGCGGAAAGGTTGCGCCGGGGGTGCATTTTTACGGGTTCCGGCAGATTGAGGAGAATCCGGTGTTTTATGCGCTGGCGGACGCGTTCATTCTGCCGAGTTCCCGGGAGGAATGGGGGCTGGTGGTGAACGAAGCCATGGCGTGCGGGCTGCCGGTGGTGGTGAGCGAAACCGCCGGGTGCGCGGAGGACTTGCTGCCGCCGGGGCGGTTGCCGGGGCCGCGGTCGTTGACGCCGGCGGTGAGCCGGCAGTTGACGCGGCTGGCCGGGCGGCTCCGGCCGAATGGCTTGGTGTTCAACCCGCATTCGGCGAATGCGGAGGCCGCGCTGGCGGACGCACTGACCCTGCTGGCGGGCGACGCCGGCCTGCGGCAACAAATGGGGGCGACGAGCCGGGAACGGGTCCGGCAATTTTCGTGCGAGGAGTTTGCCCGCAACGCGCTGTTGGCCGCGCAGGCGGCGTTGGGAAATTAAAATGCGCATCGGCGTTTTCCATCCCGGCACGCAGCATTCCTGGCAGACGGCGCTGGGCTTTCAAGAGGCGGGGATGCTCGGCTGGTATGCCACCTCGGCCTTTTACGATCCGGCCCGGTGGCCCTACAAGCTGGAGCGTTATGTGCCCCGGAAGCTGTCCGCCCAGTTGACGCGGGAATTTCGCCGGCGCCACAACCGGTTTCTGGACCCGGCGAACGTCCGGCAGTTTGGCCTGTGGGAATGGGCGGAGGTGGGTTTGCGGCGGCTGGGCCGGCCGGGGCCGGCCGATTATTGCAACGAGCGCGGCAACCGGGCCTTTGGGCGACAAACCATCCGGTTGCTCGAGCGGGAGCCGGTGGACATGGTCTGGGGTTACAATTCCTCCGCGCTCGAAGTTTTTCAGTGGGCGAAAAAGCGCGGCATCCTTTGTGTGCTGGACCAAACGATCGGCCACCCGGCGGCGCAAAATCAGATCATGCTGGCGGAACAGGAGCGCCATCCGGAGTATTTTATCCGCTCCCACCGCCCGTTCGATCAAGCCCGGATTGACCGGCAAAACGCGGAAATCGCCGCCGCCGATCTGGTGGTGGTGGGTTCGGAATTTTGCGCGCGCACGATGATTGAAAACGGCTGCGCCCCGGCGAAGGTGGCGGTGATTAATTATGGCTTTGATGAGTCGCTCTTTCCCACGCAACCGCCCCGGCGGGCCCCGGTGGGCAACCGGCCGCTGGAGTGCCTGTTTGTGGGGGAAGTGGGGCCGCGCAAGGGGATTGCGTATTTGCTCCCGGCCATCATGATGATTCCGGCCGCCCGGCTCCACTTGACCCTGGTGGGCGGGCTGGCCATTCCGCCGGCCACGTTCAAGCCCTACGCGGACCGGGTGCGCCATGTGCCGCAGGTGCCGCGCAGCGAAGTGGCCCGCTTTTTTGCCGAGGCCGATTGCTTCATCTTCCCCAGCCTCTTCGAGGGGAGTGCCATTGTGCTCTATGAAGCCTGCGGCTCCGGGCTGGGGATCCTGCAAACCGACCGTTGTGGAGACGGCGTGCGCGACGGCCAAAACGGCATCGTGTTGCGGGAAATCAGCGTGCGGGGATTGACGGCCGCCCTCGAACAGATCGTCGCCCAGCCCGACCAATGTGAACGCTGGCAGGCGGCCTCGTGGGCCGGGCGCGGGGAGCGGACGTGGGGTAATTACCGGCGCAACGCGGCCCGCCGCGCCGCTTCGCTATGAGCGCCCCGACCGCGATTCCCATTTCTGCCCCCCAGCCGGCGGGGGGTTCGCCGGCGGTTGCTCCGTCGGCGGTGGAGGTCGCCCGGTGGCCGATGATTGATGCGGCGCGGGGGGCCGCAGCGTTGATGGTTTGCGCCCTGCATGCGCGCTTGATCATGTGGGTGGGCCTCGATTCGTGCCTCCATGAGCGGGCCCGGGACCGTTTTCTGGAGACCGTCCTGGGCGTCTTGTCCACCCCGCTGGCTTATGGCGGCACGGCGGTTTCGCTGTTCTTTGTGATCAGTGGCTATTGCATTCACCGCTCGTTTGCCGCCCAACTCGCGGCGGACCCGGGGCACAAGCCGGACTGGCGGACTTACTTCCTCCGGCGGGCGTGGCGGATTTATCCGGTGTTAATCGCGGTGCTGTTGATCACCTGGTGGTTGGACCAGTTCACGATTCATCATTTTCCCAAAGACCCCGGGCTGGGCTCGCTCTCATGGCCAACCCTGCTGGTGAACTTGGGTGGGCTTCAGGGGCTGGCCGGGCCGCATTTCGGTTCCAACGGGGTGCTGTGGACCCTGTCGGTGGAGATGCAGCTTTACGTGATGTATCCGGTCATTTTCTACCTGATCCGGCGGCGGGGCATCCGCGCCGGCCTGCTGGTGACGCTGGCGGTGAGTCTCATCTGTCTGGCCCTGGTGTCTGGGGCGGGAATGTCCCGGGGCTGGTTCGGCCCGTTTTGGTTTAACTGGACGCTGGGTTGTGCGGTGGCGGAATTCGAAAATTCCAGCCACCGGCTCGTCCTGAAACGGCGCGGGCTTGTCCTCTGGTTTTTGATCAGCGCGCTGGGGTTTGGCCTGTGTCTGGGTCCGTGGGGTAACTTCGCGTTTTCGTGTGTCGGCTGTTTTTGGGCGCTCCTGCTCCTCCACGGCCTGCGGTCACCGCCGCCCGGTTGGGCCCGCCTGCCGCCGGCCTGGCTGGCCAAAACGGGGCTCATCAGCTATTCCCTCTATGCCGTCCATGTGCCGGTGCTTTTGTTTATCCGATCCCGGTTTTTTGACGGGGAGCCCTCGCGAAACATCCTTTACGTATTGCCGGTCATGGCCGGGTGTGTCGCGGTCGCGGCCGGGTTGTTTTTCCTGGTGGAACGCCACAGCCTGCGCCTGCCGGCTTGGTTGCATAGTTATACGGTTACGAAATGAAATTCCGTCCGAATCGAAGGGCGAGCCTTCGAAGTTGATGAATGTCGGTCGCCAAAAAAACTGAAGCCACCCCGCCGCCGGCGACGCCCCGGGTATTCATCTGGGCCGGTAATTTCGCGCGCGTGGGCGGGATTGAGTCATTTCTTTGCGATTTGAGTCTGGCGGCAAGGCGGGCGGGGATGCCGGTGGAATTGCTGGCGTGGGATCGCCGGTCGAAGCTTTTGAAAGCGATGCGGGATGCGGGCGTGCGCCTATATTGTTCGCCCTGGCGCTGGGGGTGTCGTTGGGCCTTGCCGGATTGGTGGTTGGTTCCCCCGGGGCTGTGGAAATGCCGCAACGCCCCGGTGGTATTGTTTGGGAAAACCCTGCGGCCGGCGATTCACACCCTGATTCACCGCTTCGGAAAACGACGGCGCGGGCCGCAGCGTTTCGTTTATGTGACGCCTTACCGCCCGGCGGAAATGTGGGGGGCCCTCACCGGGGTTGCGGCAAAAAGAGAAGTCAAGGTCATGCTGGGAACCTTTGACTTGATCCTCACGCAAAATTCAGAATTTGCGGGCGAACTCCGGGCGGTCGGCTATGAGGGGCCGATTGAAGTGCTGCCCTACCTCCCGCCGGCGGCGGCGGCGGCCCCGGCCCCTTATCCAGAGGGGGCGCTGACGATTGGGTTTCTGGGCCGGTTGGAGCCGCAGAAGAATTTACCGGCCCTGCTGAATATTTTCGCCCGGCTGAGTCAGCAAGCCGCCGGGGAGGGCGGACGGCCCCCGCCCCCGCGGTTGCGGTTGATCGGCGAGGGGAGCCAAAAAGCCGCTTTGATGGCGCTGGCCCGGAAGCTGGGGATTGAGCAGGCGGTTGAGTTTTGCGGGGCGATTCCGCGGGAGCGGGTCCGGGAGGCGGTGCAAAGTTGTCACGTGTTCGGCTTCACTTCCCATACGGAGGGGCAATGCCTGGCCGCGTTGGAAATTCTGGCGGAGGGCCGTCCCATCATCGCCACGGCCGTGGGGGCGTTCTCGGATGTGCTCAGCGAGCCGGCGACCGGGACGGTGGTTCCGTCCGGTGACGAGCCGGCCTTTCTGGAGGCGTTGAGTGAACTGTTGCGGCGCCAGAAAAACGGCCGGCTGTCCCCGGCGGAGACGGTACAGGCGTATCAACGCAAATTTAATCGCGAAGCGGTGGTCCGAAAATACGTCGAATTGTTGACCCTGGAAACGCCCGCGCCGGAAACGCCGCCACGGAACGCGCCGGGTTGAATGTCATCCCCCGCCATGCACATCGTTAACGTTCTCGGGAAAACCTCGCGCCAAGCCGGCGGACTCCACGAGGCGGTTTCCGGGCTGGCCCAGGCGTTGCAAACCAAATCCCCGGGCGCTCCCGAGGTGAGCGCCATCGGGGTGTGGGACGAAAAATTCACGGCGGACCGGCACGCGTGGAAATGCCCCATCAACGTGCTGCCGCTGTCGCCCCGGGCGCCCCGGAAGCTGCTGTATGCGCCGGGCATGCTGCCTTTCTTATTGGCGGAGGAGGCTTCGGTGGTGCTGTGCCACGGGTTGTGGAACCATCATAACCGCGTGGTGCACCAGTGGGCGCGCCGTACCGGGCGGCCGTATATCATGGTGCCCCACGGGATGCTGGACATCGTGGACCTGCAACAGTCGCGCCTGCAAAAATGGGTGGCCCGGAAGTGGTATGTCGATGCTTTGTTCCGGGAGGCGGCCTGTTTCCGCGCCATTTCGCAGTCGGAGGCGGACTCGATCCGCGCGTTCGGGGTGCGCGCGCCGATTTGTCTCATTCCCAACGGCATGGAACTGCCGCCGGCCGGCCGGGCCGAACCGCCGCCCTGGCGCCGGGCGCTGCCGGCCAATGCCAAGGTGTTGTTTTACCTCGGGCGCATTAATCCCAAGAAGGGTCTGCCGGCGGTGATCGAGGCTTGGGCGCAGGCGGTGAAATCGGATCCGGCGGCGGAAGCGTGGCACCTGGTGATCGCCGGCTGGGATCAGGACGGTCATGAAGCGCAGTTGCAAGCACAGGTCGAGCGCCTGGGGCTGGGGCGGACGGTTCATTTTGTGGGCCCGCTGTTTCATCAGGCCAAGGATGCGGCTTTCCGCAATGTGGAGGCGTTCGTTCTGCCCTCGAAAAGCGAGGGTTTGCCGACCGTGGTGCTGGAGGCCTGGGCTTATGAACTGCCCGTGTTGATGACCCCGCAATGCAATCTCCCGGAAGGGTTCGCCGCCGGGGCGGCCGTGCGCGTGGAAACCCGGGCGGACGCCATCGCGGCGGGTCTGGGCCAGTTGTTCCAAATGAGCGAGGCGGACCGGCGGCAAATGGCGGTGAAGGGGCGGAATTTGGTGGCCACGCGATTCGCCTGGTACACGGTGGCGGCGCAGACGCTGGCGGTTTGCGAGTGGCTGCTGGGGTTGAAACCCAAACCGGCCTGCGTGTTGCATGACTGACGCTCCCACCCGGGTCCGGAATGACTTGTTTGACGCGCGCCTGGGTCTGGAACGCGGGCGTTCCAAGCTGGTCGAGGCGCTTTGGTATCTGGTCAAGTGCGCGCTGTTCCTGAACCCGCTGCCGTTTCCCTCGGCGGGGAAACGGGCGGTGCTGCGGCTCTTTGGCGCGCGGGTGGGCCGGGGCGTGGTGCTCAAGCCCCGGGTGAACATCCATTTTCCCTGGAAGCTCACGGTCGGTGATTTTACCTGGATTGGCGAAGAGGTGTTCATTCTCAACTTTGAACCGGTGAGCATTGGCGCCCACTGCTGTCTTTCCCAGCGCGCGTTTCTCTGCGGCGGCAATCACGATTACCGCCGGCCGGAAATGCCGTATCGGAACGGGCCCATCACCGTCGGGGATGGCGCGTGGGTCGGGGCCCAGGCTTTCATCGCCCCGGATGTCACCATCGGCCGGGAAGCGGTCATTGCCGCCGGCAGCGTCGTGTCCCGCAGCCTGCCCCCGGGAATGGTCTGCGCCGGCAACCCGTGCGTTCCCGTCAAAAACCGCTGGCGTTGAGCCGGTTTCCAGGTGCGGGCCGCCACCCTTATCCACTGATATGACACCGTCCCCGGCTTCTCCGCCGCTCGAAAATGCCTATCGCCGCATCCTGGGCATCCGCTTCTTTGTGGGGGGGGCCCCGGAAGCGGTGGCCATCGGCGCGAGCGGCGGCTTGGTGGTCGTCCCGGCCGCCCCCGCCCTGCTCGAACTGGGTCGCGACGCGGCCTATCGCCGGGCGCTGCTCGGGGCGGACCTGGCGATCACGGACAGCGGCTTTCTCGTCCTGCTCTGGAACCTCATGAAGTGGGACCATATCCAGCGCGTCTCGGGTTTGGAATATCTTAAACTGCTGTTGCAGCGCCCCGGATTTTTCGCGCCCGGCGAGACCTTGTGGGTCATGCCGTCGCCGGCCGCTTTGGAGCGCCATCTGGCCTGGGTGAAATCCCGGGGCGACTCCCTCCGGCGGGAAGATTGTTACGTGGCCCCGAAATACGGCGGCCAGGTGGCGGATGATGTCCTGGTGGACTGGGTCAATGCACGCCGGCCCCGGCATATCATCATTGGACTGGGCGGCGGGGTGCAGGAAAAACTCGGCTGGTATTTGAAACACCGCTGCGCCGGCCGGCCGGCGATTCATTGCATCGGGGCCGCCATCGGTTTTTTAAATGGCGATCAAGTGTGGATTCCCCGCTGGGCCGACCAGTGGCGGTTGGGCTGGCTGTTTCGTTGCGCCGCCAATCCGGGCCGTTTTGTGCCGCGTTATTTCAAAGCCCTGCAACTGCCGCTGCTGCTCTGGAAATATCACAGCCGGCTGCCGGATTTGCGGGTTGAAACCTGAACGCCGATTGCCCGGTCCCGCTGTTGCCATGTCTGAAAAAAAAACCATGTCCGCATCCATGCCGGCGGCCCGGCCGACGCCGGGAAGTTCCGTGCCCTTTGACCGGGCCTGGCCGGGCGGCGGGCCGGCCCTGGTTTTATTCGCCTTGGGCGCCTGCTGGTGGCTGTTCTTTAACAAATTGCGGGATGAGTGGGGGGTTAACCCGCAATATAGTTACGGCTATGTCGTGCCGCTGTTGGGCGCGGCCCTGTGGTGGCGGCGCTGGCCGGATCGTCCGCCGGCGGTTCCGGGCGCGGCCCGGGGAGGGTTGGCGGCGGTCACCGCCGGGCTGCTCCTGCTGCAATTGCCGTTGACCGTGATTTATGAGGCCAACCCCGAATGGCGGTTGTTATACTGGGTCAATGGTTTCCAAGTGTTGGGCTTGACCGGCTGCCTGCTATACCATTGGGGCGGCCGGCCCTGGATCCGCCATTTTGGTCCCGCGCTGGGGTTCATGCTCATCGCCGTTCCGTGGCCGATGGAATGGGAGCAGGGGATCATCCAGGGGCTCATGCGGTTCGTGGCGGGCCTGACGGTGGAAGTGGCCGGCCTGTTGAACATCCCGGCCCTCCAGCATGGCAACCTGATCGAAGTCGGCACGGGCACGGTGGGCATTGACGAGGCGTGCAGCGGCATCCGCTCCCTGCAATCCGCGTTGATGCTGTCGCTGTTTCTGGGCGAGATGCACCGATTTTCCGGGCTCCGGCGCGTGATCCTGCTGGTGGCTTCCCTGGGGTTTGTGATTCTGGCCAACCTGACCCGCACCTCCTTTCTCGTCTGGGCGGCGGCCAACCGGGGGTTGCATCAAATGGAAGCCTGGCACGATGCCGCCGGCACGGTGATCATGGTGATCGTGCTGCCGAGTCTGATGGGCCTGGCCTGGCTCATGAAACCCAGGGCGCCGGCGGCCGATTTGCCCCCGGCCGAGCCGTCCCGGCTTATTTCGCCCGTGCCCCGCTGGGTCGGCCTCTCGGTGATCGGCTGGTTGCTGGTCGTGCAGGCGGCCACGGAAGGCTGGTATCGCGCGCACGAAACGAAACTGATCCCCAACCAACGCTGGTCCATCGCGTGGCCGGTGGATAATCCCCAATTCACCAAAACCTCCATTCCCGAGCTTTCGCTGGCCATCCTGCGTTGTTCCGACAGCGAAGCGGGGGCGTGGCCGGATGCGGCGGGCAACCATTGGAGCGCCTTTTTACTCCGGTGGAATCCCGGTAAAAATTCCGAGCAACTCGCCAAAGGCCACCGGCCGGACATTTGTTTCCCCGCCGCCGGCGCGCGGTTGATGGATGATTTCGGCCGCGTGACGGTGGTGGCCAACGGCATCACGATGACGTTTCGCCACCAAACCTTCGCCGCCGGCGCCAGCGTGATTCATGTCTTTCACTGCTTGTGGGCGGATCAACTGGCCCCGCACGAAGACCCGCTCCGGGATGACGGTTCCCAAGCCAGCCGCCTGTTGGCGGTGCTGGCGGGCAAACGCAATCTCGGGCAGAAAGTCCTGGAACTCGTCGTGCAGGGACCGGATACGAATGATGAAGCGGTGGCGGCGCTCAAACAGCAGCTGGCCGCGCTGATTCGGCAACCCTAGCCGGCGGTTCTGTATTAAATGTCACTTTTAAACCGGCCCCGGGCGGGCACCGGCGGGTCGTTGGCGGCGCGCCGGGGAGTCACGCTGCGTCAGGGCTGCCTGATGGCGGGGGTGCTGTGCCTTGGACCGGCGGCCTTGGCGCAGGAGGCTTTAGACAGCGCTTTGTCCCTGGACGCCGAGGAAGCGCAGGCGCAGGCGCTGAAGCGGCGGGCGACCAACGCCCCGGCGGTCTGGTTCCCGGATGCCTGGCATCTGGGCCCGGTGCAACTCACGGTCGGGGTCTACGCCGGGGTGCAGGTGGATGACAACATCAACCAGGCCCAGACGAACCCCCGGTCAGACGCGATTGTTTCCAGTGGCCTGAATCTGGGATTTGCCTGGCCGGCCACGGAACGATCCGAGGTGGATTTATCGTCGGCGGTGGGTTACGTCAAATATCTGAGATATTCGGCCAATGACCAGACGCAAATCGCGCCGGGTTCGGTGCTCACGTGGAAAATTGATTTTGAAGACGGCAGCCTCACCTGCTTTGATCAGTTCAGTGATTCGCAATCCGTCAGCAGCGAGGCTTCCGTCAACAATCTCACCGTCCTGCCCCGGACGGATAATACGGCCGGCGCGCGCGCGGAATGGGATCCGGGGCGCTGGTTGATTCAAATTGGCGCCAGTTATGACTATTTCTTTTCGACGGCGGCGGTCGATCAATATCTGAACCGGGGCACGGAGGAGTTTTTTTTCCGGGGCGGACATCGTCTGGCGGAGGACACCCAACTGGGTCTGGAGGTCAGCACCAGTCTCACCGCGTATGAGCTTCCGCTCCAGAGCAACAACACGAGTTACAGTCTCGGCCCCTATCTCAACTGGCAGTTCACACCGTTCATCAATGCCAGCGTCCGGGGGGGATACACGATCTATACCTTCGAGGCCAGCCGCACGCAACCGGCGCAAAATCTGGATTCCTACTACGCCAACCTGACCGTGACGGATCAATTGACTGAATTTGTTTCGCAAACTTTTTCCGCCGAACGGGACATCAGTCTGGGGCTCACGCAGGGGAATGATTATAACGAACAATGGACCGCCCATTATTCCTTGAACTGGGCGGCCACGACCCATCTGGGCCTGAATTTGAACCTGACGTATGAGGACGGCACCCAGCCGCTGTCGGAACTGATCCCGGTCGTGCTTGGCGGAATCCCGCTGGAATTTCCCGAGACCATCACTGAAAACTACCGCCGGGTCGGGGTCAGTCCCGGGGTCACATATCAGTTCACCCAAAAGCTGGGGGGCAGCCTGACGTATACGCATTGGGAGCGAACTTCGAACCTGTCGGGGAACGGTTATCAGGATGACAACGTGGCGGTGCAGATGACTTATTCGTTTTAACCCCCGGTTTTTCCCAGCGGGCAAACGCCCCGGCGGAGCGGGGGCGCAGGACGGCAGAATTAATTTATGAACACCCAAAATGACGGAGCCCAAAAGAGGAATGCGAAAACCGGCATGCGCCCCCGCTGGAAACCAGCCGGACTCGTTTGCTGGGGGTGTCTGGCGCTGTTGCCGGTCCTCGGTCTGTTACTGACCGGCTGTCAAACCACGCTCGTCGAGCCGGCGGATGCCCCCTTGTATCCCCCCCCGGCGGCCGACCCCGGAGCCGCCGCTTACACCACCAATAATTTGCTGGAGGGGGATGTGGTCAGCATCAACTTTCAATATTCAACCAATTTCAACGCGCTGCAAAAGATCAGCCTGGATGGAACCCTGAATCTCCAGGGCGTGGGGTTGGTGAAAGCCGCGGGCAAATCCACGCTCCAGTTGCAAACGGAACTCACCCGGCTTTACCAGGGCCAGGTGAAGGACGATCCCATCACCATCAAGGTGGTCACTCCAGAATCCGCCGTCTATGTTGCGGGTGCAGTCACCCGGCCGGGCAAAATCCCGTTGGAACGCCCCATGACCGTGCTGGAAGCGGTCATGGAAGCCGGCGGCTACGACCCCTATCGCGCCGATTTATCCCATGTGCTGGTGCTGCGCGTGGAGAACGGCCGCCAGAAAAGTTACCGGGTGAATTTACGGCGCATCCTGCAGGGCCGGGACGACGCCCCGTTTTATCTCAAACCCTTTGATGTGATCCAAGTCACCACTAAAACTTTCAATTTTTAACCGACCGGGTCCGGCCGGCAACGGACCTGACTGACAACCGTCCCCCTGTGGGGGCCAAATCCATAATCCCATGAAAAGTCTGCTTAAGAAACTCCTGATTTTCGCCACCGTCATGACCCTCGTGGCCGCCGCCGCCGGGCTTGGCCGCCGGGCTTATAAAAAATCCGAGGAACACCGGTTTATCGCCCAGGCCAACCAGTATATCGAGAAGAAAGACTGGCGGAACGCCGGCCTGTGTCTGCAACGAGTGCTGCAAATCAATCCCTTGAGCGTGGCCGGCGGCCGGCGGATCGCGGACATGCTGGAAGCCAATGGCTCGCCCAACGCCCTGACTTGGCGGATTCGCACCATGAAACTGGAGCCGGACAATGTCACCAATCGGTTTGCCTGGGCGCAAACCGCCCTCCGCGAGCAGAACCTGGCCTCGGCGGCGGAAGCCCTCGCCTCGATCCCCGCCGCCGACCAAACCACCGCCGAATTTCATAAACTGGCGGGGGCGCTGGCGTGGAACCAGGGGCGGCCGGGGGAGGCGGAAAAACAATACACCGAGGCGTTGCGTTTGGAACCCAAGAATCAAGCCAATATCCTCAATCTGGAAACCATCCGGCTGGCCTCCACCAACCAAACCATTTCCACGGCGGCGCGGCTGGCCCTCGAAAAAAACGTCACCGACCCCATCTTGCGGCCCGTCGCCCTCCGGCATCTCCTCACGGTCGCCGCCGCCCGCCACGAATCGGCCCGGGCCGTCACCTACGCCAAAGCCCTGGCGGCGGATCCGGCGGCCACGTTTTCCGATAAAATCGAATATCTTCAGATTCTGCGAACCACCCGGAGTGACGATTTTGATCCCTGGCTCGCCACGCTCAAGACGGCCGCGCTGCATTCGGCCCCGGAGGCTTTCGCCCTGGGACAATGGCTGGCCTCGGCGCAAAATCCCGGCACCGCCCTGCGCTGGTTGCAGGCGCTGCCGCCCACCCTGGAAACCAACCTGCCCGTGCCGTTGGTGATCACCGATTGCCAGATCGCGCTCAAAGATTGGAACGGCCTCCTCGCCTTCGTGGGCCGCCAAGACTGGGGGGCATTGGAATTCTACCGGCAGGCGGTCACCACCCTGGCGCACCGGTCGCTTGGCCAGCAGGCCGTGGCGGAAAGCGACTGGCGCAAAACGCTGCGTTTGGCGGCGCACCAGCGCGGATCGCTGACGCGCCTCGCCGAAGTGGCCGAGACGTGGGGATGGAAACCGGAAAAAACCGAGGTGCTGCGGGAAATCACCGATGAATTTCCCGATGACCAACCGGCCGCCGGCGAATTGATCGCCCAACTTTACGCCGAGGGCAACACCAGCGGCCTGCAAAAACTGCTCGAGCGAATCCACACCGCCGATCCCGCCAACGCCCGGATTGAGAACAACCTCGCCTGCATCCTGCTGCTCCGCAATGCCGAGGTGGATCAGGCCGGGCTCATGGCCAAAGCAGCCTATGAAACCGCCACGAACAATCCCTTCTATATTTCCACCTACGCCTACGCGTTGTCGTTGCAGAAAAAAAACGCGGAGGCGCTCAACCTGCTCGCCAACCTGAAACCGGAGCATCTGAAAATCCCCGCCGTGGCGGCCTACTACGGGGCCGTGCAAGCCTCGGCCGGGCACAAGGAACTGGCCCGCGAATCGCTGGCCCGCGCGGAAACCGGCAAACTGCTGCCCGAAGAAAAAGAAATGATCCGTCGCGCACAGGCACGGCTCTGATCCACTGCTGATTCGCCGCCCCCCGTTCGCACCCGACCCTCATTTCTCGTCCCGCCCCAAGACCGGCCCCCTGGCCGGTCTTTTTGTTTTCTGATCCGGGCGGGGTGGGGTAAAAACGTTAAAGCGTTGAAGCGTGTTGCCTTGACTCCGAATGGGTCGGGGCAAGTATCCAACCACGCCATTGGACCCCCACCGAAACCGCCGCCAGCAACTGAGGCGGATGAACTCTTCCCTCTTCTCCCGGGCGAATAAGGCCGGGATGGGCGGACGCATTTGTTCCCGGGCGTTCCCTCCCGGATGCAAAGTTTCCCGGGCTTTTGATTTGGGAAAAACGCCCGTGAGACCGCTCCCCCACGACAAAAAGCGTGAATTAGTCGCCAACTTCAGTTGTGTGGTTTCGGACCCGCCGTGTATCTTATCCCCATGGTCGAAATTCGTTTCCTGGTGACGGCCGGCGCGGGGTTCCCTTCCCGTTGAGCATGATTATGACGCGGCCAGGGGTCAAAAAAATTTCCCGAAAGCGTCCGCCCCCCTCCGCCTCCGGCGGCCGGCCGGCGCGGCTGAAACTGGTGGTGCGCGGGGCGGTGCAGGGCGTCGGCTTTCGTCCGTTTGTCTTCCGGCTGGCGGAAGCACTCGGCCTGACCGGCTGGGTCAATAATTCGTCGCAGGGGGTGTTCATCGAAGTCGAAGGGGGGCGCCCGCCCCTGGAAGAATTCCAATTGCGGCTGGAGACCGAAAAGCCCCCGCGCAGTTTCATTCAAAGTTTGGAAGCCACCTGGCTGGACCCCGCCGGTTACTCCAAATTTGAAATCCACCCCAGCGCCATCGGTGGCGGCAAGACCGCCCTCGTCATGCCGGATCTGGCGACCTGTTCCGATTGCCGGCGCGAAATTCTGGATCCCGCCAACCGCCGTCACCTTTATCCCTTCACGAATTGCACGAACTGCGGCCCCCGGTTCAGCATTATCGAATCGCTGCCCTATGACCGGGCCGGCACGGCGATGAAACACTTCAAAATGTGCCCGCAATGCCAGGCTGAATACGACGATCCGCACGACCGCCGCTTTCACGCCCAGCCCAATGCCTGCCCGGTGTGCGGCCCGCACTTGGAACTCTGGACCCCGGCGGGCGAGGCGGTTTTCGCCAACCACCAGGCGCTGCTGGCCGCCGCCCAAGCCCTCCGGCGCGGCCGCATCTTGGCCGTCAAGGGGGTGGGCGGGTTTCATTTGCTGGTGGATGCGCGCCACGAAGCCGCGGTGCAGCGGCTGCGCGCGCGCAAGCACCGGGAGGAAAAACCGTTTGCCCTCATGTTTCCCTCGGTCGCCGCCGTGCGGGTGGTGTGCGAAGTCTCGCCCCTGGAGGAACGTTTGCTGCGCTCGCCGGAAGCGCCCATCGTGCTGCTGCGCCGGCTCCGGCCCGCGCCCGGCGGCACGCCCGCTGTTCCCGTGGCCGAAGGCGTGGCACCCGGAAATCCTAATTTTGGCGTCATGCTGCCGTCCAACCCCCTGCACCATCTGCTCCTGGCGGCCTTGAATTTCCCCGTCGTCGCCACCAGCGGCAATTTGAGCGACGAACCGATGTGCATTGATGAACACGAGGCGCTGGAGCGGCTCGGCGGCGTCGCGGACCTGTTTTTGGTGCACAACCGGCCGATCCTCCGCCACGTGGATGACTCACTGGTGCGCGTGGTTTTGGACCGGGAAATGGTGTTGCGCCGGGCGCGGGGTTACGCGCCGCTGCCCGTCACGTTGAACCCCCGGATTTGGCCGCCGGCTTCCCGCCCCATTCTGGCCGTCGGGGCGCACCTGAAAAATTCCGTCGCCCTGGCCGTCGGCACCGAAGTGTTCCTGAGTCAGCACATCGGCGATTTGGACACCGTGCCCGCGCAGGACGCCTTCCGCCGGGTGATTGCCGACTGCGAGCGGCTCTACGAGGCGCGGCCGGCCACCGTCGCGGCGGATTTGCACCCGGATTATTCCGCGACGAAGTTCGCCGCCGGGCTCAAGCACGTCCGGCACGTCGGGGTGCAGCACCATGTGGCGCATGTGTTGTCGTGCATGGTGGAAAATGAAATCGCGCCGCCCCTGCTGGGCGTGGCGTGGGACGGAACGGGGCTGGGCTTGGACGGCACCATTTGGGGCGGCGAGTTTTTCCTCGTCGCCAAAAAAACCTGCGAACGCGTGGCGCATTTGCGGCCATTCCGCCTGCCCGGCGGGGACCGGGCCGTGCGGGAACCGCGCCGGGCCGCGCTCGGGTTGCTGTATGAAATTTACGGCGACGCTGTGTTCGAGCGGAAGGAGTTGGCGCCCGTGGCCGCGTTTTCCAAAACTGAACTCGGCGCGCTGAAAACCATGCTGCGCAACCACATCAACGCGCCGCTCACCTCCAGCGCCGGCCGTTTGTTTGACGCCGTTGCTTCGCTCACGGGCCGGCGGCAAACCCAGGATTATGAAGGCCAGGCGCCGATGGACTTGGAATTTGCAATCGATGGGATTAACACCGGGAATGCCTACGCGCTGCCGCTGCTCAGCGGTCATGCACCGTTGGTGTTGGATTGGGAACCGATGATCGGGCTGATTTTGGCCGATGTCAGCGCCGGCCTGGCGCCGGGCGTCATTTCGGCGAAATTTCACAACGCCCTCGCCCGGGCGGTGGTCGCCGTCGCCCGGAGTTTCGGCTTGAACCGCGTGGTGCTTTCGGGCGGCTGCTTTCAAAACCGCTATTTGACCGAACGCACCGTTCAGTGTTTGCGTACCGAGCATTTCCAACCATACTGGCACCAACGCGTGCCGGCCAACGACGGCGGGATCGCGCTCGGGCAGATCGCCGGCGCCTTGCGCGAACCGGCGTTGAACCATAACCACACAACCTGACCCCCTGATATTATATGTGCCTCGCCATTCCCGGAAAAATCATCAGTATCAGCGGTGAAGACCCGCTGGAACGCACCGGAAAAATTGATTTCGGCGGCATCCTCAAAAACGCCAGCCTCGCCTATGTGCCCGAGGCCAATGTGGGGGATTATGTCATCGTACACGTCGGTTTTGCCCTGAGCCGCGTGGATGAAGCCGAGGCGCAAAAGATTTTTGAATATTTGAAGGAGATGGAGGACTTGAGCGAACTCGAGGAGGAACCGGGCGAGTTAAAGGAGACCGGCGCATGAAGTATCTCGACGAATACCGCGACGCCGGCCTGGCGCGGCAACTCGCCGGCGAAATCCACCGCCTCACCACCCGGCCCTGGACGCTCATGGAAGTCTGCGGCGGCCAGACCCACGCCATCGTGAAATTCGGCATTGATGAATTGCTGCCCGCCGCCCTCACCCTGCTGCACGGGCCGGGCTGTCCCGTATGCGTGACCCCGCTCGAAATCATTGACCAGGCGCTGGACATTGCCGCCCGGCCCGGGGTGATTTTCACCTCCTTCGGCGACATGCTGCGCGTGCCCGGCAGCACCACCGATTTGCTCTCCGTCAAAGCCGGCGGCGGCGACGTGCGGATGATCTATTCGCCGCTGGATGCGGTGAAACTGGCCGAGCAAAATCCGGCCCGCGAAATCGTCTTCTTTGGCGTCGGGTTTGAAACCACCGCGCCGGCCACGGCCATGGCGGTGTATCAGGCGGCGCAAAAGGGGCTGAAAAATTTCTCCCTGCTCGTCTCGCATGTGCTGGTGCCGCCGGCCATGGAGGCGCTGTTGTCCTCGCCGGACTGCCGGGTGCAGGCGTTTCTCGCCGCCGGTCACGTCTGCGCCATCATGGGGTTCGAGGAGTATTTCCCCGTCGCGCAAAAATACCGCGTGCCCATCGTCGTCACCGGTTTCGAGCCGCTCGACATCTTGCAGGGCGTGCTCATGACCGTGCAACAACTTGAAACCGGCCGCGCCGAAGTGGAGAACCAATACAGCCGCGCCGTGCGCCGCGAGGGCAACCAACCGGCGCAAGCCCTGCTCCGCAAAGTTTTCCAGGTGGTGCCCCGCAAATGGCGCGGCATCGGGGAAATCCCCCGCAGCGGCCTGGGCCTGGCCCCGGAATATGCCGCGTTCGATGCGGAACTCAAATTCGGCGTCGCCGGCCGGCGCGTCGAGGAATCCCCGGATTGCCGGAGCGGTCTCGTGTTGCAGGGGCGCATCAAGCCGCATGAATGCGCCGCGTTTGGCGGCCAATGCACGCCGGAACATCCCCTGGGCGCCACCATGGTTTCCAGCGAAGGCGCCTGCGCCGCTTATTACCGTTACCGCCGGATTCAACCCTCGGTTTCACATGAACGAACTTAATTTCAATGCCGCCTGTCCCATCCCCATCACGCAATACCCCCATGTGCTGCTGGCGCACGGCGGCGGTGGCAAAATGATGCATCAGCTCATCGGGAGCATGTTCCTGACGGCCTTTAAAAACCCGCTGTTGGACACCCAGCACGATGCCGCCGTCGCCGAACTGCCCGGAACCAAAATCGCGTTCACCACCGATTCCTACGTCGTGCGCCCCCTGTTTTTCCCCGGGGGCGACATCGGCTCCATGGCCGTACACGGCACGGTGAACGACCTCGCCATGGCCGGGGCGCGACCGCTGTATCTGAGCAGCGCCTTCATCATCGAGGAGGGGTTGCCCATGGAAACCCTCTGGCGCGTCGTTTGTTCCATGCGTGACGCCGCCCGCCACTGTAATGTGCAGATCGTCACCGGCGACACCAAGGTCGTGGACAAGGGCAAGGGCGACGGTGTCTTCATCAACACCGCCGGCGTCGGCGTCATCGAACACCGTCAGGCCATCGCGCCGCAAAACGTCCGGGCCGGCGACGCCATCCTCGTCAATGGCGACGTGGGCCGGCACGGCATGGCCATCATGGCCGTGCGCGAGGGGTTGGAATTTGAGAGCCAGATCGAAAGCGACTCCGCGCCCGTCCATGAAACCGTGCTGGAACTGCTGCGCGCCGGGATCGAGATTCATTGTCTGCGCGACCTGACGCGCGGCGGCCTGACCAGCGCCCTCAATGAAATCGCCGGGGCCGTGGATTTGACCGTGAACGTCGAGGAAAAGGCGATCCCCGTGCGCGAAGACGTCCATGCCGCCTGCGAAATCCTCGGGCTGGACCCCCTGCAAGTCGCGTGCGAAGGGCGGTTCGCGGCCTTCGTGGCGGAAAAGGATGCCGAACGCGCCCTGGCCCTCCTGCGCGACCGGTCCCCCCAGGCCGCCCGCATCGGCCGGGTCACCGGCGAACGCCCGGCGAACGTCTTCATCAAAAGCGCCATCGGCGCCCGGCGGATCCTTGACATGTCCACCGGCGAACAACTCCCGCGCATCTGCTGATGCGGCCCCCTTTATACTCGTAGGAAACGACGTCAGGAGTGCGCCGGCAGAGTCTGCACCTTACACGCCTCCCACCGCTTCGGGAGGCCGGGCCATCCGGTCGCCGGGGGTTTGTCCCGCATTTTGGCGACATGACATCCCATTAATACCGATTATATTACCAATAACAACCCTTGACCCGGCGGTGACGCCACCGTCCATATACGCCTGACCGCGTCGGCCCGGCGCCGACGGCAGTCGTGGCGGCATTTTGGGCAGGGTAAATCAATCTGAAACAACTCATGCAATCCAAATTCCAATCCCGTTCCGCCGGCGCGGCCCGCCCCGGCTTCACGCTCATTGAATTGCTGGTGGTCATCGCCATTATCGCCATTCTGGCGGCCATGCTGCTCCCCGCCCTGACCAAGGCCAAACTGCGGGCGCAGGCCATCGGTTGCATGAGCAACACCAAGCAATTGATGATCGGCTGGCAAATGTATGGGGATGATAACAATCAGCTCCTCGCACCCAATGACTATCCCTACCTGACGGCCTATTCCGGAGAAAGCCCGACGGTGCAGGCCACCCAGAAAAACTGGGTGGTGGGCACCATGGAACAAAAGGCGGATGCAACCGATGTTCCCAGTCTCACGGGAATCAGTGAATTGTTGGATCCCAACACGGTGCTTTCCCCCTATGTCAAAAGCAAGCCGGTGTATCATTGTCCGGCCGACAACTTTATTGACAAGACCTGGAATCAGGTTCATGTGCGCAGTTATTCGATGAATTCCGCCGTCGGGACGGTGTTTAACAGCGCGTCCTCCACCCAGCCCGTCGGTTCGGCGGTAAACGGGGATTGGTTGAGCGGAAGTACTTATACTGCCGATACGATTTGGCTGACGTATGGGAAGCTGACCTCGTTCACCCGGCCGGGACCGGCCAACACGTGGGTGCTGATGGATGAGAATCCTCAGACCATCAATGATGGCAGCCTGGCAGTTTGCGCCCAGACAGACCCCAACCTGACCTGTCTCATTGATTTCCCCGCCAGCAGCCATGGCCAGGCGGCCGGAATTGCGTTTGCCGACGGCCACTCGATTGTCCATAAGTGGACGGATCCGCGCACTTACACCCCGCAGGGGAACTTTACGTCCGGGGACGACAGCTCAGTACTATCCTGCCCCAAAAACGCGGACTGTCTTTATCTGGCCCCGCTGACCTCCGCCAAACGCTGAGGGCCGGCCGGGTGCATCCGCGCACGGCCTCCGGGGCGCGGACTTCAGTCCGCTTCCTGGTACGAGCAGGTGCTGGCGATTCGATTGGTCTGCCGGCTTCGGAGGTGAAGCGGCATAAATGCCGCGCCCCGCCCGAGCCTACTGTTTGCGCAGGTTGCGTTCGATCAACTCGCAGCGCTGATCCACACACAACTTCGAGCGCCGGGCGTCCGGCGGCGTGTTCGTAACGTAATCCAGCAGTTTTTCCACCGTCGTCGTCGCGACGTGGGTGCGCGTGTCGGACGAGCCGTAGTAAATGAACACGTCGCCATTTTTGCGCGCCACCCAGCCATTGGCGAAAACGACGTTGGAAACGTCGCCGACGCGCTCGTCATTTTCCGGGGCCATGAAATAGCCGCCGGGCGCGTGGAGCAGTTTCGACGGATCTTTTAAATCGCACAGAAAGAGATACAGCACGTAGCGCATGCCGGCGGCGGTGTTGCGCACGCCATGGGCGAGATGCAGCCAGCCCTTGGCCGTTTTGATGGGGGCCGGCCCCAGGCCGTTCTTGCCCTCCTTGATCGAGTGATAAAAGCGCGGGTCAATGATGGTTTCCGTTTTCACCTCGGGTCGGGTGATGTCGTCGCACAACCCCCAGCCGATGCCGTCACCGGAACCGGTGGCCGCGAAATCGTTCATCGGCCGGGTGTAAAACGCATACTTGCCATGGACGAATTCCGGATGCAAAACGCAGTTGCGCTGGTGCAGCGCGGGGGTTTTCAAATCCGGCAGCCGCTCCCATTTCACCAAATCCTTTGTGCGGGCGACGCCGCAGCGGGCGATGGCCGCCGACAAATCCTGCGGCCGGGCATCGTCATGCCGTTCGGCGCAAAACAGGCCGTAAATCCAGCCGTCCTCGTGCCGCACCAGGCGCATGTCATACAGGTTGGTTTCCTGGTCATCCAACTCCGGCATCCGCACGGGATAATCCCAGAAGCGGAAATTATCCACGCCGTTTTTGCTCTCGGCCACGGCGAAAAAGGATTTGCGGTCCCAGCCTTCCACCCGCGCCATGAGGACGATGCCCGCCTCCCAGGCCATCGCCCCGACGTTGAACACGCAGTTGATGCCCAGCCGCGTGAGCAAATGCGGATTCCGGGCCGGGTCGAAATCATAACGCCAGGTCAACGGCGTGTGGTCGGCGGTCAGCACCGGGTTTTCATAACGGTCGAAAATGCCGTTGCCGTTTTTTTGCGGCCGGTTTTTGCGCCGGAGCCGTTGCGCATGGGTTTGCTGCAGTTGTTTCAGCTTTTGGGCGAAGGCGGTCTTGGTCATGGCAATGATGGGCTGCGATTTAATTCAGGTTCGTCATGGTAACGTGACAAGCCAACAGGATAGCTGACTGGCTGAAAGATCAATGTCCCTAAAACCAATGACAAAACCAAGCCTTTTCAAATCGAAAACGCCCCCCCATAATGCGACAAAATCATCGGCCCCATTTTCAAAAAACACGTATGAAGCATCCAGGTTTCTCGCGGCGGGACTTTCTGCGAACCACGGCGCTGGCCCTGCCCTTCATCGCCTCCGGCTGCGCGGCGCTGGGCACCCGCGCCCCGGGCGCCGACGACTTTGTCAGCGTCCGCCAGGGCCGGTTTCACCTGCGCGGCCGGCCGCATTTTTATGTCGGGGCCAACTTGTGGTATGGCTGTTACCTGAGTGACGCGGCGCTGCCGGGCGGCAGGGTGCGGATGGTGCGGGAATTGGACCGGCTGCAAAAGGTCGGCGTGGACAACCTCCGCCTGCTGGCCGGCTCGGAAACCTCCGCGCTGGCCGGGGCCATTCCGCGCGGCATCACGCGGGCGCCGCATGACTACGACGAGGCGCTGCTGCAGGGCCTGGATTTTTGCCTGGCGGAAATGGCGAAGCGAGACATGCGCGGCATCCTGTTCGTCTCCAATTACTGGCAGTGGTCGGGCAGCTTCGCCCAATATGTCCGCTGGGTCACCGGCCGGGACATTCCCGATCCCGACCGGCCGGTCATGGCCAAGGGCAACTGGAGCGGGTTCATGGAATTCTCCGCGAGTTTTTACCAAACGCCGGCCGCCGTGCAATTGTATCGCGATTACCTCACCCGCCTGATCCACCGCCGCAACACGGTGAACGGCCGGGTTTACCGCGATGACCCGGCGGTGATGACCTGGGAACTGGCCAACGAGCCGCGTCCGGGGGCGCGCACTCCCGGGGAGGTGCCGGTTTTTTGCGATTGGGTGGACGCCACCGCCCGGTTCATTCATGCGGAAGACCCCAACCACCTGGTCTGCACCGGGTCGGAGGGCATTCATGGTTCGCTGGACCGGGAGGATGTGTTTATCGCCGCGCACCAGACGCCGGCGATTGATTATGTCACCGTCCATATGTGGCTGAAAAACTGGGGCTGGCTCAAGGAGCCGGAATTGGGCGAAGCCTTTGAAGTGGCCGCCATCAAGGCGCGCGACCATGTGGAACGGCACACGCAAATCGCCACGGACGTGCTGAAGAAGCCGCTGGTGCTGGAGGAATTCGGGCTGCCGCGCGACCACGAGAATTACGCGCCCGGCTCCCCCACCACGGCGCGGGACGAATACTACCGCCGGATGTTCGACCAGGTGGCGGAATCCGGCCGGGCCGGCCGGGCGCTGCAAGCGGCCAACTTCTGGGCGTGGGCTGGCGAGGGCCGGGCCGCTGCCGCCAAGAATTCCGCCGGCAGCTTCCTCGGCGACCCGCCGTGCGAACCCCAGGGGTTGAATTCGGTGTTCGACACGGACAGCGGCACACTGGCCGTGATCGCCGCCGCCAATCAAAAACTGGCGGCGTTGGGCTGAACCGTGCATCCCGAGGTTGTTGGTTAGCCACAGGTAACTTGGTTTGACCGTTGTTTTGGGGTCTTGGGTTTCGGGTCTTGGGTCCGGGGTGCGGGTGACAGGGCCGGGCTTGACTGGGCTTGACTGACCTTGACCGGGTTGGACGGGAAACGGATTTTGGACAGGATGAGAAGGCGCGGGGCAGGGAAGGGTAAAGCAGGAAATCGGGCCGATGCTGGCTTGGCGAGAGAAGCAGGGGCGGGGCGGGCAGGCTGCCCGCCACGAACGCAAGATGCGTGGATGGTGCCGTTCGACTCGCACCGCACGAACGTCCGGTGGCCTCGCGACTCCGAACCGACGGCCGCGATATTAAAGCTGAGGCTGATGCGTTCATTCGCTATCTTAAACTCACCCTAAACTCATAATACGCAATATTGCGCCATATGTCAATATGCAAATAGCATAAAGTTGCATTTTTGGTTTACGCAAAGAGTTAACCGCAGCGTAAGGGCCAAACCCTGACTGGGCTATAAGACGGGGAAAAATGAACCACGGATGACAGGATGGGCACGGTCTGTAAACCCGATTCAGAACACCAGTAAATTAGCAAAAACTCTTGTATAACCAAGGCGAATTCGCCATTATTCGCCACTATTTTTCATAACTTTCCGGTGTTTTAACTGGCAATCTCACTGACAGTGGATGCGGCCTAACGAAAACTGAGCCACGCGGGAACTGTGACGTGCCGAATCCAAACGCTCAAGCGTGAACCCGAAGCGCCCAACCGCGTTGGCTCCGGCGACTGGCTGGCGCATCATTTGACGTAAAGAACCTCATAATCCTTATGCTTCTCCAGTGTCGCGCCACGAAGCGCAACCGCATCCACATGACCGTCGGGATAAACTAGGTGAAATACAACATCAGTCGTGCGACGCTTCAGCGTAACCATCTCTGCAATCTGCTTCGGGCCATCTTTTGTGGTGGTGATTGGCCAATACGAGGAAAAAAGCTCGTCAGAAATGCTCATGTCGCTCTTGTAGCGATATGATGTCACAGGCCGTCCCTGTGAATCTGCCAACCAATAGTAAATCTTCTGCTTTTTTAGTCGCTGGTCGTAAGCATCCCACGCTGCAAATGTCGGGTCGCTTGAACCATTCCCCTGGACATCCACAACTGGCCTGCAAGCCTGCGGACAAATTTGGATGTCCCGATAGCTGCTGCAACCCGTCAGGAAAATGGCTATCAGCAAAATGGGAGTGATGTGTCTCATGCGCCTAACTATGTATTGAGCCGCAGACCGTGCATGACCTCGTACATGAACGACATTTCCAGTCCTGTGGCTTTCACGGTTTTATGGAAGCAAAATGCGCGAATTTCCGCAAGAATTATTGCCAAAAAAAACGTTTCGCCGCGAGTTAAAACGAGCAGCGGGGCGGCGGTCGAGCCACCAGCTCGCGCCCCGCTGCGGTCGCACGGCTGTGACTCCCTTCCTTGCCTTCCCGTAACT
>Ga0302278_10001192_pt1 | contig 32532 bp, 27 predicted proteins | sample III_Bog_N3_2_FD_194543 | JGI IMG/M metagenome (GOLD analysis project Ga0302278, IMG submission 194543) | Peat permafrost microbial communities from Stordalen Mire near Abisko, Sweden - III_Bog_N3_2 | ecosystem: Environmental > Terrestrial > Soil > Wetlands > Peat | place: Sweden: Abisko... | reverse complement strand
GGGCCTTGCGGCGAGCCTGGCGCGGGCTGCCCACGCGGGGATTGCGGCTGAGAGAATCGTACTGGACCCTGGGTACGGGTTTGGGAAGAAGTTTGACGAGAATTTTGCGCTTCTGGAGCGCCAGGCGGAGCTGCTCTCGTTAGGCCGGCCGCTGTTCGTTGGGGTTTCGCGCAAATCGTTTTTGGGAAGGGCGTTAGCGACCTTGTACGGAGGCCGGGATGCGCCGGTGGAAGCGCGCGAGACAGCCAGCCTGGCCGCAATGGTGGCGGCTATTCTCAACGGGGCGTCGGTGGTTCGGGTGCACGCGGTGCGGCCGGCGTTGGAGGCGGCGCGGGTGGCGGATGCGGTGGTAAACGCAGGCAATTGGGAATAGGGATTAGGGATTGGAAAGCCCGACTGGGGCGGCGAGGCGGTAGAGGACGTGGCGGCGCAAGGGGTGGCCGAGAGGAAGGTTGGGGTGATCGAAGTCGCCGGATGGGTCGTGGACCATGCCCAGTTTTTCCATGACGCGGCGGGAGCGCTGGTTTGCGGGAACTGTAAATGAAACCAGCGATGCGAGGCCGAGAGATTGAAAGGCATAGTCCATCACGGCGCGGGCGCCTTCAGTGGCGAGTCCGCGGCCCCAGAAGTCGAAATCTAGACGCCAGCCGATCTCAACTGCCGGCGTGAAGGGCGCGTCGAAGGATGGGACGCTCAGGCCGACGTAGCCGATGAAGACTTCACTCTCGCGCAGTTCGGCGGCGTACAGGCCGAAGCCGTGACGGTCGAAGTGATTCTGGATGCGGGCGATGCCGGCGTCAGTCTCTTCCGGCGTGAGCGTGGCCGGGAAGTGCTCCATCACGCGTGGATCGGCGTTGAGGGCCTGAAACGGTTTGCGGTCTAACTCGCGCCAGCGGCGGAGCAGGAGATGGTCTGTCGTGAGCGAGTCTGGCATCGGAAAAGGCTAACGCGTCGAGAGCGGGTCAGCAAGTCAACGAGTCAGCCGTAAAGCCCAGTCAGCGCGGCTCGTTCTTTCGCTCCGAAGCGAAATAGATGGCCACGCCGCCGAGCAACACCAGGGTGGCGAGGATGGGAATGAGCACCAGCATCCCAAGGCCGGAGTTAAGCAGCGCATCCAGATGCAGCATGGGTACCTGCGGCATTTGCAACGGCCAGCCAAACCCGCCGAACGAAGTTCCTTCGAGCCATGAAAGCCAGCGAAGGCCATGGGTGGCCTGGGTGGCCAGAAATCCGATGGCGAAGACAATGCAGACGGACAAGGCGAAGATTTGCGCGCCGAGGATTGGCTTGCCGATGCGTTCGACCGCGGCGTTGCGGCGGCGCAGTTGAGCACGCCACCAGAGCAGGCCCGGCGATGGAAGGTTGACGGCGGCTGCGGTCTGGGCGCGTGCGGCTTGGAAGGCACGAGTGACGAGGACCAGGTCGGCGCAAGAGCGGCAGGAGCCGATGTGGGCGCGAAGCTCCGGGGTGCAGACCTGGGGATAGTGGCCGCGCGCCAGCAGCTCTGCGACCTCTTTCTCATGGGAACACGGGCGCAGGGTCATGGCTGGCTCCTTTGGTTCAGAGGCCGGGCTGATTCTGGACGGGCTGACTCATTGAGCCGAACTGAAAGCGGGAGCTGGACCTGATTTTGGAGCAGGCGGGCGATTTTGCGGCGGGCGCGGAAGAGCAGCAGGCGGATGCTGGCCGACGCGAGACCGGTGATTGCGGCGATCTCGCGATGAGAGTAGCCCTCTGCGTGGGCGAGCCAGAGAAGCTGGCGGTCAAGAGGGCGCATCTGCGCAAGAGCCGGGCCGAGGACGGCTTGCGAATCGGCCTGTGCGGAGCTGGCGCTGGCAGCGAAGAACTCTTCAGGCAGTTCTTCAATCGATGTGGAATGGGGACGGCGCCAGTGGTCGCGCAGCAGATTTGTCGCTATGCGGAACAGATAGCGGCGGGCGGCGACTTCGCCTTCCAACGCAAGCGATGCGGGCTGCGACGCGCAGAGGTAGCGCACGTAGCTCTCCTGCATCAGGTCGTCGGCCAGTGCCGGATCGCCGGAGACGCGCGCCAGGTAAGCCCACAGGGGACGAGCCGAACGGCTGTAGAAGCCGGCGAACGCGTCATTGTCCATGGGCAGTTCTGCCACATGCGGCGCGTCGCCGGCCAACAGGTTCGGAAGTACTGATTCCCAAGGCGTGGGCATAGTACCTTTCAGCTCGGTTGTGGGCCTCGCGGCTCACTGGTTTTCCCTGGGGTCGAAGGGTGATTTGATGATGGCCGCGGCGCTGTCGGGCATGAGGCCGAGGCGCGCCGCCAGCACCCAGGTGACTCCTGCGGAGATGATAAACCCAAGTCCGGGCATCAGCACCACGGTTCCAAGAACCAGCATGGGAACTTCAGTGTCGGGGCTGGTGTGACGCAGCAGAAGCAGGCCGATGCCGAGCAGAACCAGCACGATGCCGATTTGCAGCGGGGTGAGGACGCGAGCAACGGCGTTGGGGACGCGCTGTTCGGGCTCTATACCGGCGGAGATGGGCGCAGCTTCAAGGAAACGCCTGCCGGCATCGGTGCTCATGTAGGCGGCCAGTTCCTGGCTGGTGCTGAACTTGTCAATCAGCCGGCCATGGACTTCGCTTTGTAGCTTGAACATGCGTCCCCAACGGCGGTTTTCGAGGATCTGTCGAATAATCCAGATGAGTGCGCTGAGAAAGCACGCGAAGGCAAGCAAAGCGAAGAAGGGGCCGAGGATGTCCATTACGTCGCGATGAAACTCACGCGGCTGCGAAAACTCCGGCCAGACGGCGCGTTCGAGGGCCTCGTCATTTCCCCCGTCTTCGCGATGCACGCGCGTAAAGAGGTAGTAGTCGGGGTTGCGGGCAATTTCAGGGTGTGCGGCAAGGAACTGCGCAAGCTGGGGATTGTTGCGGCTCACATACTCCTGGTTGGCGAGCAGGGATGGATCGCGCGCGACGACGGTGGTGAGCGTCGGACTCAGACGCAGCAATTTGATGAGCTCATTCTGAGTGGCAACGAAGTCCCGATCACTCACCGCCGACGCGGCTGCGGGAAGCTGCGCCGGTGCGGCCGAGTGCGGCTGCGCGACGGCAATGCCGGCAAAGAGAACGGCGGACAGCGCTATGGAAAAGAGAACCCTGTGTTTGACGCGGCCATCGATGTGCATTGATATGTCCCCTCGCGGGAAGAAGGCTTCGAGCCTCTTCTGCACATACAACGGATGAAGGCCATGGTTGGTTAACAAAGGATTCTCGTTGCCTGGCGAGGTTCGCGCCTTTCCCGGCTTGAAGATCGCGGTGCGCGCTACAATTTGACCTTGGTAAGTCTGCGAGGATAAATCCGCGATGAAGTCTTTTGCTCAAATCGGCGCGGGCTGTCTGGTGTTGCTGACGCTAGGATCTGCGAGCCCGGCGGCGTATGCGCAGCGCCTGCGCTCGCCGTGGGATGGGCAGGCGGTGACCATGACCGATGCGCCTTACACGTGTCCGCAGCCGCCTGCGTTTGCCAAATCGCTCAACGCGGAGAGCTACTACACCGACGAACACCACTCGATCATCGATCCCGTAAAACAAAAGGCCTTTCGAGACGCGACCGAAGCGCCGACGCATCTGGGCGAGTGGGCGGGCCAAGCGGCCGACGCGTATCGAACCACGGGGAGCCGGGCAGGAGCATCGTGCGTCTATGCATTGCTTGAAGCCGCTGCGAAGGCGCAGGCGTGGTCAGCCGCAATGCCCACGGGCCAGGGAAGCTATGAGCAGAAGTGGCTGCTGGCCGGCGTAGCAATGGCATACCTGAAGGTGCGGGACAGCGGTGTGGGCACTGCGGACCAGGACAAGGCGATCCAGAAATGGCTGGGCAGCCTGGCCAACCGTGCGCGCGACTACGTTGAGGGGAAGCGCAGCAACCCCAACAGCGACGCGTGGAACAACCATGGCTACTGGGCGGGATTCGCCGTGGCGGCGGCAGGAATTGCGATCGAGGACAAGACCGATTTCCGCTGGGGCCTGGACGCTTACAAGATTGGGGTGGGCGACATCCGGCCCGATGGCGCGCTGCCGCGCGAGCTGGATCGCGCCGGCATGGCGCTGCACTATCACCTGTATGCGCTGGCTCCGCTGGTGATGCTGGCGGAACTGGGCGAGGCAAACGGCGTGGATGCGTATGCGGAGAAGCACGGCGCGATCCACCGGCTGGTCAAGCTCTGCGTGGCGGGATTACAGCATCCTGAGATTTTTGCCAAGGTTACTGGGGTCCAGCAGAATGTTCCCGACAAAATCTCGGGGGCGACGATCGGCTGGGCGGTTCCGTATGTCAAGCGGTTCCCAGATTTGTCTCAGGCTGCCCAGCTCTCGGCGTGGATTCGGCAAGCGGGGAACACACGGTTCTGGCAATGGGGCGGACTGCCGCCGGGTTAAGACTGGAAGAACCTGAGTTTGCCTATTTTTTTTAGTGGCGATGGCCACCATGGTGGCCGCCGCCACCGGAGTGACCGCCGCCGTGGGAGTGCTCTTTGGGCGCTTTGGGCTCCTTGAAGTTGCTCTTCGGGGCCTTGTAGTTCCCGTAAGATTTCTCGGAGTTATGGCCGCCAAAAAAGCCTCCGGATTTCTCCGGTTTGGACCCGGCGAAGGCGCGGTTGCCGTAGGCGGAGCCGCCATACGATGAACCCCGGTTCCCAGAGTAGGACGGCGCAGGCGAATACGAACGCTGGGCGAAGTCGTTGTGCTGCGGGCTTGCATACGCCATAGCGGGTCGGCTGGCATAAGGCTGCTGGTAGCCTCCCTGGTATCCGGCCTGATAGCCGCCTTGATGGCCGGAAACAGGGCGTCCATAGGCTTGCTCGCGTGCGGTCATAGCCGGCTGCGGACGGCTGTACGCATAGTTGTTTTGAATGGCCGGTCGAACTGGCTGCTGATAGCCGCGATTCATAGCGTCGCCGGAACGATACGCTGAGTTAGCCCGGTTGTCGTTTTGATTGCGGACTGGCTGGCGCGCGTAAGGCTCCTGGGGGGAGAGCCGATTGTACGCGCCGTAAGCCTGGGAACGGGCAAACTCAGTTGCCGGTCGGGCATCGCCGCCGTAGCCCCGGGGTGCATGCGAAGGCAGGCCGCCGTGGGGATAGTTGTTCCAGTGGGCGACGGTGGTGCTTTGCGAGGTGTAGTTGGAGTTATGGAAGAGGACGGCCTGAGTGAGCCAGTTCAGCGCCCAGCCAGCCCAGCCGAACGGTGTGTGGCTGAAGGCCGACATGGCGATTCCGAGACCGAATCGAACCGGCGATGAGCCGGCGAGAGACTCAAGCGAGCCAAGCAAAGAGAAGCCGGAATAGGGCTGAATGGGCTGTCCGTATACGTCCCATGGATTGTAAGCGGGGACGTAAACCACCTGGGGATTGACCGGAGCGAGCTGGATGTATCCCTGGTTATAGCTGACGGCCTCCTGCGGAGTGGTCTGCAGGTTTCCGGCGGCCTGGGCGCGCTGGCGCAAAACCTGTATGGTCTGGAGCACGTCCTGGGGCTGGTTGTAATAGGCGTTGCCGAGATCGGTGGTCCATTGCAGATCGTGGTCCATCTGGGCCAGGACCTGGGGAAACGCGGTGAGGGCCTTCACGCTGGGGTCCCAGGCCTGCATGTCGGCGCCATAGGCGATCTGGTCGGGGGAGGCGTAGCCCTGGGCTTGCAGCCAGTGATCTGCGCCCACCACCTGCGCTGGGTAAGTGGCCGCAGCGAGCACCTGGGCCACCAGAGCGTCTGGATAGAGGGCTATGGGGGCGACCATCTGCTCAAGCTGTTCCGGGGCCAGCGGTTGGGCCGGAGCGTAGCCGGGTTGGGCTGGCGCGTAGCCCGGCTGGGGATCATTCGGGTCATACGACTGATTCAGGGGCGCCTGATTCAGGGGCGCCTGTTGACCAAATTGGGAGCCGGGCTGCTGGGGGCCATATTGCTGGGGATAGGGGCTGGGCTGGCCGTATTGAGGATATTGAGCTTGAGGGTATTGGGCGTGCGCTGCCGGGGAGAGGATGAGCAGGAGCAGGAACGAGGCAAGTGCGGACAGACCAGGGGCGGCCAGACGCTGGTGCGCCGAAGACGAAGGCAAGCAGGTTTGGGGTCGCATGTTCCCTCTCGGTACCCCGAATGCGGGATTTCCCCGCAGTGAAAGCGCCAGTCCGAAGCCGCCTGAGACTCATCGAGAGGCTCACAGCAGACGGACCAATGGCTTGTGTAGACCCGGTATGGTGGGGTTAGTTGCGCGGAATGATCAGATGAGCTCAAAAGCATTCCGGATTCCGCTTTAGCAGCGGATGGTTTTGCGCTTTTGGCCGAGTTTGCCGGCGGCTTCCACCTTCTCAATGTACGCGGTGGCCAGCGGGATTTTGCAGGCGGTATCGCCCATATCGACGCTGACTTCCCCGATCTTTTTCGCCGCGGCTTTGGCCTGCTTCTCCAGCGGCTTCACATAGCTTCCCACGGAGATGACGAAGCTGTTCATGGTGTAGCGGACGCGGTTCGGGGCAGTATGAATCTTCTCGACAATGGTTTCGAGCAGGGATTGAATCTCCTTGAGGTCGAGGGCGGCATCGGGTTTGAGAGCGACCAGGCCGGAGTAGGTTGACCAGCCGGCAGCCGCCACTCGTTCCTTCTTTGACTTCATCCACTCGAGAGCCAGCTCGCGGCCGTGCTCGTTGTCCACCGCAACCCACGGCACGGTGTATTCCGCGATCATCTGCATCTCGGCAGCGCCCTCGGCCCACTCGTTCAACTGCTTGCGGTTCATCTGCGCGCCGTCGGCCACCATGCCGGCCAGATACATCGCGTCCATGATGCCGCTTGCGTAGAGTTCAAGGGCCAGCGCCTGCTGGCCTTTGATGGTTTTGGCGATGAGCTTCAGGTCGGCGACGCTGACGCCGTAAACGCGGTCGGCGGGCATGCCGTGGCGCGCATAGATTTTTCGCGTATTCTCTTTACCTTTGCTCTTGAGATCGGCAAGGATTGAGGCTCGAGTAGGCATGGCGTTCTTCTCCGTGAAAATGACCGGAAGTGAGGGTGCGGCCCTGTTTCAGACGACGATGAACGCAGTGTACCGAAGCTATTTCAATTGTGGAAGGGCTTACTGTTCGCGCAGTGCCTTTGTTGGATCGAGAATCGATGCCCGCCGCGCGGGAATCCATGCCGCCAGCGTCGAGATCGCGAGGAACACCACCGTCACGCTGGCGAACGTTGCCGGATCGGTGGGCTTCACTCCTACCAGCATGGCCGTAATTACTCGACCAAGCCCAAAGGCAGCAACCACTCCGATCACGATGCCGACCACGCTCAGCCGCAGCCCTTGCAGGACGATAAGCCGAAGGATGTCGCCCCGCTCCGCGCCCAGCGCCATGCGCACGCCAATCTCAGCGGTGCGCTGCCGCACTACCGTCGAAAGCACGCCATATAGCCCGATGCCAGCCAGCGTGACCGCGATCAACGCGAAGACAGAGATCAGCAGCAGCGAAAAGCGTGTGCCGGCCTGCGCGCGATTGACCACCGACTCCGCCGTTTCCATATTTGTGATCAGAAGATGCGAGTCAATACCCTTGATGGCCGCGCGCACTTCCTCTGAATAATTTCCCGCGTTGCCGCTGGTGCGAATGGCCCATGAGCGCACAAAGCCGGAACCCATGAATGCGTCGGCGAAATAGACCTGTTCGCGCCCGGGCTCTGAAAGCGATGTGGTGCGTTGATGCGCAACCACGCCGATCACCTCAACCCATTCCGGTTCGGGGGTGCGAATACGGATGAGGATGCGCTTCCCTACCGCCGACTCGCCGGGGAAGGCCTTCTTCGCGAGCTTGTCGTCAATCACCACGCGGTTGCGCCCCGGCAGATTGTCTTCGTCGGTAAACGTGCGTCCATCCAGCACAGGCGTGCGCATGGTTTCAAAATATCCGGGAAGAACAACCTGAAACTCCGTCGCCTGAAACCGGCTCGGGTCCTTCAGCGCCTCGTCCGTTCCCCAACGAATCGGACTGAACTCCCCGGTGAGCGGAAACGGAAACGACGCGGTCACGCTTTGCACACCGGGAATCGCCCGCAAACGCTGTGCAATCTGGCCCATCAGCACGGCACGTTCTTCCGGGGTCTGGAGTCGCAGCGGCGCGCCCACCAGTTGAAGCGTCATCAGGTTGTGCGGATCGAAACCAGGATCGACGCGCTGCAATTCCATAAAGCTGCGGAACATCAAGCCGGACCCGATCAACAGGACAAAGCTGAGCGCCACTTCCGCCATCACCACCAGATTGCGAAGACTTGCGCCGCTGGCCAGACCGGCAGTCCTGCTGGTACCGCGCAGCACATTCATCAGCGCCGGTTGCGATGCGCGCCAAGCGGGAGCGATGCCGAAGATGGCTGCGGCCGCCAGGCCGGCAAGCGCCGTATACGCAAGCACGACGCCGTCGATGCGCACATCGTCGAGCAGCGGCAGATTGGCCGGCGCCAGCACGCGCAGCTCGTGAATGCCGGCCCATCCCAGGCCAAGACCCAGCACTGTGCCCATGGCCGCAAGCAGGCAAGCTTCAGTTAGCAGTGGAAGAATCAGCCGCCACCGGCTGGCGCCCATGGCTGCGCGTATTGCGAACTCGTGTTCTCGAAACGACGCGCGCACCAGCAGCAGATTGGCCACGTTGGCGCACGCGATAAGCAGAAGAAAAATCACCGAGCCCATCAGCGCGAGAATCGCCGGCCGCACCTCGGCTACCAGGTGCTGCCTGATCGGCTCCAGCACAATGCTGTAACCGGACGAACCGGAGATGGGGAAGTCCTTGCGCGCCTGGGCCGCAACCTGGTCGGCGGCACTCTGCGCGTTGGCCAGAGACGCTCCGTCTTTCAACCTGCCGATCGGGAATATGCTGAAACTCTTCCGATTGGCCGCGTCGTAATCCAGGCGGTTGGCGATCCAGATGTCCGGCGAGGCTTCCACGTCGGCCGAGGGCGGGAAGTAAAGGTGAAAGCCCGGCGCCAGGACACCGGCAATCACCGGCCCGAAGCGCCCTGTGAACGTCATGGTGTGGCCAATGATTGCCTGGTTGGCGCCGTACCGCCTGCGGAAATACTCGTAGCTGAGAATGGCGAACTGCGGCAGCCGCGTGGTTGCGGCGTTCTGGGCGTCCGCAGGCGGAGCCGGGGGCTGCGGCAGTCCGTCCTGAGGTGTGAAGTCCCTACCATAGAGAATCTTCGCGCCAGTCAGTTGGAAGAAGTTTGTGGTGACAACGGCATAGCGAATCTGTTCCGGCGTGCCGTCTTCGCGCGCGACGACCATGCGGCCGGTAAAGACGCCTGCCATGTCAGTGAATAGCGCCTTGGTGCCTTCGCGCAGATCGATGTAATCGGCATTCGAGAACGGCAGGTCGTGAACGTTGCGCTTGCGCAGGTCCATGCCGCCGATCACCAGCCGGCCCGGATCTTTGTATGGAAGCGGCCGCAACAGCACCGCATTGGTCACGCTGAAGATCGCTGTGCTCGCACCGACTCCCAGTGCGATGGTCAGCACCGCAGTCACGGTGAATGCCGGGTGCTTCCACAGTATCCGGCTGGCGATTGCAAGATTTTTGATGGCCACAATGACCTCGCGGGGACGTCTGAACCGATGGACGTATCAGGCCGGCATTCGCTCTGAACGCAGGAATTAATCCGTGGTCGAAAAGGAGAAAAAAGGTGGATCCGGCCCAATCTTCAGGTACTTCATTATCCGCATGTCGCCGCTTTTGGACAAGTCTGAAGAGTTAAAAGCCGGCGCGGCGCGCGAATATGGCCTCTGGGCGATTCACAGCGTCGGGATTGTCGGCCTTCAACCGCTACTTTGCCGCGGGTTGTGCGAGCGGGACAAACTCCAGATCACGAATGCGCGCCGGGCTCGACCCTGGCGGCGTCGCGGTGGAATAAAATGCAAGACCCTGGCTGGATGCCGCGGGATAGATGAGATTGGTGAGAACGGTTTCGCCGTCTTCAGCGAAGACCTCAATGGAGTTGTTGTCGACAACGATCTCCATTGGGATGGCGCCTGCCTGCGGGTGCTTCAGCGGCGCTGACACACGGGCGGGAAAATCGGGGGACCAGTCCGTTTTGCCGGAACGGGTTCGATCGACGAAGACACGACCCGTGGCCTGGTCAACCCCGACCAGGGTTTCCTCGTCAGCGGGACCATCCGGATTGGCTGTGCTGCGGCGAAGGCGAACCCCCACCTCGGATGCTTCGCCGGGGTCGAGGGTAAAGCGCAACCGGTAGACGTTGCCGACGGCTTTTTGAGCACCCAGTTGAGCGTTGGCCTGGGCGATGGGCTGAAAGCGCGGACCGCCGAACATGGCCCCATAGCGCTTATCGGCCGGGAGCGGCAGGATGGGCTTCTGCACCAGCATAAGCGGCTCCTGAGACGGTGTCGGGGCAGGGTGCGCGGGAGGCTCGCGCAGGAAGATGCGACGGGCAATCGTCATCTCTCCGCGGCCAGGGAGCGAAGGCAATTTGGAGGCATACTGCCAATCGTCCATCCAGCCAATCCAGACGCGTTCCTGGTTTGCGTCACCGCTGGCCGGAATGTTGGAGAACGATGTCGATGCGTAGAAATCTTTACCCCAATCGGCCCAGTGAGGTCCGGAGCCGGGATGATCTTCAGTGAAATGAAAGCCGTCGAATTGGCCGATGAAATACTGGTCGGCTGAGCCCTTGGCGGGACCGCCGGGGTTGATATTGACGCTCAGCAGCCAGCGGCTTGCGAAACGCTTGGTTGCGAAGTCGTAGACGCGCTTGCCCGCGTCGTCCATGATGGGGAGTTCAATTAGATCCGGGCACTCCCAGACACCCGAAGTGGCGCCGGCGGGACCAAATTCGCCGGCCAATTCCCACTGGCGCAGGTTTTTTGAACGGTAGATGCGGAGCTTGTGCTGATCGGCGAGCGACACAACCATAACCCAGCTTTGCGAGGGCGCGTGCCAAAACACCTTGGGGTCGCGAAAACTCTTGAGGCCCAGATCAATCACTGGATTCGAGGCATATTTAGTCCAGGTGGCCCCCGCGTCGCGGCTGACGGCGATGTTCTGGTCCTGCTTGTCTGGCGAAGCTCCCGTGTAAATGGCGACAAGGCAACCGGGTGTTTTCTGGCCCGTATCGGCGCAGAGGCCGCTGGTGTTGTCTCGATCTTCAACCGTTGACCCGCTGAAGATGGCCACGCCGTTCTCCTCGGGGATGGCAACCGGGAGTTGCCTCCAGTGAGCCAGGTCGGACGAAACCGCATGGCCCCAGCTCATGTGTCCCCACTGATCGCCGAACGGGTTGAACTGAAAGAAGAGATGGTACTGGCCGTTGAGCAGGATGGGGCCATTGGGATCGTTGATCCAATTGGGCGGAGCATAAAAGTGAATCTGCGGCTGCCAGGGGGTGGCTGGACCCGACGCCTGAAGACCACCCGCCGGCGGCTGGCAGAAGACCTGTGCGACAAAGACGATTGCAGAGATAAGGAACAGACCGAACGAGATTTGCGCACGCTTCGATCGGAGGCTTTCCGTGGACATTTGTGAATTCTCCTCGGTTACGACAAGGTTACAAGGTCAATGGGCGCACGGACCAGCACCCTGAATGCGAAGGAAGATGCGGACAGGGTTTATCATCGAAAACGGTGTGTTGTGCGGTCGGCGGTGCACAGCGAAAACACTTCATTTTTAAGCGCCAGAATTCAGCACTTCATCGATTCGGGGACTTTGGACCAGAGACGGGACGACATGCGAGCAAAGACTGCGGTAGTGTTGGGCGCTCAGTGGGGCGACGAGGGCAAGGGCAAAATCGTGGACGTGCTGAGCGAGCGATTCAGCGCCGTGGCACGCTATGCGGGCGGCCATAACGCCGGACACACGGTGATCATCGGCGGCCAGAAGTTTATCCTGCAGCTCATTCCCTGCGGCGTGCTGCGGCCGACATGCAAAGGCATTATCGGCAATGGGGTGGTGCTCGACCCAATTGCTTTCCTCAAGGAGGTCGCCAAGCTGCGGGGGCTGGGCGTGGCTGTGGATGCGCAGCTTTTTGTGTCGAACCGCGCGCAGGTCATTCTGCCCTATCACCGGATGATTGAGCTGGCGGCGGAGAGCGCTCCGGGCCGGAAGAAGATCGGCACCACCAGCCGGGGCATCGGTCCGGCATACGAAGACAAGATGGCGCGCAGCGGCCTGCGGGTGGTGGATCTGCTGCGGCCTGAGTTGCTGAAAACGCACATTGAGGCGGCATGCGCGGAGAAGAATGCGATTGTGAAGGCTCTGTTCGGAACCGGAACCGCGCCTCTCGACCCGGCCAGGATGTTTGACGAATATGCGGCGGCGGCCGAGGAGGTGAGGCCGTTTGTCACGGATACCGGACGGGTGCTGAACAAGATTCTGGCCGCGGGTGGCAGCGTGATGTTCGAGGGCGCGCAGGGGACGATGCTGGACATCGACCACGGCACGTATCCCTTTGTGACGTCGTCGTCGGCAACAGCGGGCGGCGCGGCCACCGGGACCGGCGTTGGTCCGACGGCAATCGGGACGGTGATCTCTGTAACCAAGGCCTATGTGACGCGGGTGGGCGAAGGGCCGTTTCCGACGGAGATCAAAGGTGCTGCGGGCGAAGAGCTGCGGGCGCGGGGCAACGAGTACGGCGCGGTAACCGGCCGGCCGCGGCGGTGCGGTTGGCTGGACATCCCCCTGCTGCGCTACTCCAACCAGGTCAACGGCGCGGAGTGGTTGGTGGTGACCAAGCTGGATGTGCTGGACACCCTGGCCGAGATTCCGATCTGCGTGGGCTACGAGATCGACGGCAAGGTGACGGACGAAATTCCTGCCGATGTAGAGGGGCTGGAGCAGGTCAAGCCGCGGTATACGACTCTGAAAGGATGGCAGGAGCCAACCGAGGGAATTACCGAATTTGAGAAGCTGCCGCGGGCGGCGAAAGAGTATTTGCGCTTTCAGGAACGGGAGAGCGGGGCGCGTATCGGAATGGTGTCAACCGGTCCGGATCGGGACCAGACGATGGTGCTCGATGATTTTGCGGCGGCGCTGGACACGATCCACGCGTAGACTTGGGAAACACGAAGAAAACTCCCGGGAGCAGATTGCGGCTAGCTGGGCAAGAGAGAAATGAGATCTATGGTTAGTTTCTTAGTCCGTATGACGTTCGCTCCTGAAGATCGCGCCGATGTGGCGGAGACCCTGCGCGAGCTGGCGAAAGCATCGCGCCAGGAGCCGGGGTGCGTGACCTATATACCGCACCTGGTGGAGGGCGAACCGGACACGGTGCTGATCTATGAGCAATACCTGGACGCGAGCGCGTTGGAAGCGCACGGGCAGTCGGAGCACTTCAAGAAACACGCCGTGGGGGGTCTCTACCAAAAGATGCGCGAGCGGAACCGGGAAGACCTGGTTGCTCTCGTTTGAGACGGGAATAACGTCAAAGCGGCGGTAGCCCATTGGGGTGATAGCGGGTGATCAAGCGGGACGGCGGGAGCACTGATGCGATACCTCAACAAGCCGATTGACCCGGAGGCGCATTCAACGCTACCATCCGATACGCCTATGCCGGGTGCCGAAAACAACTTTTCACTCCCCTGCCGCCGCAAAGCGGTCGAACTTGCGCTTGCCGCGGCCGTATTTGTGGCCGTCTGCGGGTCGCCGCAAATGGCCAGGGCATCGGGCCAAACCAGGCCGCCAGGCCACGCCCAGGCCAAACCGTCCGGCCCGCCCGGGGAAAAGAAGCACGAGGCGCGGCACGAGATCGATCAGCTTGAAGAGAGATGGCGCACGGCGATTTTGAAAGGCGACACGGCGGCCATGGACTCGCTGCTCGCCGACGATTACATGGCTACTACCGCTTCAGGAATGCTCCAGACCAAAGCCCAGTCCCTCGACAACCTGCGCAGCGGACGCACGCATTTCACTTCGCTGGAAATATCGGACCGGAAGGTGCGCTTCTACGGAACCACCGCGCTGGTTACCTCGCTTGCCGAGGTACAGGGTACGTCTGCCGAGGGACCGATTCAGGGCAGCTTTCGCTATACCCGTGTCTATGTGAAGGATGCGAAAGGTGCATGGAAGATTGTGAGCTTTGAGGCCAGCTCGGTGCGTGAGCCGGCAGAGCACAAGTAGGCTTCAGCGCACAATCCGGTCTTCTACAATGAAACCATGCCTGAGCTGCCTGAGGTGGAGACGATTGCCCGCGGTGTCAACGAGCGGGTGCGCGGGGACCGCATCGTGCAGGCGTGGTTCGGGTCGCACCGGGAACCCTTTAAGACATCGCAGGCGCACCAGGCCAAGGGGCTTCAGGGACGCGCCATCCTGGGTGTCAAACGCGTTGGAAAACATATTGTCTGCACCCTCGGTTCTGTAGACGGCAGCTTTGAAGAGAGGAGCGCCGCAAAAGCCGAGGCCCAGTGGATTGTGCACCTGGGCATGACCGGGCGGCTGCTGGTAACCACGTCGGATGGTCCTGTCGCTCCGCACACGCATGCGCGGCTGGGGTTGGCCAGCGGACGGGAGTTGCGCTTCGTCGACCCGCGGCGGTTTGGCCGGCTGGAGTTTCGCGACCTGGGCCGCGGTGCCGGATTCGCCGGCCCTGGGGCCGAGCCTCTGACGATTACGGCGGACGAATTTGCCGCCTTGTTCCGTGGCCGGCGCCTGGCCATCAAGGCTGCCCTGCTGAACCAGTCGCTGCTAGCCGGGGTGGGCAACATCTACGCAGACGAAAGCCTGTTTCGCGCCGGTATTCGTCCGCGACGCATGGCCGGCCGACTGACCAGAAAGGAACTCGAAAGGCTCAGGCTGGCGCTCAAAGAGGTACTGGAGCACGCGATCCGGCTAGGCGGGTCGTCGGTGTCAGACTATGTGGACGCGGACGGCGTGCGCGGATTCTTTCAGCTCGAGCACTGCGTCTACCTGCGAACTGGATTGGCTTGCCGGCAGTGCGAGACGCCAATCCGGCGCATTGTTCTGGCCGGGAGAGGCACGCATTATTGCCCTGAATGTCAGCGGTAAAGCGGATTTCTATGGTTTTTTGCATTCTTTTCTCCTCCCAGATACCAGAATCGAGACAATTCCCATGTTGGCGAGTTGGTACATTATTGAAAGCAAACAGTATCGGGAACGGCACACCGATTGCATATCTAGATAGCGCCAGTGATATGCAGGCTGCTGGGTAGAATTCCGGCCAGCCCAAAGAACAGCAGAGCCCGGCACAAGTAACCGCCAACGAAGCGGCCCTCAAAAGGGAAAGCCGGCTGGGAAATCTGCAATAGGTACGGTGGAAAGAGCCATCGTCCGATTCATATTTGGGAGGCCAGTGACCAGTGCAGGACAGCGAGACGCCATCCCGGTTGGGGTGGCGTTTTTGCGTTGGGTCGCATCGCCAGGGCCGTCGTCCGAAGATTTCGCAGGCAAGGTGCCAAAGAGTGCACTTGCCAGCGGGGATGCTTCGCTGTAGTATCAGATTTGCCTATCAAGCGGCTGACGCAGGCCACCCGAAAGGGGCAGAGCAAGCTCGCCGCCGAGCAAGGAAACTTAGCCGGCCCGATCCATCCTTACCAGGCTGCACGCGGCGAAAGCTCCCATAGGAAGGGCATCACCCCGAGAGGAAAGCGCAGGCCGCACCCCGTTTCAATCCCGAAGATGAATCCGGCAGCGGGCTTCAAACAAAGGACAAAATGGGCGAATGGAGCAAAAGCAAGGCTCCTCGACTGAGAACGGCAAGACGCCAAACCATCTGGGATTCATGGCAGGTTGATTGCGGAGTTCCGCTCCGCGGCAGCCTGTGGGATGTTCTCAATCAACTTGTGAACCGCAGGCCGTTGCGTTCCCCGTCCAAACCTGGACAAACGGCAGGCAAATGAGGACGCCCAGAGCCACTCTCGGCGCTGGGTTGGCAACGGCGAAAGCCAAGAGTGGAACGCACAGGAAGCGCAATGCACCAGATTGCAAAGTGCCAGGAAGTAAACGCATGACGACAGAATCGACGCAACCCCAGCCTGATCTGGGGTCAGCCCCGGCCAACGGCCTGGGCCAGTCGCAGGGGCATCGGCGCCGCCGGCGCCGGCGGAAGAACAAAGCCAACCCAGCCGGAGCGCCCCAGGCACAGCCGGCGCAACCTCAGGCGCAGGCCCCGGCACAACCGGCGCCCCCCAAGGCGCCGCAGGCACATGCCAACCACCAGGGCCAATCCCGCAAGAAAAAGAAGTTCTTCCAGAAGGGTTCGCCCGCGCCGCTACAACCGGGGAACAGCGTGGCGCAGCCAGGGCAAGGCGGCGGTGGCCAGGGCAAGCGCAAGAGCAAGCAGAAGGGGCCCAGGGAATTTGTGGGTCCGATGGACCACAGCTACCGCGTGGTCAACGGCAACGTCTCCGACGGCCCTCCTTCGACCATTCAGATCACCAGCAACGGCCATAACAGCCATTACCAGGACACCTACGTTGCGCCTCCGGCCGCACCCATTCGCGAGGATGCAACTACCCGCATCTTCTGCTTCATTGAGGACCTGTTCTTTCAGGCCAAAATCAATGAAACTTCGCGGAAGCTGGGCGTGAAAGTGGAGTTTTTGAAGGGCGACAAGGACGCCGTCGCACGGCTCACCGATCTGCCTGAAGCGGACCGGCCCACGCTGCTGGTCTTCGACCTGAATAACGTCAACGCCAAGCCCATGACGCTGATTCCCAAATTCAAAGCCAAGCTGAAGAAGGCGACCTCGATCGTCGGCTTCCTCAATCATCTGCAGGGCGACCTCAAGCTGAAAGCCATCGAAGCCGGATGCGACACGGTGATGCCGCGGTCGGCGTTCTCGCAGAGCTTGCCAAACCTGCTGCGCCGCTATGGCCTGGAAGAGGAAGAAGACTCGTACCCGCAGCCGGTGTAGCCGAAAGACAGGGATCAGAGATCAGGGGTCAGGGATCAGTTTTCTGAATACCCGAACTGAAAAAGACGAGGGCGCTCCGCATGGGGCGCCTTTTTCAATTGCTGCTTGAAAATCAATGAGGAGAGCCTGCTTCTCCCGCCTATCCCGGAGGCCAGGTCATTGGTCGGCCGCCGAGCAGGTGGACGTGGAGATGATCGACGGTCTGGCCGCCGTCGGGGCCGGTGTTGACCACCAGGCGATAGCCCTCAGGCAGGCCTTTGGCGCGCGCAATCTCCGCCCCGGCCCAGAACAGATGACCGAGCAGCGCCTTGTCGCTCCCCTTGGCGTCGGCCACCGAGTCAAGATGCCTGCGCGGCACAATCAGCACGTGGACCGGCGCCTGCGGATGAATATCGGCAAAGGCGTAGCACTGGTCATCCTGGTAGACGGCAGTGGAAGGAATGCTTCCTTCGATGATCTTGCAAAACAGGCAGCTCATGGCGAAACCAGTGTACAGGACGCCCAGGTTCCGCTCTGAGCGCCCATCAGCCGCGAGCAATCAAACGGTCGCGCAAGTCGTCCGTCGCTGCCATATCGATGCACGTCCAGGCCATCGCCATCGCGCCGTCCACCAGCGCCTTATCCGCGTCCGGAGTGATGCAGTGCGCGGTGAATTCCGGCTGGTGGTTGACCGCGGGCAGGGAATTGATGCCGATCATGGGATGAATGGATGGCATCGCCCGGGACACATTGCCCATGTCGGTGGATCCGGTAGGCCGCGTTTCCCACTCGCCCAGATTCGGGAACGGCCGTCCCAGCGCTTCGGAATTCTTGCGATAGAGCGCCGCCATATCGTTGTCGTGATGCATCTCGGCGTAAGGCTTGTCACCTCCCGTAATCGCAATCTTCGCGCCCGTCGCAAGACCGCCTGCTTCAAAGCAGCGGTAGACCCTTGGCCGCAATTCGGCAAGTTGATCCAGAGTCTCCGAACGAATGATGTATTTGGCGGAGGTGTGTGCAGGCACCACATTGGGAGCTGCGCCGCCGTTGGTGACTATGCCGTGAATTCTGTCTGTAGAGCGGATATGCTGCCGCAACAGCCCCAGCGCAGTCTGCGCAATGGTCAGCGCATCCGCCGCATTTACCCCCAGCTCTGGAAACGCCGATGCATGCGATTCCTTGCCGGTGCAGTGAACGTCGAACATTGAAGCTGCGATGATTTTTGCGCGGAGCATATCAAAGGGCGCAGGGTGCACCATCATGGCCGCATGGATGCCTTCAAAGGCGCCCCGCTCAAGCAGCAGAATCTTTCCGCTGGCATTGCCGACCTCTTCGGCAGGCGTCCCGATCACGCTGATGGTCAGGCCGAGTTCGTCCGCCACTTTGGCCGCGGCAACCGCTGCTCCAACGGCCGATGCGGCAATAATGTTATGGCCGCACGCATGGCCGATGCCGGGAAGACAATCGTACTCGGCGCAAATTGCGATGTGCAAAGGACCAGAGCCGGCGCGGGCACGAAACGCCGTGGGTAGATCGCAAATGCCGTGCTCCACGGCAAAACCTGATCCGTCCAGAGACTCACACAGCCAGGCCGAGGCTTTCACTTCCTCAAAACCCAGCTCCGGGTGGGCGTGAATGCGATGGCTGAGTTCGATGAACTCTTCGCGTGCCGAGTCGAAGCGTTCTTGTGCTGCGGACTTTACATCCATCATTGGCTCCCTCTCTTTAGCTGGTGTGATCGAGCAGGATCTTCCAGCCTTGCGGCCCTTTGCGCCAGACCAGGGAAAACATGCCGTCGTCCTTGGTTGCCGCTCCTTTTGCGGTACGTTCGAGATGGAAGTTGCCCGTAACAACCGCGAACTCGACTTTGCCGCATGAGCTCGGCAACAGGCGAACTTCGAGATTTTTGTAGGTGAGCACACCCATCTGCTCGGCAGTGGAGTACGACGCTTTGTAGCGCTCAAGGATTGGCGCGAAACCTTTGGCGAGATGCGAGCCGATGAACGTAGTGTCGGGTGAGTTCTCGTAGACCTGCATGAATGTGGGGATGTCGGCGCGGTTCCAAGCAGCCACCTGCGCGTTCATGGCGGCTTCAATCGCTTTGCGGTCGGGGTCGTTGGGCGGGGCCGGCGCTTGGGCGGCGACGGGGAGAGCAAAACAAACGGCAATCAAAGCGAGCAAGAGCCTGCGCATGGGGAATCCTCCGCGTTCAGCTTACAATGGCGCTATGCCCGCGGCTACTGAATCCGGCGCTTTTCGCATTGTGCATACCGTTTGTTCGCACGATTGCCCGGACTCCTGCGGGGTGCTGGTCACCGTAAACGAACAGGGGCGCGCAGTGAAAGTTGCGGGCGACCCGGCAAACCCCGTGACGCAGGGTTTTCTCTGCGGAAAGGTGGCCAAGTATCTCGACCGCGTGTACGCACCGGAGCGGATTCTCTACCCGCTGAAGCGCAAGCCGGGCGTTGCCAAAGGCCCGCTCAAAAGAGGCAGCGAGCATGAGGCCTTCGAGCGCGTGAGCTGGGATGAGGCGCTGGACGCGATTGCCGCGCGCCTTGGAAACATTTCCGCCGAGTTCGGGCCCGAGTCGATTTTGCCTTACAGCTATGCCGGCACCATCGGCGTGCTGGGCTACGGGTCGATGGACCGCCGCTTCTTTCACCGCATGGGCGCATGCCAACTGGATCGAACCATTTGCAGTGAGGCTGGCGGCGTGGCGTGGAACCTGGTGTATGGCAAGAAGCTTGGCACACCGACTGAGGACTTCAAGCTGGCCAAGCTGGTGCTTGCGTGGGGTGCGAATATCCACGGAAACAATGTCCACCTGTGGCCGTTCATTGAACAGGCGCGACGCAACGGCGCACGTCTGATTGTGATTGACCCATACAGGACGCGAACCGCTGCACTGGCCGACTGGCACATCGCGATCCGGCCCGGCACGGACGGCGCGTTGGCGTTGGGCATGATGCACGTGATCCTGAACGAGGGACTGGAGGACCGCGCGTATATCGACACAATGACGCATGGCTTTACGCAGCTGGCCGAGCGTGCGCGTGAGTATACGCCGGAGCGTGTGGCCGCGTGGACGGGAATGACCGCAGTCGAGGTTGAGCAGTTGGCGCGCGAGTACGCGACCACTCGGCCTGCGGCGCTGCGCATGAACTACGGCGTGCAGCGCAGCGAAAACGGCGGCGCCGCAGTGCGCGCGATTGCCATGCTACCGGCGCTGACGGGTGCGTGGAAGCATCGCGGCGGCGGGGGCCAGCTTTCCACTTCGGGCGCGTTCAAGTGGGACAAGGAAGCATTGGAGCGGCCGGACCTGGCGCTGGCTTCGCCGCTGAAGCGGCTGGCGCGCGTGGTCAACATGTCTGCGCTGGGAGAAGCGCTGGAAGAACAGGGACTAGGGACTAAGGGACTAGGGACTAGCAAAAACCCGACGGTGAAGGCGCTGTTTGTCTATAACTCAAATCCCGCCGCGGTGGCGCCGAACCATAACTCTGTCCGCCGCGGGATGGAGCGCGCCGACCTGTTTACCGTAGTCCATGACCTCTTCTTTACGGACACAACGGACTACGCCGACTACGTTCTCCCGGCCACGACGTTTCTGGAACACACCGATGTGCAGGGCGCGTATGGCCACTACTACGTGCAGCTTTCGCAGCAGGCCATCGAGCCGCCGGGCGAGGCGCGTAACAATGTCTGGCTGTTTGGCCAACTCGCGCAGCGCATGGGATTCAAAGAAGAATGCTTTCGCGATTCGGAGATGGGTTTGATTCGACAGGCGCTGGCGATCGGGGCCGATGGACATTCGGCGCGCCCGGAGATGGAGCACGTCACGCTCGACGATCTGAAATCGCTGGGGCATATCCCCCTTGCCTTCCATCGCGATCCGGACGGGCAGCCTTTTCAGCCGTATCTCGAGGGGCCGCTGCCGACGCCATCCGGCAAAATCGAGTTTTATTCGGAGGTTCTTGCCGCGCAGGGTCTCGATCCCTTGCCGGGCTTTGTTGCGCCGACCGAATCGCGGTGGGGTGAAGCGGCGAAGCGCTTTCCGCTTGAGTTTTTGAGCCGCAAAGCGGATAACTATATGAACTCGACCTTTGCCAACCTTGACGGACACCGCAAGATGGAAGCGCGCAAGAGCCAGCGCCTTGAAATGCATCCCAAAGACGCGGAGGCACGGGGAATTGCCGATGGCGATCCGGTGCGCATCTGGAACGACCGCGGCGCGCTCATATTGATGGCGATGATGAACAGCAGCCTGCCGGCCGGTGTGGTTACGGGGCAGTTGGACTGGGCAAAGTTCTCCGGCAGCGGCGGCAACGTGAACGCCCTCACCAGCGAAAGACTCACCGATATCGGCGGAGGCGCAACGTTTTATTCGACGCTGGTGGAAGTTGGGAAAAGCAGGGAATAGGGATTAGGCATTAGGGAATCGAAAACACTCTGCCATCAGTTCGCGATAGGCTGACAATCCATGAAAGATTCGAATGCATTCACGCTGCGGCTGGCGACGGAAGACGATATTCCGGCGCTGCATGCGCTGATTGAAGCTTCAGTGCGCGGGTTGCAGGCCGGCGACTACACGCAGGCGCAGATTGAAGGCGCGTTGGGAACCGTGCTCGGCCTCGACACGCAGTTGATTTGCGACAAGACCTACTTTGTTGTCGAGATCGAGGACCACGAAAAACATGGCTCAGGGGATGAAGCCCCGGAATCTTCTGCTGGATCGAATGTCAGAGCTCAAGCCCTGACCTCCCGATTGGTGGGGTGCGGAGGATGGTCGAATCGCAAAACTCTGTTTGGCGCGGACCATCGGCCCGGGCGCGAACCCGAATTGCTTAACCCAGCAACGGACGCGGCCAAAGTCCGCGCAATCTTTGTCCATCCCGACTACGCACGGCGTGGGTTGGGATCGCTGATTTTGGCGACTGTGGAAGAGGCGGCGCGCGAGGCAGGGTTTAAGCGGTTCGAGATGGGTTCGACGCTGACGGGCGTGCCGCTCTACCGGCTCAAGGGCTATGTCGAGGTCGAACGCATCGGTGTGCCATTGCACAACGGCGAAGTGGTTTCGGTTGTGAAGATGGTGAAGCCGCCTGCGATGGGGCAGACGCCGCTTCGCGGCAAGGACACTCAGGTAGCTTAGGGAGTGCATTGTGATCTGGCTTGGGGAGAAATCAGGTTATTTGAGCGATTGGGTCACCCAGCAATGGGTCCGCTCGACTGGCCGCAGGATTCAACTTGCGGACCATCGCTGGCTGGATGGCCCGACGGGAAATACCCGCATCATTGGGAAGGGTTTCTTTCAAGAGTATGCGAAAAGAGATGATCTCGAGATCGTCGAAGGTCGATCTTGCGGATTAGTTGAAGACTTCAATTCACTGGCCGGTGCCTTGTTCGATCCCGGGCGGGTTGCGGCGATGGTCCGCGATTTCTATGAGCGGACGTCTGCCTATGACCTGGATAACTGGTCGGAGTGGCACGGGTTCTTCAAGCCATTCGGCGTGGCCCTTGCGGTGATTTTCAGCCGTCGTCTGCAACAGTTGAATATTCCGCTATCTCCATTGGACAGCAGCAAGGGGATGAGCAGCCGTGTTGTCCAGATGCGGGATCGGCAAACGGGCCGATTGGTCCAAACGGCGTGGGTGCGCGAACTGCACGCAACGAACCATGTCATTTATGCAGGCAGTTATTCCGTGTGCAACGTACCCGGCTACCCAAGCCCATGTGTAAAGGTGGTGTTTCCCTTGCCGAACGGAAATGCAATTGTCCTGATGAAACCCGAGTCTTACGCGGACGGGTCGTTCTCGTTGACCTCCGCTGGAAATGGATTTGGCGATCCAGGATTCTATTTCACCGTTCATGGTCAGGACGGCACGCTCTGGGCTCGCTATGTCAAAGCGATGCAGGAGAAAATCACGGTCTACTCCGCAGAGCAGGATGCGGCCCGGGCGGATCACATTCTTTGCTTGTGGGGAATGCGGTTTCTTCGTTTACATTACAGGATGCGCCGGGCAGCGGAGCCGGTCCCGGCGCGCTGAAGGATTGCATAAACTACTCCATATTGCCAAACGGATCTTCGAGCGACGGACTTTGCGGAGTTAGTAACTCGGATCCGGATTCAGTGATGAGCAGATCGTCTTCAAGCCGGATGCCGAATTCGCCTTTGATGTAGATGCCGGGCTCGTCGCTGAGCAGCATCTGTGCCTTGAGGTGCGGATTGGCTTCGTAGCCGTACATGTTGTTTTTCACGAAGTACGGCCATTCGTGCATGTCCATGCCGATGCCGTGGCCGAGCCGGTGCGAGAAGTATGTGTATCCGGGCCCGTAGCCGGCATCGACAATCACTTTGCGCGCGGCCGCATCGACGGCGGCAGTGGGCACGCCGGGACGCGCTGTCTGGATAGCCGCGGATTGCGCGCGATGAACGATATCGAAGACCTTCTTCATCTTGTCAGTCGCCGTGCCGAGGACGAATGTGCGCGTGATGTCGGAGGTGTAGCCTTCAACCGAGCAGCCATCGTCGAGCATGAGGATCGAACCTTCGCGCAGAGTCTGCGGCTGGGCCGAGCCGTGTGGCAGCGCGGTGAACTTATCGACGTTGAGGCTGGCTTCACCCTGAAAGCCCACGCGGCGATAGGCTGCGGCGACAAGCTCATGCACATTTGTGGTGGTCATGCCCGCAGTGAGCGACTGGGCGACGGCGCGATAGACAAGCAGCGTGACCCTGCAGGCAAGACGCAGGCATTCAATCTCATGAGGGTCTTTGATCATACGGCAGCCTGCGGTAACCGGCGAGGCCGACACGATGGTCAGATGAGGATTTGCGGTGCGAATGCTGTCCGCGAAAACGAACTTCATGTTCTCGTCGAGGCCGACCACGCCGGAACTAAGTCCGCGATTGGCGAGACCTTTGCCGAGCGCGACGAAGGGACTCTCATCTTCCTGCCAGGTGACGACGTCCGCGTCTTTGCCGAAAGGGCCGGCTTCAAGCAGTTCGCGTGCTCGGCCTTCCTCGAAGTGAGGGCAGACCAGGAACGGCTTGGTCCTGGCAGGCATGACCAGGGCCCACAGACGCTCGCCACCGTCGAGGCGCAGGTCGGCGAAGTAGACCGACGAAGTGGTCGAATTGGCCAGCACGATTGCGTCGATCTTGTTGGCCGCCATGAGGGCCTTGGCGCGATCAATGCGGGCCAGGCGCTCGGCGTTGGTGAAGGGCCGCGGCAGGCCGGAAAGAACGGGCAACGCGGCAATCGGCGCAGGCACCGCCGATGCCAGCTGCGCCTCTGCGGTCTTCGTGCTGCCGATGGCAGCGGCTGCGGCAACCGCCGCCGATGCGCCGAGAAAGCCTCGGCGGGAAATTGCTCTCTTTGAAGACATGATCCTCCCCTGGGGAACGATTGTGTCTCTTAGAGTATCGCGGCACCGGTGGGGAGGGCAGATGCTCGCGGGGAATCAAGTGTCAGGGATGTGCCGGTCCGTACCCCACCGTGTTGCGGCCTACCCCCCACCCCTCTTTTATAAGATTCTTGTTTTCATGGTGTTGCGGGACCCTCGCTGCAAACATGACATAACAAAGGAGTTATTGTCATGCATAAGAAAACAAAGGGGTTAATAGGGCAACCCTGCTCATTTAGGACAATTCGTGCCGCATATTGGGATTTGCTGGCGGCAAATGGTTTGTTTCGCGGCTGGATTTTCGCGGTCGATCCAGTGTGAGACGGTTGCTGTTGAGTCCCTGATTTCGACACTGATTTCATTGTGCGCCAATCGGAGCAAATTATCGGCAAAAGGTCGGCAAGTTTTTTGCGCCGGCGCGGCGGGCGCTCGCGGGAGGTTCGCATGGGGTTTCGTGGTCTCCCACCCATTCGCCGGAGAGATGGCGAATGGATGGGGCACAAAGCTTGATGCCCGATGCTGGGCGTTTGCAGGAAATTGGTTTGAATCAAATCACTGGGACGTCAGTGCGGTATCGCTCGAGTTCAATGTAGTCGAGGGCGGCTGGGTCGGCGCCATCGGGGATGCCTTCGATCCGGATGATGTCACCCGGGTTCAAATCGATGTTAAAGACAGTGTGGCGCGTGGAGTTATCGCCGTTGGGGCGCTTCGACGGGAGAGTTGCGTCAGCGAGCCAATTGGCGACCGGCTGGTTGTTGACGATGAGCGCAAACCTTGCAGCACCGCCTTGCAGATCGAAGTATTGCACGGCAATCGAGTAGTGCCCCGCGGCGCCCGACCATGCCCATTCAGCCGAGCAGGCCGCCTCAGCACAGCTCACGGCTTTGCCGCCGCTCGCGTCTTCCCACGGGGTCACGTCGATCACTTTGTAACCGGTCAGGCGTGCATCCTCGGCTTCAAGGCGGCCTGGATAGTGTCCCGCGCGTCCGTGCTCGTCGGGGATGCCGCTGAGCTTGAGGAAGTACTGCACGATGGCGTCGCGCCAGACGAGGGCGTGGCCGGCCTGATATTCGAGACGCGCACTCACATCTTCGTAAAGCTGCGGATCGATGTGGGGCTTGAGCTTGGTCCACTGGTTGACGAAATCCGCCGCGAAGGCGGCACCGTTGTAGTGGCTGTCGTAAATATGCTGGATGACGGTTTTGCCGGAGCGCAGCTTGTAGGTATATGGGACGTGATGGAAGAAGAGCAGCAGCTCGTCTGGGGTTGTGGCGGGGTCCTCGTAGAGTTTGGCAACTTCTGGCGGATATTGGCCGGCGAAGCCCGATCCCGTAGCTACGGAGCGGTCTTTGCCTACGCCTTTCGAGTCCGCATCGTGCCACTGACCCCACCCGTTGCGCTCGCTCGACTCGATGTTGGGGCCGTAGTGCGAGCCGGTAATGTCGGTCAGGGTCTGCATGCCGAGCGGGCCGGTATAGGCCTCGTATGCGGGCCAGGATTGCATGAGCATCTTGTCCACGGTCGATACGACCTGGGGATCGGAGCCGATGGTCTGCCTGGTCCATTCCTCTGCAATCTGGGCTGGATCGAGATCAGGGTCCCAGGCAAGGCGGCCGAAGGCGTAGAGGTTGGCAAGGGCCAACGGCGAAGCCAGCCAGCGGTCGCGCCCGATGCCGGCAACGCCAACCATTCCGCCAAGAGGCTGATGGAACGACTTGCCTTCAAGAATTTCCTTCACCGGCGTGGATTTATTGTCAGCGCGAAGGTCGGTCTCGAGGACACCCTTCCACATGGGCGCGAGATAAACGAGGTGGCGCTGCTGCCCGGTGTACTCCTGCGTGATCTGGACTTCCATGGCCTGGCTGGTGTGCTGCAATCCGGCGAAGAGCGGCGAGACAGGTTCGCGCGCCTGGAAGTCGATGGGGCCTTCCTTGGTTTGGACGATCACGTTGGGCAGGAATTGGCCGTCGAGGGGATGGAAGATGTCATAGGCGGCTCGGGCGCGGTCGGCCTTGGGGTCGTGCCAGTCGAGGTGGTGGTTGTAGACGAAGGCGCGGTAAAGCACCACGCCGTGATGCGGAGCGAGTGCGGCGGCAAGGGTGTTGGCGGCGTCGGCGGGAGTGCGGCCGTAGCTCGAGGGGCCTGCCTGGCCCTCGGAATCGGCCTTGACGGTAAAGCCGGCGAAGTCGGGGATCAGGCCATAGATCTCTTCTGTTTTTGCGGTCCACCAAGCTTTGACCGCGGGGTCGAGTGGGTCATAGGTGCTAAGTCCGCCGATCGTCTGCGGGCTGGCAACAGCGACGCTCATGGCGAGATGCACACCCCATGGACGCAACGCATCGGCGATGCGGGCAATCTGCTTGAGGTGATCGGAATCGAGGAGTTGTGGGGCGGCGTTGACGTTGTTGACGTTAAGGCCGTTGATGCCGATCGACGCGAGCAGCCGGCCGTATTCTGCGACGGGCGCCAGATCTTCGCGGACGTTGCCGCCCTCAAAGAAGATGCTCCGGCCCGCGTAGCCGCGCTCGATGGACCCGTCGGGGTTGTCCCACTCATCGACCCAGCGGATGGGCATTGCGGGAGCTTGAGTGAGCGGCTTGCTGGGGACGCTGTTGCTCTCAGCGATGAAACGCAAGAGAGCAAAGGAGCCGTACAACGCACCACGTTCGTCGCCTCCGGCAACGACGATATGCGTCCCGTGCCCCGATGCCCCGAGGCGCGAAGGCGTTGCTGCGATCCAATAGGCATCTTGCGGAAGGTTGATAGGGACCGCAACGTCTGGATAGGCTCTGCTTACTTCGTCAGCGGTGCCAATTACAATCCGGTCGCCGAAATCGTCGTCGCTGACACTGGAAACGCCGTACAAGCGAAGGATTCCCCGTTTCAATTCGGCGGCAGCGGTTTGCTCGAGTACGCTCTGGCCCAGTGGATGGACCGGATATTTCACGATCTGGGAATCATGCCATAGAGTGTGGCCAAGCCAAGCCTGATCGGCTGTTTGAGCGGGGGATAGGGAAGCGGTGGTGAAAAGCAGGGCGAGAAGAAGACCCCCAAAGAAGGTCTGTGCTATGCCACCCATGCGACATGAAGCCGCCGCATGGATGGGGCACCCGGCTTTTGTGGGTTGGTTGAGAGTGGGCTGGTTTGGTTTTGTGCCTTCCCACCCTTCGCCAGGAAAAAGGCGAAGGATGGGGCACCCAGCATCCTGGGGATGTTGAGATGGGATTGCGGAGGTTTGAGCTATCCCAGGTCTCAAACACGAGACCTGGGGCACCCGCCTTTTATGAACGGAAAAGGATTGAAACTGATCTGTTGCCGACATCTTTGACCCTATCGCGCCTCCACACTGTTCTATCATCTGCCTGCGGTTGATAGACTGATGTGTTTGCTGATTCACGGAGGCTTTTCCCCAATGCCCACCACCATGCAAGCCGTTGTGAAGGCGCATGCCGCGCCAGGAATCGAGTTGCGCGAGGTCCCGGTTCCTGTTCCCGGCCCCGGCGAAGTGCTGGTACGCGTCCAGGCTGCAAGCGTGTGCGGCACCGACCTGCACATCTTCAACTGGGACCTGTGGGCGCAGGGGCGCATTCATCCGCCGCTCATCCCGGGCCATGAATTCTCAGGTGCGGTAGCCGGCGTGGGCCGCGGCGTGACCACCGTGAAAGAGGGCGACCTGGTTTCAGCCGAGATGCATGTGGCCTGCGGCAAATGCATGCAGTGCCGCATTGGCCAGGCGCACATTTGCCAGCATGTGCGCATTCTGGGTGTGGATGCCGACGGCGCCTTCGCCAGCTACGCGATCATTCCCGAAACCAACATCTGGAAGCTCTCTCCCGATATTCCGCCGGAGTACGCGTCGTTGCTCGATCCCCTGGGCAATGCGGTGCACACCGTGCTGGCGGGGCCGATTGCGGCACAGACCGTCGCGGTCACCGGTTGCGGAGCCATTGGTCTGTTCTCGATCGCCGTGGCCAAGGCGTGCGGAGCGGCCAAAGTGTTTGCCATCGAAGTGAATGCGCACCGCCGAGCCGTTGCGGCAAAGATGGGCGCGGACATGGCGCTGGACCCGGCGACGGAACCTGTGGAGAAGATCGTTCTGGAGGCGACGGGCGGTACGGGCGTGGATGTGCTGCTGGAAATGTCGGGGCATCCCGAGGCGATCCGGATGGGCTTCGCTCTGCTCAGAACCGGTGGTCGAGCGTCGCTGCTGGGCATTCCGTCGCGGCCTTTTGAGCTGGACTTTGCGCGCGACATCATCTTCAAGGGCGCCATTGTGCAGGGGATCAACGGACGCAAGATGTTCGAGACGTGGTTCCAGATGGAGGCGCTGCTGGCGACGGGCAAGCTGAATCTGGAGCCGGCGATAACGCACCGGCTGAAGCTGAGCGAGTTTCCCCAGGCGATGGAATTGCTGCGAACAGGCGAGGCGATCAAGGTCGTAATGCGGCCGGAGTGAGAAAGGACAGTTGTCAGTTCTCAGTTGTCAGTGATCGGCTTCGGCCTCCCAGTCATCGTGTGGGGCGCAGACTGCGGACCTCGTTCGATATAAAACCAGCCTACTGGACAGTTAGCGCAAAGGTTACTGGAGGGCTGGTAACGGCGGTGACACCATTGGTGGACTGCCCAGTGACGGTGACTGTGTAAGTGCCGGCGGGCGTAGGGGGCGCCGGGTCCGGCCCGTGGTTGTAATAGTCGTATCGCGGATTGCAGCCGGTGGCGCCGAGCAGGGTTACCAATGCGAGCAGGGTCACCACCGACAGCCGGCCGAGCCACCGATGACGGCGTGCCGACCAGGCCAGTCCCCCAAGGGCGAAGGCGCCGGGAAACAGAAACGCCCAGGCGATGGAGTTGGGAGCCCTGCGCACTGAAGAGGATGATGGACCCGAGATCCCCTGCGTGCCAATCACCATGGGGACGGTGATGGCAGCGGTGGCGTTGGGCTGAATCTCAATGTTCTCAGGGGTAAAGGTGCAGGAAGCCTCGTCGGGAAGGCCGGAGCACGAGAGCGTAACAAACAGGGGCGCAGTGAGCGCCGCACTGTTCACCGGCGTGACGGAGGTAGTAATTGTTCCCGATTGGCCGGGAGTCAGCGTAAGCGTGGCGGGAGAGAGCGAGACGGTAAAGCCCGGTGTTGAGCTGGACTGGCCCGACGCTGCTGCCCCTGCGGAGAGAGAACCCTGGTGCGTCGAGTCACCTTTGTAAACCGCGCGCAGCAGATGGTCGCCGGCGGGCAGCGAAATTGTCAGGCTGGCCTGACCCTGTGCGTTGAGTGCGGCGCCGGCTAATTGAGTGCCGCGGTCGCTGACAGCGACGGCGCCTGTGGCTGGAAGCCCATCTTCTCCGGTCACTGAAACGGCGACCACGGCCTGCGTGCGGCCGCCCTGATCGTGGGTTTCCACGGTCACGTCCGTCTGCGTCGCCTGGCGCGGCAGGCTCTCAGCCGCCACTGCCAGCGTGGGCGTGGCCAACGCGATACCGAATGCTGCAACCAACTCAAGCCGCAGACCGCGGCGGACAATGCCTCTCACTTGCACCTGCTCCATCATTCAAAATCGCATTTCGCCGGGTTTCCGTAGCGTAAACACCATTGTATCCGGCGGGGCCGTAGCCGGGCTATGGTTGGGCCGGACAGGGCCTATTCTTTGACGTAACGCAGACGAGAATGGCGTCCATTTGCCGGCGAAGGCGGGAAGTGAGGCCGGTTGTGGCCAGGATGGCTCTCTGCCCACAGGCCGCGCTATGCTCTTTCTTTGAGGTAAATGCCATGACGGAAGCCGCCGTACGTCCCCAACTCGCCCGCCCCCAACTTGCCCATTTAACCGCCGCGCTCGACGAGCTCCGCGCCAAAGGCACCCACTTCAAGCTGCGCATCCTCGACGACCAGCAGGCGCCTGTGTGCCACTACGACGGCAAACAGGTGATCAACCTGGCCAGCAATAACTACCTCGGCCTGGCCAACCACCCCAAGTTGATTGAGGCGGCTCTGGCGGCGACCAAGGCATTTGGCGTGGGCTCGGGCGCGGTCCGCACCATCGCCGGCACCATGCGCATCCACATGGAGCTCGAAGAAAAGATTGCGCGCTTCAAGAATGTGGAGGCCTGCGTCGTCTTCCAAAGCGGCTTCACGGCCAACGCGGGGACCGTGAGCTCGATTCTGGGCAAAGAGGACTTCATCCTGTCAGACGAGCTGAACCACGCCAGCATCATCGACGGCGCGCGCCTGTCGCGAGCCAAAATCAAGGTCTTCCGCCACAAAGACGTAGCCCACTGCGAAGAGTTATTGCAGGAGCTGGCCAACGAGCCGGGCCACAAGCTGGTCATTACCGACGGCGTCTTCTCGATGGACGGCGACATTGGCCCAGTGGACAAGCTGGCCGCGCTGGCTGAGAAGTACGGGGCCATCATGATGGTGGACGACGCGCACGCTTCGGGTGTGCTGGGCCGCAACGGCCGCGGCAGCGTGGACCACTTCAACGCGCACGGGAAAGTGGACGTGCAGGTGGGGACGCTCAGTAAAGCCATCGGCGCATTGGGCGGGTATGTCTGCGGGAGCCGCGATTTAATCGACTACCTCTACCACCGCGCGCGGCCGTTCCTGTTTTCCACGTCGCATCCGCCCAGCGTTGCGGCCACCTGCATTGCGGCCTTCGACATTCTGGAGCAGGAGCCGGAGCGCATTGAGCGCCTCTGGGCCAACACGCGCTACTTCCAGGGCGAGCTGCGCGCTGCGGGCTTTAACGTTGGCGGAGTGAATACGCCGGCCACCGAGACGCCGATTACGCCGGTGATCATCGGCGACGGCCGCGCAACGATGGATTTTTCTCGGGCGCTGTTCGATGAAGGCGTGCTGGGAACGGGGATCGCGTTTCCGACCGTTCCGGAGGGAAAGGCGCGCATCCGCCTGATGCTGACCAGCGAACACACGAAGGCGCAGTTAGACCAGGCGCTGGAGACGCTGACCCGCGTGGCGAAGCGGCTGGGAATTCTGGGGTAGCGAGGCTGCCCCGCCCTTGAACAATGCGTCCGTTCATTGACAGCGATAGAATTAGAGATACCGGTCGGCGGAGGAGGGCATCAATGAAGAATGTAGCGTTTGACGAGTTCGTAAAGAGCCAGCAGGCGCCGGCGCAGCCTGAGATCGATTGGAATAAAAGGCGGGATGAATGGCTCATCAATCTCGACAAACTATACAGCTTAATCCGCGGGTTTTTGAAGGAGTATATTGACTCGGACCAAATGCAATTCAAGGTTCAGCCGATCGAACTCTACGAAGAGAATATTGGCTCATACACGGCCAAGCAATTGGCTCTCAAGATCGGCCGGAGAAAGGTACTTTTCCAACCAGCCGGCACATGCCTATCGGGAGGCGCAAAAGGGCGAGTAGATGTTGTTGGACCATCAGGCGCGAATGCCCGTCTTTTGTTGGTTGACAGCAACGCTAAGCGCACAACCGATGTGCTCCGTGTGTTTCTGGAACCGCAGGGCAAAAAGCCCATTTCAAATAAGAAAGAGCCTGCTGAAGAGTTAGCCTGGAAAATAGCCACTCGTCCGCCAGAGAGGAGATTCATTGAAATCACTCAGGAGACATTCTTCGAGATGATCATGGAAGTAGCCAATGGCTGACTCTTCCGTCAGGCGGGCTCAAGTTTTATCGCTCGATGAAATCGCTGGATATCATAAAGACGCTGTCTCTTCACTGAAGTCCTATTTCGACGAATCTGCCGCGAATTCTAATGAAAGATTCTTTGGATACACGCCAAATGAGCGAGCGGAAGAGCTGAAAACACGCATTGACGAAACCTCTCTTCGATCAATTCTCGTTATTCTTGCCAGTCTGGAGGCCAGCTTTCACCTTGACTATGAATCGAGGTGCAGAAAGCGGCGTAAAGACGATCTATCGAGGGCTCTCCGAGCCATATATAGGGACAAAGAGGAGAGGGTAAGCCTGGACCAGGATATTTTTGTCGCCTGGAAAACTCACTTAGTTGCGTCAAAAGGGCTAATAGGTGAATTGCGGTCAGCGTTCAAACTTCGCCACTGGCTTGCCCATGGCAGGTACTGGCCACCCAAATTTGGAAGAAACTTCGACTTTGATTCTATTTTCGACTTGGCAGTCGCTGTAAATGAGGAATTCTTTCAAGACAAGGCCGAACCACTATGATCGCTCACCTGCGCGGCAAGCTGATCTTCAAAGAACCCGGCCAGGCCATCCCTGAGCCGCCACCACTGGCGCACTCCGCGCAGCGCCGCGGAGAAGCAATCCGGCTTACTTGTGCTT
>Ga0302278_10001191_pt1 | contig 32564 bp, 34 predicted proteins | sample III_Bog_N3_2_FD_194543 | JGI IMG/M metagenome (GOLD analysis project Ga0302278, IMG submission 194543) | Peat permafrost microbial communities from Stordalen Mire near Abisko, Sweden - III_Bog_N3_2 | ecosystem: Environmental > Terrestrial > Soil > Wetlands > Peat | place: Sweden: Abisko... | reverse complement strand
AGCCCGCGCGTAGAGGGAACACCAGATTACGCGCGACCGCGTCGATTTTGCTATCAGCGCGGTCGCGCGCAGTCACCCTTCGCTGAAACTCGCCCAATTACTAGCAGGAGACATCCACACCATGAGCACGACCAACCCCCCCAACGAGAGTCCTCCACGCTCGTTCCCAGCGGATTTCCTTTGGGGAACCGCTACCGCCTCGTATCAAATCGAAGGCGCCGTCGACGTCGACGGCCGCGGACCATCGATTTGGGACACCTATAGTCACCAGCCCGGAGCCGTCTGGAACGGAGACACCGGTGACATCGCGTGTGATCACTACCACCGAATGGACCAAGACCTCGACCTCATGAAAGAACTCGGCGTCGGCTCGTATCGGTTCTCGGTTGCGTGGCCCCGGGTACAGCCCGACGGCAAGGGACCGGCGAATCAGGCCGGACTGGACTTCTACCGTCGACTCGTCGATGGACTCTTGAAGCGAGAGATTGAGCCCACGTTGACGCTCTACCACTGGGACCTTCCCCAGCCGATCGAAGACGAAGGCGGATGGTGCGCGCGCGACTCCGTCGAACGTTTCGGCGAGTACGTGGACATCGTCGCTCGCGCGTTGGGAGACTCCGTCGAACGTTGGATCACGCTGAACGAGCCGTGGTGTTCGGCCTGGCTCGGCTACGGGGCGGGCCGCCACGCGCCGGGCGTCAAGGACATCGGCAAGGCCGTCGCCGCGACGCACCACCTGTTGCTCGCGCACGGTACCGCCCTACCAATACTGCGCTCGGCGATCCCGGACGCCAAAGTCGGCATCACCCTCAATCTGGGCGTCTCGCGCCCCGGCACGACCCACGAACTCGATCTCGCGGCCGCGCGTCGAGCAGATGGGAATCTCAATCGGATCTTCTTGGACCCGGTCTTCAAGGGCCATTATCCCGAGGACATGCTCGATCACTACAAGGCGAACCTGCCCGGCTTTTCGGTCGTGCAAGACGGCGACATGGACGTCATCGCACAGCCACTCGACTTCCTGGGCGTCAATTACTACTTCCCGGGCACCATCATGGACTCGACGCGGGTCAAAGAGGCCCGAGCCGCCGGCTACGGGGTGCCCATCGGTGAGCAGTTTCCCGACCTACGGGTTCTCTCCTTGGAGACGCCCGGCACGGACACTACGTCGATGGGATGGGAAGTCGACGCGTCGGGGCTCACCGAGTTACTTGTGCGGGTGAAGAACGACTACACGGAGTTGCCGATCTACATCACGGAGAATGGCGCGGCCTTCGATGACTACGTCGATCCCAACGGTCACGTCCTCGATCACGACCGCGTTTCGTACCTCGAAGAACACATTTCGGCGGTGCACGACGCGATCAAGGCCGACGTCAACGTGCAGGGCTACTTCGTGTGGAGCCTGCTCGATAACTTCGAGTGGTCCTACGGCTACTCACGGCGCTTCGGAATCGTCTGGGTCGACTTTCCGACTGGTACGCGACTGCCCAAGGCGAGTTTCTCGTGGTACGCCAACACGATTCGGAACAATGCTCTGACGTACTCGACGAGTGGCGGCGACTGATCAGGACTTCGCGACTGAGCGGTGTCAACCTTCAGCGACGTCGTCGCATCTGATCACGTTTCGTTCAAGGATGCCGAGCGTCGCACGAAGAGTGGCCTCGGAGATCACGGGAAAGATGTCGGCCTCCTTCCACTCGTGGCTGACACCTGACCAGTCGTAGTACGACGTCACCACAGTGGTGCCGTCAGGTGGTTCGAGAAGGTAGCCGTAGACGTGACCCATTGACGGGCGCGCTACGCCCGCGACCGTCCACGCGATCTCACGGTCGACCTGGAACTTCGTGATCGTCACCGCCGTCATAAAGGCCTCGGGGAAGGTCGTTCAGCGCTTCGCGGTCCATGTGAATGACGAGGGTGTCACCCACGCCCGTGACCACGTCACTATCGGCGCCCATCAACATCCCCGAGCTCTCGATCGTGACGTGACCATTCGGGTCACTGAGAAATCGGAAAATCGATGAAGGTGCGGCGTGAATCGTCCGCTGTACTGCAAGGCGTTCGATGACCATCAACTAACCTTAAGTCTGATCCGCGCGGATGCGGGGTTGACCGGCCGGTTTGGATTGGCGCGCACCCGCGACCTACGGTGGGGCGATGTGTCGAAACATCACCATGCTGCGGGGACTTGAGCCACCCGCCACTCACGAGGAGATTCACGCTGCCGCGCTGCAGTACGCGAGAAAGGTCGCTGCGGTCACTTCGGGACCGCTGTTGACGGCGAGTGCCTTCACCGAAGCGGTCGATCAGATCGCCGATGTCACCGAGCGATTGTTAGGAGCGTTGCCGCCTCGTCGGTCGCCACCATTGACGGTTCCTCCGAATCGACGACGGACGTTACCGTCGGCGAGCGAAGAGTGAATTGACTCAGAGCGTTTCGGGCAGAGCGTTACGACGCTTTGTCCAGCTTTCGGCGTTCGTTGGCCGCGGCGACCAGCGCTTCGGCGAGCATCGATTGTTGGGACCCGCTCATTTGCCCGAACGCGGCCAGTGACACGGGCTCTAACAAACTGGTGTTCTGAGCTTTCGGCGTCGACAGACCGAGTAATTTCCTGATGGCTCTCATTCATCCTCCTTCGAAGAAGTCCGACACGATGACAATTTCGACGTGAAAATTATCCCGTGCTCTGACCGTAAAAAGGTGGATAGGAACTTCAATTGATGAGGCGCTCATTGGTCGTACGTTCACGAAGCAATGTTTGATTGATGGTCGCGTTGTAATTGGCCCCGGCGCCCTATCTGTTGTGAATTGAAACTTGTTGTTCCGAACGTCACTGAGACAAGATGAACTGCTCAACGGCGCGCGCGAACCCCTCGTCTTCATTCGACGTCGTCACTTCGTTCGCTGAACCTTTTACGTCGTCTTCGGCGTTGCCCATCGCGATGGAAAGCCCGGATCGTTCAAACATGGCGACGTCATTTTGCGCGTCGCCAATGGTGGCGATTTCGCCAACCGGGACGCCGAACTTCGACGAGAGATAGTCGACCACCATACCCTTGTTGGCCAGGGGGTTCGTGATGTCGAGGTAGTACGACTGAGAGTTGGTCGCCGACACGCTTCCACCGAACCTGGTGTACATATCTAGTTGTGCTCGTTTGAGTGCGTCCCGGTCACTGCTGACGCCAACGATCTTGGCCACGCCGTCGCTTACCGACTCGAAGTTCGCAACGCTCAGGGGTTCGAATTCACAGACCTCAGCTTCATGTTGAACGTAAGGATCCTTCGGGTCACGGACGTACCATTCTTGGCCGCGGTAGATCCAAGGGGTCACTTCGTGCTCGTCGAGGAATCCAATTGTCGTTGCGACGATGTCGTCGTGGATCGTTCGTTCCTCGAGCACGTGCTCGTCCGGGTCGATGATCATTCCACCGTTGAACCCGGCGATTGGTGTCGACAGATCCAGTGGCCGGATGAGCATGCGAAGACCCCTCGGGGGGCGGCTGCTCGTGATCGCAAAGATGATGCCCGCGTCGCGCACCTCGTTGACGGCCCGGATTGTTCGTTCGGTGGGGACCTTGTCGGGCGGCACGAGGGTGCCATCAATGTCCGAAAGGAGCAGACGAATCTTCGCACTCATCGAGGCAATGACCACCGGTCCGGCGCGACGATCCGGTCAATGGAGACCGGTCCCCACGATCCCGGCTCGTAGATCTCCACCTCTGGCGGGTTGGCCAACACTGGGGCGGCGATCTCCCACTGTCGTTCGATCCCGTCGGAGCGGGTGAAGAAGGCTTGGTTGCCGAGCATCGCTTCGAGAAACAAGTATTCGTACGCCTCGAGATTGTTGGCCGTTTGGAACGAGTCGGCGTAGCGAAAGGTCATGACGGCGGGCGCGAGACGCATCTGCGGCCCGGGCTGCTTGGCCAAGAAATGCGTTTGGATGGATCCGGGGTCCGCGAAGTCGGCGACCAATTCATTGCCGTGGCGCTGACCCTCCATATGGTCAACGGGGAACATTCGCATGACCGGCTCTTTGAATCCGATGGTGACGACCTGTCGGCTCTGCGCCATCGACTTGCCCGTTCGAAGGAAGAATGGCACGCCTTTCCAGCGGGTGTTCTCGACGTCGGCCCGTAACGCCACGAACGTCTCAGTTTGGGAGTTTGGCGCGACGCCGGGCTCGTCGCGGTACCCGTCGTACTGACCCCGAATGACGTGGGCGGGATTCAGTGGCGCGGTCGAATCAAAGACCTTGCTGATCTCATCGCGCAACGGCTTGGCGTCGAGTGAAATAGGTTGTTCCATCGCGACGAAGGCCAGCACTTGTAAGAGGTGCGTGACGACCATGTCGCGGAACGTTCCGGTCTCTTCGAAGAAGGCACCGCGCCCTTCGATCGAGATGGACTCCGGTACGTCAATCTGGACGTAACTGACGTAATGGCGGTTCCAGATCGGCTCATAGAGCCCATTGGCGAATCTCAGAGCGAGAATGTTGTCGATCGACTCCTTGCCGAGGAAATGGTCGATGCGAAAGACGTGCGACTCGTCGAAACACTTGGCGATGGTGGCGTTGAGGCGGCGCGCCGAGGCGAGGTCGGTTCCGAAGGGCTTCTCACAGATGATCTTCGTGTTCTCGTTGAGACCGGTTTTCCCCAGCATCTCAATGATGCCGAGAAGTGCGCCCGGCGGTACGGCCAGATGGAAGAGCCGCTGCACGCGACCGCCAATCTCCTCTTCGGCACGCGCGATTGCGCCGACGAGTTCGCCGGTACCGTCTTCATCGGCGTAGGCGAAAGAGAGGTTCCTCTCGAACTTCTCCCAGTCGGCCCCTTCAGGTTTGTTCGACCCGAATTCGCAGACCGCGTCGTACGCGCGCTTTCGGAACTCTTCGTCGGACATCGACGACGCCTTACGCGAACAGCCGATGACCCGGTAGTTCTTGGGCAGAAGACCGGCGACGGCGAGATGGAAGAGACCCGGAAGGACCTTGCGCTTGGCGAGGTCGCCCGTGGCGCCGAACATCACGAAAATGTGATCCGGCGGCATTTTGGTGTGCATGCCGGAGTGGCTCTTCGTCATCGTGGACCTCCCAGGGTTGTTGTAGTCACCGTTTTACCGGTGGCGACGATGATGTCGCTCACCAATTCGGGCGCGAAGAGGCCGTGAGCACTGATGCCGGGTGTGGACGCCAGTCGGACCGCGAGCGCTCGGGGGTCGTCTACGGCACCGTGGTAGTCGGCGAGAACGCCGCCGTCGGGACTGCGCTCGGCGTCGCGCACGGTGACGGAGCCGAGTTCTCGCAGTGTGGCTCGCAGGCCGAAGTGATGCAGTTCCAGGGGCACCGGTGGATGCAATGACGCCACTGGCTTCGAGGAGTCGGCGATGACCACGAAACGTCTCGCCGACGCCGCCACGACCTTCTCGCGGAGGTGTGCGCCGCCGCGGCCTTTGACGAGCCACCCGTCGGGCGCGATCTGATCGGCTCCGTCAATCGCGAGGTCGAGTTCGTCGAGCCCGTCGAAGGACTCGACGACGATGCCGAGGGCACGGGCGGCGTCCGCGGTCCCCGGAGACGTCGCGACGTAGCGCGCCGTCACACCGCGTCGCGCAATTGCTTCGAGCAGGTAAGCGACGGTCGTGCCCGTGCCGAGTCCGACGCGCGAGTTCGCTTCAATGAGCTCGGCGGCCGCGTCGGCGGCGAGACGTTTCTCTTCTTCGGTGTTCATGGCGTCAGCGCCGCTTCGTCGGCCATCACGAGTGATGCCACCGCCTCCACACTCGCGGCCGGGATTGTGGTGTCACGACGTAACAGGGACGCGAGCGCTGCTCGCTTGTCGTCGCCGGTAACGAGCCAGAGCAGTTGGTCGCCACGTGCGAGGGCCCCGTAGGTCAACGTCATCCGGCGCTCATCTTGATAGACACCGGTGACCGCGACGAGTCGATCGCGCACTGCCAAGACCGGGTCGCCGGGGATGAGTGAGGCCGTGTGGCCGTCGGGTCCGAGACCGAGATGAATGAGGTCGAATCGCTCGGGCAGCTCTCGAGCGTACGACGAGGCGGCGTCGTCGAGGTCGTCATCGTTGACTGGCATCGGAACGATCGTCGGTCGGCACTCGCCAAGACTGCGTTCGAGATTCGTGAGGTTTCGCGTCGCGTCACCGAGGGGCGCGATCCGCTCATCGACCTGATAGATGACGACGTCAGCCCAGGCCACGTCCATCAGGGCCAACTTCTCGAACATCGCCCAGGGCGTTCGCCCGCCACTCACCGCGAAGGTGAAATGACCCTTCGTGTCGATCGATTGCCGTGAACGCTCGGCCACGAAGTCGGCCGCCGCTCGCGCGACGGTGTCGGCGTCGGGAAAGGTCCGCAACTCGTGGTGCACGTTACGAACTCTTCTCGACGTGGCCACCGAACTCTGCGCGCATCGCTGAGAGCACCTTGGCGGTGAACTCGCCTTGGTTGCGTGACTCGAATCGTTGCCACAAGGCCGCGCTGATGACCGGGGTGGGGACGGATTCGTCGATCGCGGCTTCGACGGTCCAACGGCCCTCTCCGGAGTCCGAAACGCGCCCACTGAAGTCGGCGAGTTCCGGTGACCTCGCGAGGGCGTCGGCCGTGAGGTCGACCAGCCACGAACCAACTACCGAGCCGTGTCGCCACACTTCGGCGACTTCGGCGAGATCGAAGTCGAAGGGGTAGTACTGGGGATCACGCAGCGGCGTTGTCTCGGCGTCGGCCTCAACCGCAGTGGTGCCGACGTTGGCGTGCTTCAAGATGCTCAGGCCCTCAGCGATCGCCGCCATCATTCCGTACTCGATGCCGTTGTGCACCATCTTGACGAAGTGTCCGGCACCGTTCGGTCCACAGTGCAGGTAGCCCAACGGGGCGGTGCCGTCGCTGCGGGTACGCCCGGGCGTTTTGGCAGTGCCGTCCTCGCCCGGAGCGATCGACCGGAATATCGGGTCGAGGCGCGCGACCACGTCGTCCTCGCCGCCGATCATCAAGCTGTAGCCCCGCTCGAGGCCCCAGACCCCGCCGCTCGTGCCGCAGTCGACGTAGTGCAGGCCACGTTCGCTGAGTTGCGTCGCGCGCGTCATGTCGTCGCGGTAAAAGGAGTTGCCGCCGTCAATCACGACGTCGTCGTGATCCAGGTACTGGATGAGCTCGTTCAACGTGTCCTGGGTGATCGCCGCCGGCAGCATGAGCCACACCGCGCGTGGCGCGTCCAGTTTGGCGACGAGGTCTTCGAGCGACGACGCTCCCACGACGCGTTCACCCGCCAGCTTCTCGACCGCCGCGACGTTGACGTCGTAGACGACACAACGGTGGCCGTCACGCACCAGTCGTTGAACGAGGTTCGCCCCCATCCGCCCGAGCCCCACCATTCCCAACTGCATTGGTCGGTCAGTTGCCATGAGTGTCCCCATTCCTCTTCAGCCGTCGGTACAGCGTGATCAGTTCATTCGTTGATGAGTCGTGGGCGAGGGTCGGATCGGTCTCGGATTCCAGTTCGGGAATGATGACGACTGCTAAGACCTTGCCCAATTCCACGCCCCATTGGTCGAAGGAGTCGATACCCCAGATGGTTCCCTGGGTGAACACCGAGTGTTCATAGAGGGCAATCAGTGACCCGAGGATTCGTGGCGTGAGGATCTCGGCCAAGAGCACACTGGTTGGCCGGTTGCCTTCCATGACGCGATGGGCCACGACGTGTTCGGCCGTGCCTTCGGCGCGGACCTCGTCGGCAGTCTTGCCGAAGGCGAGCGCTTGGGCCTGCGCGAAAACGTTCGACGAAAGGATGTCGTGGTGCCCACCGAGCGGATTGAGGCTTTTGGCGAATCCGATGAGGTCGACCGGTATGACGGTCGTCCCCTGATGGATCATTTGGTAGAAGCTGTGCTGGCCGTTCGTGCCCGGCTCGCCCCAATAGAGCGCCCCGGTGTCGTAGTCCACCGTCGTTCCGTCCAGTGTCACGTGCTTGCCGTTGGACTCCATCGTGAGTTGCTGGAGATAGGCCGGTAAGCGCTTCAAGTACTGCTCGTAGGGCATCACACCGACGCTGGCGCATCCGAGGAAATCGCGATTCCAAAGGGCGAGCAGTCCCATCAAGACCGGCAGGTTCTCTTCGAAGGGCGCTGATCGGAAGTGTTCGTCCATGGCGTGGAAGCCGTCAAGCAGCTCGACGTAACGTTCCGGACCGATGGCGATCATCGTCGAAAGGCCGATGGCCGATTCCATCGAGTAGCGACCGCCCACCCAGTCCCAGAACACGAACATGTTGTCGGTGTCGATTCCGAAGGCCGCGACTTTCTCGGCGTTCGTCGACACCGCAACGAAGTGTTTCGCGACGGCCGATTCGTCACCGAGCTGTTCGATGAGCCACGTGCGCGCGGACGTCGCGTTGGTAAGCGTCTCGAGCGTACCGAAAGTTTTCGAGGAGATAATGAAGAGCGTCTCGTCGGCCTCGAGACCGCGAAGCGCCTCGACCAAGTCGGTGGAATCGACGTTGGACACGAAATGGAAAGTCAGGTCGCGGCGCGAGTAGAAGCGCAACGCTTCATACGCCATCACCGGCCCTAGGTCGGAGCCACCGATGCCGATGTTGACGACGTTCTTGATGGTTTTGCCAGTGTGTCCCTTCCACTGTCCAGATCGCACGCGATCGGCGAAGGAACTCATCTGGTCGAGTACGGCGTGGACGTCGGCGACAACGTCGACGCCGTCGACTATCAGCGACGCGCTCTTGGGCATTCGCAGCGCGACGTGGAGAACCGCGCGGTCCTCGGAGACATTGATGTGTTCGCCCCGGAACATTTGGTCTCGTCGTTCAGCCAGATTCGACTCGTGTGCGAGTTCGACGAGGAGTCGCAGCGTCTCATCGGTGACGCGCTGTTTGGAATAGTCGAGGTGGATACCCTCGGCCTCGGCGCGCAGTCGTTCTCCGCGCTTCGGGTCTTGAGCGAAGAGCGTCCGCAGGTTCGTCGCGTCGAGTGTGCGCTGGTGAGTTTCGAGCGCCAGCCAGGCGCTTCGTTGGCGAAGCGGGAGTGCGGTCATGGAATGTTCCTTGGCGTTAGTTCAAGAGCGATGGCGTCCCTCCATCTTCTCAGTCTGGCAACTTTCTGAATCACATCTGAATCGAGACATTCACTCCTCCGTGCCAAGTCCGGCGCGTGAACACATTTCAACGCGTCTGACTCGCTGGCGGGTCAGCTTCGCCGGCGTGGGGGAGAGTGTCCGGGATGTCGAGGCGAGCGACGGCGATCTGATAGTCGTTGATCCCGTAGTAGACGTCAATGCGGTCCGGTTCGCCGATGTCATCGCGACGGTCAAGGCCGGTCGGGAATACGACGTTGGAAGGCGTACCCCGGGGCCCGACGTACGCACTCGGGGCGAGCGCCGGGTGCGTCGAGCGATAGAGAAGTTCATTGGGGTGATTCCTTGTCATGATCATCACGCCGGCCGAATACGTGATGTGGTGCTCATCGCTGTTTGGCGGAGCGAGGTCGGCGACACCGTGGTAGACGAACAGCCATCCATGTTTGGTCAAGATCGGCGGCGCACCGCTACCAATCTTGAGCGACTCCCAATCCGAAACCGGTGCCGCTAAGCGGTGGTGCGAGGTGAATTGGCGTAGCTGGTACTTTGGGTCGCTCGGCCCCGCCGGAGTGTAGGAAATCCAGATGCTCTCGCGATGCAGGTCGACTTCGCGATCCTCTTCCATCAGCATCGTGTCTTCGGGCAGTGTGCCCGGGAAGAGGGGACGGTGGAGGATGGCGAGTTCGTAGTGGTCCGAAAGGTTGGGCACGGCAAGGGGAAACATCGCCGCGTCCTTGTTGTCCACGCCGTCGAAGTGGATTCCCTCGTACGGTTCGAACGTCGCCAGGCCTAGACGCTCCCATTTCATGAGGTCCGTGGAAATCGCCAACGCGATACGCGGTCCGTTCGGAGAAAAGGCCGTGTAGGTCATGACGTAGTGCTTGAGTGGCTCTACGAACGTGACTCGAGGATCTTCGCAGCCACCCCCATCGGGTCGCAGTTCGTAGGGCATCTCGGGTTCGAGGGCGATGCCGAGCCGTTCGATGCCGCACGGCTCACCGCTCGAGTCGAACTGCACTCGGGCGATGCCGATCCGAGAGAAGTTGCCCTTCGCGACGAGTCTCGGGAAGAGATAGAGATGACCGTCCGGTCCTCTCGTTGCCGCGGGATTTAAGATGCCGCCGACTTCGTAGTCGTTGCCCGGCTCGGGATCGATCACCAGATCGAGTGGGCGCATATTGAATCCGCTCACGCAAGTCTCCCCGGAGACGTGATCTGCGTTGTGCCGTCGCCCAGGCACGCGATCACCGTTTGAATCACCCGCGCGGTCTCACGAGGGTCTCGAACCTGGATGCTGTCGACGCCCGCCACCTGTGCGGGGTAGTCATTGCCACCGGGGAAGATCGCGTCGCCAGCGAAGAGCATCTCGGAGATCGGCATCGCCAGTTGATCACGCAGTTTGGCGATTCCGTAGGCCTTGTCGATTCCGGGTTTTGTGATGTCAATTGACGTGGTCCCGCCCATGTGAATGGCGAACTCGGGCAACATCGGCTGGAGGATCGCAATGATCTTCTTTCGTTTGGCGAAATCGGGGTCCCAGCGCTCCTTCTCTTCCAACGGTGCCTCCTGGCCGAGCACCGAGAGCGTGATCTGGCTCCCGCGATCTTCAATCGCTTCGCCCCAGATCCTGTCCACCTTCGTGCCCGATTGGTCGTAGGCGTCCTGCAGCGCCTTTTTGATCCGTGCACGCTCTTCGTCACTGAGGTCTTCGGAGTAGACCTTCGACCAATGACCGACGTACTCATAAAACTGCGTACCGCACGTGGGAAGCAGATAGAGATCCTTCATTCGCTCGTCGTCGGGGAGGTTGGCGAGGAGTTGCTTCTGGAACTGCGACCAGTCGCCACCGGAGATGACGGCCACCTTCATGACGCCCAATAAGTCGTGCAAGAGGACGGCGACGTCGGCACCCAGGGGCGACTTGCTTGGGGCGAGCGTGCCGTCGAGGTCGAATACAAAGAGCTTCTTGATGATGTTCCTCCTGGTTGGGCTACTCGACGAGGCATCGGCGTCGACCAATCTTCATCGACCCTGTACCACCCTAAACGAGTCGAAAATCCACGAGTCATGGACCTTCGAGAACCCACCGCTCGTGCCATGGGCGAACATTCTGGGATTAATCGGCTGAACGAAAGTTCGGGACTGCTCCGGACAGTATGGAGTATGAAGCAATTCGCGAAACCGATAGTCGGCGCTTCGAGAAACCTGCGCTCGATGGCACGCGAGCTTCGTGGGGGGCACGCAACTCGCCGAGTCGCGCTGATTCTCGTCGCGCTCGGCGTTGCGTGCCTCGGCCTTCCATCGACGAATGCCTTCGCTGCTCCTACGACCACGACGACGCTGGCGCCCGCCATTGTGTCCGCGGGCAATGCCTACGCTCTGGGTCTGTTGGACGCACAGCCGATACCGCCCGAGGCGCGAGAGGTTCCTTCACTCCCTACGCCACTCGCTCCCTACGGCCAGGTGGTCCAGGCACCCGATGTCCGACAAACGCATCACCTGTATCTTCTGCCGATGTCGGTTTCAGTGGATCAGTACGTTCGGGCCCACTTGCCGAACGGTGAGAAGGTTGGCGGCACTGGCACCACCAGTAGACCGATCACCAATCCCGTGTACAGCATGACCGTGTCTCGAACGTGCGTCAGCGCGCACATTACGTACTGTGGTGTCACGTACGTGACGACTGAAGCGAAAAACGGTGAGCAGGAATTGGGCGTCGACGTGCAAGTGATCTATCTGCCAATCCTGCACGTCAAAATGCCAACCGGTGGCGTCGTGACCCTCACGGGATACGGGAAGACATCGCTCATGGAGGCGTCCAGCGATCCCTCCTCGGTGGTACTGACCCACCATCAAGCGCTCACGCTACGCACGGTCATTGCCGAACTAAAGGACTTAGGTGACAATGGCACGTGCATGGAAGATTCGTTGCTTCTAAAAATCAAGGAAGTGAAGAGTGGCAAGGTGGTGTGGAGTGCCACGGCGGATGCCTGCCCCGGTGCACTGACGATCACGTCGAACAAGACGAAGGTGATCCTCGATAATCGAGCTTGCTCGTTCTGGCACGTCGTCGACTCCTTCTTCCCATCCGGCACGGCCGATGCGACGAAGGCTGGCAGTAATTCTTGCAATTCCTCGCAGTACAGCTAGTTCAATTGGTCGTGGGACTGGTCAGTGTCTCATCGATGGTGTTGACGTCGCGACCTTCTTGCGTGGCGAGGGGACCGAAGTTCGGCTCTCCGGAGATCGGCAGCAACATGATGAGTGCGGCAACCGAGACGACTACGGCGATGATCGTCAACTCACCTTGGTAACCCAATGCGGTTACGAGGATTGCGCCGAGGGCGATCGACATGGTCTGTGGGAGTGACGCGATCAAATCGAAAGCCGAGAAGGCGCGTCCCTGCAACTCGCCCGGCGTTCGCAGTTGCAAGAGGGTGTAGGCGCCCACCAAGAGCGGTGGCAGGGCCACGCCGAAAACGACCGCGCCCATGAGGACAAATGCCATTGATCCGCCCTCAAGAAGCAGTGCTCCGATCACAATGCCGATGAGGCCGATACCGCACAGCCATCGTTCGCCGATTCGTCGCATCGTCGGCGCCGAAAGCGGACCGCCGATGAGCGCCCCGACGCCTTGGACGGCCATGAGCACTCCGATAAAACTCGGACTCCGGTGCAGTTCGTTACTGGTGATCGCGAAGATCGCGGTTTCAATAAATCCCACCACGCTCAGTGCGACGGCCAGTGAGATCGCCATGCGCCGGAGAATTGGAGTTCGCGCGACGTGGTGGAAACCGGCGGAGATTTCAGCGAGAAAATGCTCTGGCGTACGCTCCGGCTTTTCTTCGCGCACGTGCAGCGCGAGGACTGAGAATCCCGCGATCACGAACGTGGCCGAGTCCAACGCAGCGATCCAGTGTCCGCCGACGATGACGAAGAGACCGGCACCAACGAGTGGCGCGACGAGGCGAAGACCTTCACGCACCGTTCGCAGGAAGCCGTTGGCGTCGCCGAGTTGCTCGGTAGGCAACAACACGGTCAAGAATGCCGATTGAGCGGAGCCGATGAAGTTACCGGCGAAGCTGTAGAGGAACATTGTCATGTAGATGATCCATATGTCCGATGAGTTGTGCACCAGGAGTAGCAACATCACCAGGGCCGCGCTCAGGAAGTTCACACAAATCAACGTGGGTCGCCGCCTCACTCGGTCGACCACCATTCCCGCGATTGGTGAAAACAGTGCGGCCAAGGGATAGAAGAGGAACGTCAATCCGGCCTCGGCGTTCGAGTGGGTTAACTCCTTCACCCAGATCCCGAGAGCGAGGAACATGGCGGTGTCGCCGAAGAGCGAGAAACTCTGGCCGATGAGATACACCCGTGCGTCCCGGGACTTTGCAAGTTGGCGCATGGTCATTGCGAGCCCTCAGGAAGTCGCACGGGGTAGGTGAACATGAGGGCCTCGACAGGCAATGAACCTTCCGTGCGGGTGCTCGGGTCAGAGATTCGATCGCGGAATCGGTTAAAGATTCCCAAGACTTCGTGGGTGACTTCTTCCAATTCGGCGGGCGTCACCCAAAGGATTGTTTCGACATTCTGCGACGCCTCTTGCCAGACCTTGGGAAAACTGGCCTTCGTCGATATGTAACTCGCGAGTCGATTCATCGCACGATCGAAGACCATGCGTTCGAGGCTCTTCGCCGCGACACTGGTTTCGGGATCCTCGGTGATGTCGCTGAAACGCATGCCCACATTGACGATCTTCCAAGGTCGAAGTCGACCCGGTCCGGTGTGGGCCTCTTCGACGAAGCCGTATTTGGCCAGTTGGCGAAAGTGAAATGAACAGGTGGTCGGCGACTCACCAATCAATTCGCCTGCCGCGGTGGCGGTGAGCGGTCCCTCGAGCGCCAGTGCCTCGAGGAGAGCGAGCCGCACGGGATGGGTCAAAGCCCGAAGTGTCTTTGGATCATTGACGTCGCGCAACTCATTTCGCGGGTCAGTGCCCATTGTGGGTGATTCGGAGTCAGGGGTCTCTAGCGGCATTCTTCGAGCGTAACCTATCGAGAGTTATCTATCGAGAGAGAAGTCTCATATCTTGAAATTCTCACATCAGGCTTTTGAACTGGAACAGAACAACAATGCGACGTGAATTCGCAGTGCCTTCCCAAGGACATATAACGGAACAGTTATGTTGCGTAACTTGGTTAACCAGTCCCGAGAAGTAACGGAACACCTATGTATCGTTAAAAAGATGAGCGCGTCCGATTCACTTGCAATCAAGACTGGACGACCGAGGAGTCCTGGGGTGCACCACGTCATCGTCGACGGAGTGTTGGACCTCATTGGCGGCGGAGCGACATTGACGTCGCTCTCTTTGGTCGACGTCGCTCGACGTACGGGCATTTCGAGGAATTCGATCTATCGCCGATGGCATTCCAAAGACGAACTCTTCTCAGACGTAGTGAAGTCGATGACACGGCCACTGCCCGATCTCACGAAACAAAGCGCGCGTGAAAATCTCGTCACGTTGATGGACGTGTCATTCGATCGCGTCACCGATCAACGCGAGCGTCGGATGGCTGAGACCATCGTCGCCGAAGCACAGAACTTTCCTGATCTCCATGAGCAGTACCTCGCTGAGATCGTCGCTCCTCTCAATCACGCGATGAAGCTGGCCATCCGACGGGGCAAAGAGATCGGAGAGATCCGTCCGGACATTGATGAAAACCTTCTTTGCGATGTACTCGTCTCGTGCACCTTCGCTCAATCATCAACGAACTTTACGGAAGGTCTGGACCTCGAATCAGCGAATCGACGAAAGATTGATCTCGTGTTTGACGGCGTTTCGCCGATGTAGTTCGACCAACAATAGGTGGGGTTCCCGACTCACAGCCGCCAAACGCGAATCACGCGGCGTCCGTATCAAGTGAATCACGAAGCAGTTGGCGAAGAAAGGGGCACTGTTAGCGTTCCTTTATGCCACTGATCCTCCGACCATTCGGCCTCGCCGACGAAGCACCGGCGCGAGCCGCAGGGGCGGAGTCCAAGGACCCAGGTCAGAATTTTCTGCCTTTCGATTTCGACTCTCGCATGCCATGGGCGGAGTGGATTGGGCTCATGGAGCGCTATCGGCAAGGGGTGGACCTACCGGAGTATCGAATTCGTGCGGCCTTTCTCGCTGCCGACGTGGCCGGTCAACTGGTCGGTCGTGCGTCAGTCAGATTTGAGCTCAATGACTTTTTCGTCTTCAGAGGAGGGCACATCGGTTACAACGTGATTCCGGCGTTTCGTCGAAGAGGGTACGCGACCGCGATTCTGCGGGAATCCATCGAGATCGCACGCAGCGAAGTCGTCGGTGCTCTCCTTTTGACTTGCGACGATGACAATCTGGGATCCGCCACCGTCATCGAACGTTGCGGCGGAGTTCTTGAAGCCATCGCGATCGACGATGATGGAGTGGCATTCCGCCGCTATTGGATCTAACGCCGCGTCCCCGGCCCGTCCGACGAATATCAGTCAGACGGATTTTCCTTAGCACTATTCCTTGGCCTCGAGTTCGGTTGCAACCGAAGGGGTGAAAGAGATTGGCAGGTCGACCGGTAGCGTCGAATGCGCGCTGGAGTTCGTGTCGCACTCGCAATCTGCTACGAGTTCAATGTTCATTTCAATGGAAGGATGCAACGTGGAGAAACGTTTGTTTACGCGCTACGCGACATCATCGCAAGTGGCCGCCGACGAGAATCAAAAGCGTATCGAAGGCGTCTTCGAGGAGTTGGCACAGAAGAAGCCGGACAACGTCAGTTACATCGTGCTGCGCCTCGCCGACGACTCATTCGTCCACGTGTCGTTCCACAACCACCGAGATGATGAGCCGAACCCCATATCATCGAGCGCCGCCTTCGCTCACTTCCAAGACGGACACGAGGGTCGTCGTGTGGGCGCCGTCGAGCAACAGACGGCGACACTCGTTGGTTCGTATGTGACCGAGATCGCTTAAGGCGGGCGAACATCACTACTGATCAACCCGCGTGCAAACGGCCCTCTCCGTGATCCCCCTCTCCGTCCTCGATCTCGCGACCGTCGCGACGGGATCGTCACCGGCCCGCGCATTCGCTGAGACGACGGCGTTGTCCATTGAGATAGAGCGACGCTGTTACAAACGACTCTGGGTCGCCGAGCACCACGGGATGCCCGCCGTGGCGAGTTCCGCGCCAGCCGTGCTCATCGCGCACATCGCGGATGCGACCTCTACGCTGCGCGTCGGATCCGGCGGTGTCATGCTGCCGAATCACGCGCCGCTCGTCGTGGCCGAGCAGTTCGCGACGCTCGAAGCGTTGCACCCCGGTCGCATCGACCTTGGTCTCGGGCGCGCACCGGGAACGGATCACGTGACGGCTCGAGCCCTTCGGCGCACCCTCGACCTCGGCGCCGACAGTTTTCCCAATGACGTCGTGGAACTCATCAAGTACCTATTACCATCCGATGGTGCGCCGACGCACCCCTTCGCGAATCCTGGAAGTGGTTATCTGCCGGAGATGTGGTTGCTCGGATCCTCAACATTCAGCGCGCAGTTGGCGGGCATTCTCGGTCTGTCTTTCTCATTTGCGTATCATTTCGCTCCACGAGAATTGGACGCGGCCCTCGCGACCTATCGGGAGAACTTTCAGCCTTCGATCGTGCTTTCCGAGCCTCGCGTGATGGTCGCGGTCTCCGTGATCTGTGCCCCAAGTTTGCAAGAGGCGAAGTGGCTGTCGGGCTCTTCCGCGCTCAGCGTCGTGCAGATGCGAACCGGTCGTCCCGGGCAGTTGCCGTCACCGGAGGAGGCCGCGGCGTACTCCTTCACTCCACTCGAGGAGCAGATCGCCGCCGAGGCAATGTCGACGCACCTCATCGGCGATCAAGAAACCGTTGTGAACGGGCTTTCTCTCCTGCAGCAACGAACAGCGGCCGACGAGTTCATGATCTCGACCCGACTGCATTCACTCGAGGCTCGAATCGAGTCGCACGCCCTCGTGGCTGAGGCGTGGGGGATGCCCGACGCACTCGACTCGCCCGTCGCCGACTGATTTTCGCGCGACGACTTACGAGAGTTCTTCGGCGCGTCGCTCCTCGTTCACGAAGTCGCGGGCCACGAAGCCAAATCGAGTTCGGTCGTAGACCGTGAGCCCGCTGAGCGGCGGCGAATAGGCGTGGATGCTGACGGCCGGTTTGCCCGCTTCGTAGATCATGTCATGCACGTGCTCCGGGCCGAACGAACCGTTGTCGCCGGCGACGTAATGGTGATCACGGACGCTGAAGTGGTCCTCGGCTCGGTACGCCTCGTAGAGTGCTCCGGCAGTGACCGTAAAGGCCCCGGATGAGCCACCGTGATCGTGCCAGTCCGATGACTGTTCGCGCTCCCAGGTCAGTAGACGGACTTCGTAACTTTCGGTGACCCACAGTTGGAACCACCAACGATTCACTTCGTCGTCGACGAGTAGATCTTCGAACAGGTCCGCACGAGCCGCGACGGCGTCGGTGATCCGCACGAGCGTGCGGGCATCGAGTCGTCCTTCCGGCAACTTCAACGACTCGAAAAACATGCGCAACTCGGCCGCTCGGGTCGCTGGCGCTTCACTGAGGATCGTTTCAACGTTGAGTGACATACTGCCTCCTTGACTGGTTTGGTTCAATATACCAGTATTCCTAGTGAAATAATAGGAAATTCCCCTCGTCGTATGCGATGGATCGTGTGGCGCTTAGGAAACTGCCGGGGACCTGCGATTATGAATACTCCAACCGTTGACGCGAACGGTGACGTCGCGAGCGGTCATTTGAGTTTGGCCGTGGATCGCGCAAATAAATTCATGAGAGATAGGGAATTCACGCTCATGTGCGAAGTGCCCCGCGTACGACGTCGCCCACGGCATCGGTTTCAAGCAAGAAGCCGTCGTGTCCGAACTCGGACTGAATCACGTGCACCGATTCATCACCCGGCAAGAGGCGCGCGATTTCTATCTGCTGTTCCAGGGGGTAGAGACGATCGCTGGCGATTCCGGCGACCGTGACCCTTGCCCGCACGCCCCGTAGAGCTTCGGCCACACCTCCGCGTCCGCGACCGACGTCGTGATGATTCATGGCGTCACTCAGTACCACGTAGGAGTTCGCGTCGAAACGTCGAGTGAGTTTCTCGCCCTGGTACTCGAGGTATGACTCGACGGCGTATCGACCTCCTCGCAACGGTACTTCCTCACCTTGAGCTTCGCGCGAGAATCGGATATTGAACTCGCGCTCGGTGCGATAGTTGATCTGGCCGAGCCCCCGCGCGATTGAGAGACCGATCAACGGCTGAGAGCCGGTTGTGTAGTAGTCACCCCCAGCAAAGGCTGGATCGGACCTAATCGCGCGGATTTGGAGCGAACACTGGGCGATCTGTTCGGCGGACGCGGCCGCGGATACCGCGAGCACCACCGCGCGCTCAACTCGATCGGCGTAGCCGACGCTCCATTCGAGCGCGCGCATCGCGCCCATGGAACCGCCGATCACCGCGGCCCATTTGTCGATGCCCAGCTCGTCGGCGAGACCGACCTCGACGGCGACCTGGTCACGAATCGTGATGGTCGGAAACCTCGACCCGAACGGGGAACCATCGGCATCGAGTGAGGAGGGTCCCGTCGTCCCCTGACAGCCTCCCAGCACGTTGGGACACACCGCGAAAAAGCGATCGGTGTCAATCGGTGCACCCGGTCCAATGAGTCCGTCCCACCAGCCGGGCGAAACGTGTCCCGGTCCAGATGGCCCCACGGCGTGTGAGTCACCGGACAGCGCGTGTAACACCAGAATTGCGTTCGTGCGTTGTTGATCCAGTCGGCCCCACGTTTCGAAGGCCACGGTGACGCTCGGCAATGATCCGCCGCCCTCAAGGGCGAAGCCTTGAGTGTTACTTCCCTTCAGTTCAACGAATTGCCGTTGATCGGGATCATCGCCGGGTTGCCACGTGCCCGGGAACAAAGTTGGCCTCACCCATCCTTCGCGGCAAGGAATCCGGCGTCGAGGTCCGCCAGGATGTCGTCGATCGTCTCGAGTCCAACAGAGAGACGCACGAGATCCGGACTCACACCGGTCGTCGTCTGCTCCTCTTCGGTTAGCTGGGAGTGCGTTGTCGAGGCTGGGTGGATCGCGAGGCTCCTCACGTCGCCCACGTTCGCCAAGTGACTGAAGAGTTCGAGACCCTCGATGAACTTCTGTCCGGCGCTCAGTCCTCCCTTGATGCCGAAAGCGATGATCGATCCACCACCACGGGGCAAATACTGGAGTTGGCGTTCATGCCACGGACTTGAGGCCAGCCCGGGGTAGGCCACCCACGAAACTTCGTCGCGCGCTTCGAGCCAGTTGGCGACGACCACGGCATTTTGAACGTGACGCTCCATTCGGTAGCTCAAGGTCTCCAGACCCTGAATGAAGAGGAAGGAGTTAAACGGGGTGATCGCCGCGCCGACGTCGCGCAAGTACTGCAACCGAGCCTTGAGCACGAAGCGGGCGGGGAAAAGCGGCGCCGGGAGTTCGGCGAAAACGAGTCCGTGGTAGCTCGGGTCCGGTTCGGTGAAGGCGGGGAAGCGACCGCTCGCTTCGTAGTTGAACGTGCCGCCGTCGACGATCACGCCGCCAATCGACGTTCCGTGACCGCCGATGAACTTCGTGGCCGAGTGCACCACGATGTCGGCGCCGTGCGCCAGCGGTTGGGCCAGGAAGGGCGTCGCCAACGTGTTGTCGACCACGAGGGGGATCCCGTTGTCGTGCGCCACCTTGGCCACGCCCTCGAAGTCGAGGACGTCACCCTTGGGATTGCCGAGGGTCTCGGCGTAGAACGCTTTCGTGTTTGGCCGAATGGCGCTGCGCCACGCTTCGAGGTCGTCGGGGTCGTTCACGAAGGAGACCTCGATGCCGAGCTTGGGCAAGGTGTAGTGAAAGAGGTTGTACGTGCCGCCGTAGAGCGACGCCGACGAAACAATGTGGCCGCCGTTCTCGGCCAAGTTCAAGAGCGCGATCGTTTCGGCGGCCTGTCCACTCGCTACGGCGAGTGCCGCGACGCCACCCTCGAGTGACGCAACGCGATCTTCGAAGGCGGCCTGGGTGGGGTTCATAATTCGGGTGTAGATGTTGCCAAGCTCTTGGAGGCCGAAGAGCGCCGCCGCGTGGGCCGTGTCGCGAAAGACGTAGCTGGTCGTCTGGTAGATCGGGACGGCCCTCGCGCCAGTGGTCGGATCGGGCGAGGTCCCGGCGTGAATCTGACGAGTTTCGAATCCCCATTCGGGCATGTGCTCTCCTTTAGTGGTCGACAGCGATGAACGCGCCAATACGACGTGAAGACGTATTTATAACAAAGACGATCGTATTAGTCAAGTTTTCACCGAACGTCCACCATCTCGGGACGGGCAGGAATCAGCGCGAACGGAAGATTCGCGTCGTGCCCGTGGTCGAGGTGAGTTACGTCGAGGGGTCGTCGCGAAGTCCGAAGTTGGTGATGTGCTCACCCGCTCGGCGCTCGAGATGAAGATCGATCGCGTGGATCGACGTGTCGAGACTCTCGGCGCAAAGAACCAGACGCTCCTTGAAGGCACTCTGTGCGTACGCTCGGACCTTCTCTCCACAGGCACACACTAAATCTTCCTCTATGCGTTGGATTTGGCGCTCAATAGCGGAAAAGAGTTGTGCCGCTATCTCGAGCAGTCGTTCGACGTCATCTTGCAGACTTCCGACCTCCGCCGTAGGTTGACGCACCAACACGTCGCGTAAGTCGCCACCCTCTTCGTCTGCGGGCGATTCAAAGTTCGTCGATAGCATCCTTCACCTTTTCTCCAACCTGCTTGAGGTGGCCCTTGTGTTGATCGTTCGCGCCGGCGGATTCAACGTCCCGGTTTCTCGTAACCTTCCCGGTCACCTCTTTGGTCTTGCCCTTGGAAATCTGGAACAGATTTTTCGCCTTGTTCACTACATTCATGTTCCTCCTCGTTTGTTTCTGAAAGACGTCGCACGTGCGGACGTGTCGCCCGCGACTCGTGAATCGATAGAACATGTGGTCACTCGCGGTTTATACGCACCGGAACAACCGTGACCACATGAGCAAAAGGGTCGTCGCACGTTCAATCGATTGATCGTCACTCGAATCAGACTTTCGATTCCAGCGTGGGCAAAAGGGTCGCGCGCGAGAGAAGTACTTCACATTCCGCAGCGCTCACGGCGCCCGAGAAGAGATAGCCCTGGCCAAATTCGAAGCCGATGTCGCGAAGGGCCTCGAGTTGGTCGATTCGTTCAATCCCCTCGGCGATACCTCTCATGTTGAGTGAAACGGCCATGTGCCAGATCTCTTCGACGAGCAACATCGATCGAATTGAATTCGGCAGTTCGGCCGTGAACGACAGGTCCAACTTCAAGTGATCGAACGGGAAACGGCGAACGTAGGAGATTGATGAGAACGCGGTGCCAAAATCGTCCAAGGCGAGCTTCACACCGATGGCGTTGAGTTGCGAGAGGAATCGCATCGTGGTGTCGGAGTCGTCCAACAGTACCGATTCGGTGACTTCGACCACGAGATGCTCCGGTTCGATGTGGGCTTCCTCGAGGCTGTCAGAGATCGACTGGAAAAGCAGTGGATCGAGAATGTCGGACGCCGATAGGTTCACGCTCATCCAGAGTGGCGACTCCGAGGGAAACTGAGCTTGCCAGCGAGCCAGTTGCCGTATCGCCTCTTCGCGTATCCATCGATCAATCTCTTCGATGTACCCCGTCTCTTCGGCGTAGGGCAGGAACGACTCGGGGTACATCAGGCCGCGTTCCGGGTGCTGCCAACGCACGAGCGCCTCAAATCCCACGATGCGTCCGTCGGTGAGATTCACGATCGGTTGGTAGTGCACGATCAGCTGGTCCTGCTTCGGGGTCGCCTCCATCTCCTCGTTCGCGAAGGGCCATCCGGCGGCGGCGTGGCGAATCGCGTCGCGCAGTTCGTGAATGGCACGTGTCTTGCGAACCCAGGCCGAACTGCCGGCCCTGATGGAGGCGTAGAGCGCTCCCGGCCGTTCGGATCCTGAGATTGTGACGACCTTGACATCGCAATGTGCCTCGCGGAGCTGGCGAATCGCTTCCGGGGCGTCCATGTCCGGCAGATGAAAGTCTATGACGAGGACGTCGGGCTTGACCCGCTTGGTGACGTCGACGCCCTGAGCACCGGTGAGGGCGGTGCCCACCACGACGATCTGAGGGTCCGCCGCGAGTAGACGAACCACGCTCTGGAGAATCATCTCGTGATCGTCAACGACGACCACGGTGATAGCGGCGTGGTCGGTCATGGTGAGTTCCGTCCTTGCTCGTCGGGGTTGACGCATGGACGGGCGAACGCCGTCATGTCCCCGAATCTCGGCGGTGCGTTCATTTTCATGTGGTGACACTTTCGCGATCGGCGTCGAGGGCGAATCGCACGTTGTCCAACAGCATCTTCTGGTCGAAGGGCTTCTCCACCAGTTGAAACCCAGTGCCGAGGACGGCCTCAGCCTCGAGAACGGGCTGAGCGTGCCCCGACATGAAGAGCACTCGTATATCCGGTCGCAATACCGTTATTTCCTTGGCGACAGTTGGGCCTTGCAATGTGGCCATGATCACGTCCGTCAAGAGCAGGTCGATGTGTCCGAGATGTGTCGCCGCGATCTCGATTGCCTCGACGCCACTCGACGCCGTGAGCACCCTGTAGCCAGAACGACTGAGGATTCGGCGTGTCACTTCACGTAAGCCCTCTTCGTCATCAACGACGAGCACGGTTTTCGATCCATTGAGAGGGACGGTCACGTCGACTTTCGAACTGCGCTGACCGAGTTCGACCGAACCGGGATCGATCGGAAGCAGGATTGTGATGCACGTTCCAATCCCCTCGTCGGAATAGATCTTGAGGAAACCACCCGACTGCAGGACGATTCCGTAGACCGTTGCGAGACCGAGTCCTGACCCTTCGCCTCTGGGTTTCGTGGTGAAGAACGGCTCGAAGGCGCGATCTCGGACGTCGGCGGACATGCCCGTGCCGTTGTCGCTGAACTGCACGCAAATGTAGGAACCCGCGGGAGCACCAAGGAGCGACCATTCAGATGCGTTGACTTCTCTCGAGGACGTGATGATGGAGAGAGTTCCTCCCGTCGGCATGGCATCGCGAGCATTGATCGCCAGATTGAGAATCATCTGTTCAATGTGGCCCGGGTCGGCCATGACCTTCGATAGATCGGGTTCGAGTTCAATGGAGAGCTCAATCTGCTCGCCAATCGTCCTTCGTAGCATCTCCTCAATGTTTCTGATGGCTCCGTTGAAACTCAACGGTCGCGCTTGGATCACCTCTCGGCGGGCAAACGCTAAGAGTTGGTGCGTCAAGACGCTGGCCTGTTCTGCGGCCACTTGAATCTGCTTCACGTCATTGAGAGGTCCACTCCACTGGGACCCCTCCGGTGAATCAGCGGCTCTATGCAACTCTTCGCCAACGAACGCCGCGTAGTTCAAGATGACGGCCAGTAAATTGTTGAAGTCGTGGGCCACGCCTTCAGCCAATTGCCCCAGACTTTCCATTCGTTGGGATTGATGGAGGAATCCCTTCAGGCGTTCGAGCTCCATCTCGGCCTCGAGACGCACCCGTTCTGCTTCGATTCGCTTAACTTCGGCTTCCAGGCGAACGCTCGCCGCAATTGTCTTCTCGGCTTCGGCATTGACCCTCGCGGCCTCGGCGCTAAGCAATACGTGCTCCGCCGCTGATTTGACCCGAATACGCTCTGCTTCCACTTCACTTCTCGCGGAGACGTCGCGGACGACAGCGATGATGAGTGAACCGGCAGCGGTATGAATGATCGACTGCGATATCTCCGCCTGAAAGATCTCCCCGTTGCGTCGCCGGGCCGACAGGAGAAGGCCAGCGGTGTCAGACCGACCTTCTCGAAAATCGATCGAAACCAATGGCGACACCGGAATTCCGACCATTGTTTTGTGGCTGCATCCGAAGAGGAGCTCGGCCTTCGTGTTCGCCATGACGAGAAGGCCCGCACCATCGACGACGAGCATCGCTTCGGGTGCCGCGCCCAGGACCTTCGAAATCAACTGATTGGCTCGTTTCGTCATTTCAGCCGACTACCGAGTCGACGTGCTGACATTGGACGACGATGGTTGAGGCGAACGGACCGAATGGGGAAACGACCGCGCGAGCAGGACCTCGCAGTTCTGGGCCGAAATCGGTGGCGAAAACTTCGGGCCTTGTCCAATATCCAGTCCCACGGAACGCAATGCGATCACTTGATCGAAGTGCTCGACACCTTCGACGACACACATCATCCCCATTGAACCGGCGAACTTAGAGATCGACTCGACGAGCGACATAGTTCCCGACGGCTCGAGCAGCTTCGCGGTGAAGGATCGATCGATCTTGAGGCAGTCAAAGGAGATTCGGTGCATGTAGGAGATGGGGGAGAATGAGCTCCCGAACTTCTCGAGCGCTAGTCGCACACCTAGATCGCTGAGTTGGGACAGGAACTCGACGGCGGACTCCGGATCGTCGAGGAGGATCAGTTCGTTGATCTCGACGATGACGTCCCTGGCGTGGACGCCTGAGTCGGTGATCGCTCGGGCCAACGAGCCCATGAATCGGGGATCGGCCACGCTCCCGCTCGAAAGATTGACGCTCATCCACAGTCGTGGGACCGTCGGGCATCGTTGCTGCCATTGCACCAATTGGCCAAACGCCTGCTCGCGCACCCAACGCTCCACGTCCTCGATGAAGCCCGTTTCGATCGCGACGGGCAAGAAGGAGTCGGGAGGCAACAGTCCCTTCTCGGGATGTTGCCAGTAGACGAGCGCTTCGAAGCCGACGATTCGCTCGTCGTACAGCTTCACCACCGGCTGATAGCGAACCACCAATTCGTCCATTGTTGGCAGGCGATCGCGCTCGTCGGTGGGGCGCGGTTCACCAACCGCCACGAGAAGAATCGCGTCAATGAGCTCATGGATTGCGCGAGTCTTGCGAACCCAGGTAGCACTTCCGGCCTTCATCGATGAGAGTTGCGCTCCGGGACGTTCCGATCCGGAGAGCGTGACGATCTTGACGTCTCGGTCAAAGTTGCGAATTGCCGCTATCGCTTCGGGAGCGTCCATGTCCGGAAGGTGGTAATCAATGACCAGTACGTCAGGCGACTGATCGCGTACCGATTCGATTCCTTCGATGCCCGTGAGTGCCGTGCCGACGATGTTGATCCTCGGATCTGCGGCGAGCAGTCGCACGATGCTTTCGAGAATCATCTCGTGATCGTCCACCACGACCACCCGGTACACCTGGTCGTCGCTACGGCGTGAGGAATTACTCACGTCAATGCCGTACTGACATTAATGAACTGAAAGTTGAAAAAATCATGCGAGTCACCCCTCGAGACACCGAAACCGCGGTACCCGCATTGTCTGGAGGTGACATCTAGCCTGACCACGCACTAGAACGTCAATCAGAACTTAACAGTTGGATTCACACAGGTTTCACAACTTTTGAGGAAAACATGAAAAGCCTTGATTTCAGAGTGAATTGGCCCGTCCTCGAACCGCGATGATCCCATCGTGAAGCCTACAAAACGTCGATTTCGTGGGCCACGTTCGACGCTGCTGGGCGACGGCATCGTCGCGATGACGCCAGATATTTCGGCGAGGCGCCTATCCGACAGTCGAAGCGGGATTGAGCGTTGCACGAACAATGCGGTTGCGACCGGCGGACTTGGCGGAGTAGAGGGCCGCGTCCGCGCCGCGCAGAAGGTCCTCGCCGGTATGCCCGTGCTCGGGTGACGTCGCGATGCCAATCGAGAGGGTGGGCGACCTCGGCGCCGGTTGACTCGACGCCATGTGAATAACCATGACGGCGACGCGCTCTTGAAGCTCGAGAGCCCGCAGGTTGGCAATGTCCCACGTGCATCGAGGGAGGATAATGGTGAACTCTTCACCCCCTGAACGGCAGGGAACGTCGGACTCGCGAAAGAGTCCGAGCATAATTTCGGCCACCGAGCAGAGAACGGCGTCGCCCACTTCGTGACCGTAGGAGTCGTTAAATGTCTTGAAGTCGTCAATGTCGATCTGAATGACGCTGGTCTGGTCGTGGCTCCGGCCGGCGACAGTCATTTCGCGGTGAAGGGTCTCGGTCATGAATCGGCGATTGTAGAGGTTGGTTAGCGGATCCCGGATTGACAGGTTGCGCAATTTTTCTCGAAGCGTGAAATTGACGAGCCATATTGAGAACTGATTGCCGATCAGTCTCGCGTAATTCTGATAGTGCTCGGAATCTTCGAAGCGAGAGGTGGTGTTCTCATCATCGGGGATCGAAAGAGAGAGGATGCCGACAATCTCCCTCTGAATCAAGAGTGGGTAGCACAGGGCGTGTACACCGACATCACCAGAGAAGTGCGAGCACGGGGGATTCTGCGTATCGGATTCGTACGGCTGACCGAGCGCCACCGAATGACAGAGGTCGGGTGAAAAGTGGTCCATGGTCAGGGGGGTCTGAGACCAGTTGAACCGCACCTCCAATTCGTTCGTGGTTGGATTCAGAATGCTTATTGAACCACCTTGAATGAAGAGCTGACGGGCGGCGAAGTCGAAGACTTCATAGGCCTCATCTTCGACGTCGCAAAAGTTGAGCATTTCGACGAGGTTCGCGAGAATTAACGTCACGCGATTCTGTTCATAAACCTCGCTGAGGGTGAGGGTCAATTGTGCCTCACGTACTTCACGATGCGCACTGATTCGTGAGTAACTGACACGAATTTCGTGAACCGTGAGAACGATGATCGCGCCGATGAAGAGGAAGGCGAATTCTCTCCGAAGACGGATGCTGTCAGAGAGGTCGACTGGCGAGTACGTCGTCACAAACTCAATCGCGACCACGGCGAGAACCACAACGAACGCCTTCCAAAGATCGAGGTAGATGGCGGCCCACAGAATTGGAAGTAGGACTACGAGGCCCACGCCCGAAGACGATCCTCCGGCCGCCAGGATGAGTGCCAGGCACGATCCCGTATAGAGGAGTGGCGCCATGAGGTCGACCCATCGGGAAGCTTTCTTCGGCAACATCAAGGCGGCCGCGGTTAATGCGAGGAACAACACACTTACGTACGTGTCCGGAGAGGACGCTGGTCCTGGCGGAAGGGCCAAACTCAACTCAGCGACGATGGCGACCGCGGCGAAGGGCGCCAGTCGGGCCAACGCACTCCGATGGTGAGATTCGAATGGGGACGACGGGACGTCAGACGAATCAGCCATTGATGCCCGCAATCCGTATCCATATCACGGGCGCGCCATCTGACTCCGCGGATCGAGACGATTAGACCAGGCATTCCAGCTCGGGATGCCCAACCATTTCAATTCATGATGCGTGATACCAACCTCGTGGTTGACCCGAACATCGTCGGGCGCTCCTGAGCGAATGCGATAGTGAGGCGACGGACCATATTCTCCATCGTCGTTCACCGAAGAGTTTCTCATCGGTCGCACGGGCAATGTCGCATTACATGCGTAACGCGACGTTTCGATCACGGTTTCGTCGTGGGCGACGCACCGTCCAAGTCCTGAGGTCGAACCGACCCTCCGACTATGGCATTTGCCAGGGCCGTCAGCCGCTCGTTGTGATTTCGTGCGTGTGCTCGAAGTCGACTGAAAGCGACATCCATGTCACAGTTCGTGGCTTGACTGATCATGCCTTTTGCCTGTTCGATGATGATCCGGCTATTCAACGCCGAACTGAGTTGAGAGTTGAGAACTCTGGCGTCAATGGATGTTTGATGTTGGAGTATCGCAATTGTCGCGACGTCAGCCAGCCCTTGAGCCAAGACCACGTCGTTCGTGTCGAGCGCACCAGCTTTTACCCGAAAGAAGTTGAGTGCGCCGATGACGCGCCCGCGAAGCCGCATGGGCAGGCAGTACACGGAGTTGAAGCCCAGTTCGACCGCGCGCACACTGAAACGAGGCCACTGTTCTACGGCGTCGTTGAGGGTTCGATCGATGATCGATTCACCCGAATTGAAGCAATCAATGCAGGGGCCCTCGTCGGTTTGAATCTGGTAGAGCTCGAGTTCTCGCATTGTCTCGCTGGATGACGCCACGTACTGCAGCTCTCCCGCCGGTGATGCCAACATGACCCCGGCGGCGTCGATGTCAATCGTCTCCACGCATCTATTGCACAGCATCGTCAGCACTTCGATCACATCAAACTCGTCGACCAGATTGTCCGCGAGTTCGACGAGTGTGGCAATCAAAAGCGACTCTCTAGTCATACGCATAACCGCCCCTCAATTGAACTATGGAAATCAACGTAAGTGAGGATTTATAGTCAATTAACCTACATAATGCTACTTCCAACACTAGGGGTTCCTCGCTTCTTTTCCTCGCCAGCGACGCGATTCTGGGTCGTAGGATGTCTCTCGGCGCACGACGCTTTGGGCCATTGTGGTCATGGATACGCCCGAACCGAACGCGTGAGAGCGTAGCGCGACCAATGCGTCGTCCAGACTCAACGATCCTTGGACCGCTACCATTCCTGCGGCTTGGTGCACCGAGAAATCAAGGGAATGCGCCAGTCCGAGTTCACCTCTGAGGTCGAGCTCGGTCGCGCCGGCGCGGGTCTCGAGGATCGCGCGTCCGATGACCGAAGCAACCAAATAGGCATCTGATTCCTGGCGTTCGGTCAACGGTCCTGGCCGGTCGCGGTAGAGAATCAGAGCCCCGATTCGGATGGCCCCTATTCCAATGGGGAAGGCAAATATGGAGCGCGCCCCGATGGCCACGGCGGCCGGCGCGTACGCCAGCCATCGATCGTACTTGCCGAAGAGGAGATCGTCTTCGTGAAGCGCGACGCCCGAGTTGCAAGCCTCGTTACCGGGTCCTTCGCCCAACGTGATTTCGAGGTCCAATAACTTGTCCGCGACGTCGTCGCTCGAACAGAACTTGGTGTACTGCGGTCCGCCTGACAAAAGGAAGATTCCCGCGCCACTCAATTCGGTGAGTTCGGCAGCGACGGCACAAAGAGTGTCGGAGTGATGATCGCTGTGTTCCCGCGAGAGCATTTCGAGAATGTTCAACAAGCGTTCAGTGGGCATTGGCACGCACCGAAAGCGTGACTTCAAAAAGGTTGTGAACAGAGGAGAGTCGAGTCACTGCGAAACTCCTCACTGTGTCGTAACGCCCAACGAGGTCCTGATTTAGCGCTCTTCAACTCTTAGGTCGAAATCCATTTTACCCTAGCGCTTCTTCAATGACATGTGGTGCTTCGTTGAACTGATGCTGCGCACGAACCGCACGTCTGCGGTCGCGCCGAAGGAACGGACGATTTCTTTGTTCTTAACTCCGTCGACAAGGATCAAGGGGGGCTTGATCCTTGTCGACGAGAAATATGCAGCACTCGCTGAAGGTCATTCAGAACTATCCCTTGAATGTGTCCTTCACTTTCTCACCAGCCTGCTTGACATTGCCGTTCATCTGATCGACGTTGCCTTCGGTCTCAAGTTGACGGTCACCAGTCGTCTTTCCGACCGTCTTTTCGACCTTGCCTTTGGCTACTTGAGCCATGTTCTTGGCCTTGTCCTTTTTGCCCATTATCGCTCCATGTCTCGTTGAGAAAATTCTCTTTCATCGTTGTTCCGTCGTTCTCGTCGACCTGTCGTGGACGTCTGCGGTTCCACTCCGCCTCTCGCCAACTGTTCATCGCCTTACCAGAAAGACAATGAGAACGATGACGAGGATCAACACAACTGTTCCGCCTCCTATGTACATTGCGTGTACTCCTTTCTGAATTCGTAAGTGTGTTTGTCGGATGTCATCTGTCGTGCGCGAATCCTCAATATTGAAACGTCCGTTGTTATCGGCACGTTCCGCACTGGCCGGGTGTCTCTACTTAGAGTCTTCGTGAACCGAACTCGTGTTTCCCGATGTGTCAACCACTTGTCGGTCGAGAGAATGACGTTGCGTCCGTTCCGGACCTCTCGACACCGCGAAGATGATCGCGGACACAACAAATCCAAATGCCCCCGCGATCATGAGGATGATTCCGACGGTCGAGAGACGAAAACCCGTACCTTGATAGGTGATGGCCCAGTACATAATTGCGCCCGCCGCAGCGGCGATAGCGCTAAGTACCATTCCTGGAAGACCCATGATCACTCCTTCTTCTACCTGCCGAACTGAACGTCCGGCGAGAAGGAAGCGAGGTCTTGACGTCCTAGGTGCAGAGTAACACCCTTACGGTCATTGCCAATCAGTAATCGTCAGCGAGCGATTGGGTTGCTGAACTTCGACGTCGGGTCAATCGAGAGGCGCACACTGACCTCATTAAACTCGCTGGTGATGTTCACTGGGAACCCTGAGCGGCGAAACACCGACAACATGGCGTGATTCGACGACATCGTCTCAGCGCTGAAGTTCGTGATCCCTCTCGCCCAGGCAGCCTTCGCGAGGGCGTCGAGCAGGCGATGGCCGAGACCCAGGTGCTGAAAGTCGTCCCGTACCACGAAGGCAACTTCGGCGGTCGAGCACTCGGGCATGCGGTCATAGCGCCCCACGGCGACGAGTTCATCACCGTTTTCGACTACGAGAGCCAATCGGTCGACGTAGTCGACCTGGGTGAAGTGCCGCACCTCCTCGGCCGTAAGCACCGGATGCATAGAAAAATAGCGACGGTAGATGGAGTCAAAGGAGAGTTGGGCGTGAAAAGCCACTAATCTCTCCGCGTCGTCACAACGGATCGGCCGCAGATGCAGCGTTGCCCCGGTGGCCACTTTGACCACGGACACCAAATCTTGCGGAAGTCGCCCGGGTAGAAGCTGTTCACTTGCCATCGTTCCGAGTGGCGTCATGGGGACGCCCGCAAGACCTTGTTGTCCAGTGAGAATTCGTAGGCCCTCAGCGTTCGTTCCATGCATCAATAATCGTCGATTTCGAGGCGTGTGCCGTAGGGACGAACGTCCCTTTCGCGCACGCCGCCAGATCCGATCGGTCGACGTTGGAGACGAAGATGCGCTGAGCAGGGACGTTCGACCCTGTTTCTTCTGGGGAGTATGTCCATAGGGTGGATTCGCGTCCGCAGTTTCTCGAGACGCATCTCAATCTATAAGGAGTTGCCACAATGAAAGCACTTGTTTACAAGGGCCCCGGCCAGAAGAGCTGGGAAGACGTACCTGATCCGGTGATCCAAAAGTCAACGGACATCATTGTCAAAATGGTCGCGACCACCATATGCGGCACGGATTTGCACATTCTTAAGGGCGACGTACCCGAGGTTGAAGTTGGCCGAATTCTGGGACACGAAGGAATCGGCGTAATCACCGAGGTCGGCTCTGGCGTCACGCAACTGGCCGTTGGTGACAAGGTGATCCTGTCCTGTGTGAGTTCGTGCGGTCGCTGTTCAAACTGTCGCGAAGGGCTGTTTTCGCACTGTCTCGACCCCGAAGGCGTGGCCGGCATTGGTTGGATCTTCGGCTACATGATTGACGGCACCCAAGCCGAATTGGTTCGCGTCCCGTTCGCCGAGAACTCGGTCTACAAAATGCCGGCGAGTCTGTCGGACTCCGAAGGCATCTTGTTGTCAGACATCTTGCCAACTGGCTTCGAGATTGGCGTGAAGTACGGAGACGTGAATCCTGGTGACGTTGTCGCCGTTATCGGCTCGGGTCCGGTTGGACTGGCGGCGGTCATGACCGCTCGTCTCTATGGTCCATCGAAGGTCATCGCGATCGACCTCGACGACAGTCGTCTGAAGCGCGCATCGGACTTCGGCGCCACCGACACGGTCAACTCTGGTGACGCGGACTGGAAAGAGCAGGTCTTGGCCCTCACTGACGGCCAAGGCGTTGACGTTGCGATCGAGGCGGTTGGTATCCCGCAGACGTTCACCATGGCAACGGTCATCGTTCGCCCCGGCGGAAGTGTCGCCAACATCGGCGTGCACGGCAAGCCGGTCGAGTTAGCGCTGAACGAACTCTGGATCAAGAACATCGACATCTCGATGGGTTTGGTAAACACAAACACGCTGGCGATGCTGCTGAAACTCGTCACCGAGAAGAAGTTGCCCGTCGAGAGTTTCGTCACGCACGAATTCTCCTTCGATCAGATTCTCCAGGCGTACGACGTCTTTGGAAACGCTGCTCAACACGACGCGTTGAAGGTTCTCATTCACTAGCAGGCCACCAGCACATGGCGACCAATCGTCGCCATGTGCTGGTGATTGCCCGTGGAATGCCTTTTCGCCAGGGGATCGTGGTTCATGGTGTCTGGTTGAACAACGAATTGCATCGAACGTGACGTCACTTATCTTTCGTCGCTCGCGTCCAAGTGAATCGCTGCCAAGTGTCTTGGCCTTGATGACGTCGATTGTCATGTGCCAACAGTGCGCCAATTCATGTCAGAGTCCGAACGGCGAACGTGGTAGAACTATTGACAGGACGTCCAG
>Ga0302278_10001189_pt1 | contig 32621 bp, 20 predicted proteins | sample III_Bog_N3_2_FD_194543 | JGI IMG/M metagenome (GOLD analysis project Ga0302278, IMG submission 194543) | Peat permafrost microbial communities from Stordalen Mire near Abisko, Sweden - III_Bog_N3_2 | ecosystem: Environmental > Terrestrial > Soil > Wetlands > Peat | place: Sweden: Abisko... | reverse complement strand
TGTACGTTTTCCCCAAAGAGGGAGGATGTTGAATGACTGCGCGAGTTAGGCTGAGCCCCGCTTTCCCGTTTGAGTGTTCAACCCTCCACATGAGTGGCAGCCTCAAAGTATGCCCTTGGAAGGCATCCTCCTCTTACATGAGTCTTCTGAGGAATGGCAGAAACTTAATGGGAAATACTATCACTGTATGTATCCCATGTCACTGATTGTTAAAAACTCTGGCGAGCGGCCCAGTTCTGACTATCCGAAAATGGTTGGGCGCCCCAGGTCTCGCCTTTGTGACCTGGGATTTGAGTTGACCCGCTCAGCAGGAACCCCATCTTTGCCAAGGTTGCACCGCGACAAGGTTGGAGTACCACAGACAATCTATGATGGAAGAGTCCTTCCAGAATAGAAGCGGCCTTTTGATCGACAATCTACCCCCCGAACCACCGGCTCCATTCAAATGGGTAGAAGGCACACCTGCCGTTCTCCAGATCACAACGCAGCTGAACCTCTTCAATTGGTATCGTCTCAACCTTTGCGGCAGGGAAATCATGGACCCTCGCGGCTTTCGAGTCTCTTTCCTCGATACCGACTTCGTCCATCTCATCAAGCTCACAGACAAATTCGGCAAGGAACCGAAGAACCACCGCATGACCATCGAGCAGATTCAGTCCGGGCGGATCACGCTCAACCCCAGCCGCCTTCAGATTCGCAGAGCCCAGGAACTGAGTTGGGCGCGTTCAATCATTGAAGCCCCGGACACGATCGTTCCCAACTGGCAAGCCATGGGACGCGTCATTCCGGGCGACGCCTACATCAAGAATTTCAGAAAGGAAGGCCTGCCCATCTACAGAGTCTTGATCTGCGGACACGCAGGTAAGAAGCGCTGGCCTGTGACCATCTTCGCAAGGGAACGATTCGCAGATCGAGAAATCGCCACCAAACTCTGGCCCTAAAAAGCGAGAGGGCCGCTCAAGGCGGCCCGCTCTAGCCCAATTATGCCCCAGGCTGGGGTTTAGCAGGCTCACGCCTGCAAACAACTGTCATTATTCTGCGCCTTTCCAGCGCCGAATACAAGCCCAGTTTCCGCCTCGTTCTCCTCACGCCGGCGGGTGGCCCAGTTCTGCCCATCCCAAAATGATTGGGTGCCCTAGGTCTCGCCTTTGAGACCTGGGAAAGCACGAACTCAAGATACAGATTCATGCGGTCACATATCTAGTGAGCGCTATTTGCTGCTGTCGCGCGCAGCCTTTACATAGTCGTGCGAGGCTTGAATTTGTGCCGATTGCGAGGATAATACCTGGCGCACGGGGAACGGAAGCTGCGTGTCGAGGGCCTCTTTGTACGCCTCTTTGGCCTCGTCCTCGGCTTGTTCCGCGGTGACGAGGAGTGTGTGATCTCCACCGCCGAGGGTCGTCTTCAGATCGGCCCACGCGCGGTGAATGGTTCCACTCGTGGTACCGCCTTCCTTGATGTCGTGAACGCCCTCTTGATGAAGAATGGTTTCCAGTTCGCCGCGAAACTCTGCGCGCCTCAACGACTCTTCCAGGAAATAGCGCTTGAGGGTTTCGTCCTTCAAGTCTTCGCCGATTTTCTGAAATCCTTCTTGGCCATCAATCAGGGTTTCGATGACCGACTGCAGCGTGCTTTCCAATTCATGGAGCGTGTCGGACGGATGAGGCATTTCGTTCCTCCCTACGGGTTGTCAAATTGAAATTGGGAAGTTCAGGCAGGGTCCAGTGACTGGAAATGCGATTCTCCTTCGTCACCAGCAAGTCAGGGAAATCGCGAAAACCCGACACCCCTGCCACAGGTTGGTACCTACCGCCGGCTTCCCGGACAATGCGTACTGAGGTATAGAAGCCCAGATCCCGTTTGCGGTTGCTTTGCGAATTCTGTTGTCGAATTGTGACACGATGAAATGTGCCATCAACCACAACGTCCCCAACTGTTCGGAACCTCCGGAGCGAGACCGGCGAGCGGCCCAGTTCTGACCATCCCAAATGATTAGGTGCCCCAGGTCTCGCCTTTGAGACCTGGGATTCCCCAGAATGACGCCCAGACACTTAATCTTTCCCTTCAAGCCGCCGCGGAAGCCTTCGTCGTCAATTGCACGCCCAAGGCCTTCATGACCGCCAGCGTAGTCTTCAGCGTCGGATTTCCCTTCTCGCTGAAAGACCGATAGAGCTGTTCGCGCGACAGCCCGGTCTGGCTGGCAATCTGAGCCATCCCCTTCGCCCGCGCCACCACACCAAGCGCATGCGAAATGTAGCCAACATCGTTGGTCTGAAACGCCTCCGCCATGAAGACCGCAATCGCTTCGTCCGACCCCAGGTCCTCCGCAGGATCGTAGCTTGTCAACTTCTCAGCCATTTTCAACCCTCCATTTCTCTGCCAGCCGCTTTGCCGCCTTGATGTCCGCCGCCTGCGTGCTCTTGTCCCCGCCACAAAGCAGGATAACGATCTCGCTGCCCCGCCTCATGAAATAGATCCGATAGCCCGGCCCACAATCGATTCGCAACTCGCTGATCCCCTGCCCAACCGGCTTAACATCCCCAGCATTCCCAAACGCCAGCCGATCCAGCCGCGAAGCGATCAGAGCCCGCGCACGTTCATCCTTCAAACGTGTCCGCCATTTCCGAAAAGTCTCTGTCTGCTTGAATTCGATCATTGCCCAGACTGTAGTTTACAAACTACCACAGAACATGCCAAAGCGATAGGCTGGCGGGTGGGCTAGTTCTAACCTCCCGAAAATGATTGGGTGCCCCAGAGCCAGTGCTGAGAGGTTGTGACTATTTTGATTTCCCATCAAAACCGATGCTGATAACAAATGAGTTATGCGTAAAAGGTCGCGCAAATTCAAAAAAAACGCAAACCCTAAGGCCTGGGCCTGCTTCAACCGGAATGGGCGACGTTGTTCTTCGCCAAATCAGCCTCTTGCAGGCACCTTGAGCGCGATTTTGGTACCCCTTTCGTCATCTCCCAGTCGCCTTGCAGCACCAATGCTTTATCCTCAGGGACGTGGATGCGGCCATGTCAAAACGCGCTGATCTCGATCCGGCGGTGCCCATCGGGCAGCAATCCACAGCGAGTCGAAATCCAGCAGGTCCGATCGCGGAGCTACCGCCGAGCCTGATCCACGAGCTTTGGCGAACTGCCGAAGCCGAAACCTGCTGCCTCAGCCTTGAGGAGTTCAGCGCCGCGCTGGCTTCCATCGGCGAAAAGGTCAACTATGGCCTTCCACAGGGCAATCATCCCAATCTTGCCCAAAAAGCAGCATTCTGTCGATCCCTCCATCTCGCCGAACTCGCTCTTGCGCACGCCTGCGCCCTGGGCCACGAAGCCGCGTGGGAGATATTTCTGCTTCGTTACCGTGCTTCCCTCGTCCAGACAGCCATCTCCATCACCGGCTCCGTAACCCTCGGTCACGATCTGGCCGACTCCCTCTACGCGGAGCTCTACGGGCTTCGCCAAACCGAGGGCGAACGACGCTCCCCGCTGCTCTCTTACTCCGGCCGCGGCTCGCTCCTGGGCTGGCTCCGCACCACTCTCGTCCAGCGGTTCAGAGACCACCACCGCCGCACGCATCGCGAAACACCGCTCGAAGATCTCGACAGTCCCGCGCCTCTAATCTCAATCCAACAAAACCTGCACCTGCTCTCAGCCGCCGTCGCTCGCACCCTTCGCGGTATCGCCGCGGAAGACCGCTTTTTGCTCTCCGCCTATTATCTAGACCGCCAGACCCTTCTCCAGATTGCGCAAACCCTGGCCGTTCATGAAGCCACCATCAGCCGCCGGCTCAAGCGTCTCGCCGAAAGTCTCCGCAAGCATCTCATTGAGAATCTGATCTTAGGTGGTCTAAGCAAGGCGGCCGCCGAGGAAGCCCTGGGCGCCGACCCGCGCGATGTTGAAATAAACCTCCGGAATTTGCTGCAAACTTCTCAAACCTCCACGTTCTCCAATAAGACCGTGTCCGCATCGGCAATCGACCCAATATGAGTAAGCCTCTCCAATCCGGGTACCATCCAGACGCGGACCAGATCAGCGCCTTCGTCGAACATGCTCTGGCCGCGCACGAACGCGAGCAGATGCTCGACCATCTCGCCGTGTGCCGTGAGTGCCGCGCCATTGTTGCACTCTCCCTGCCCGAAATTGAAGAGACAGAGCCCGCGCAACCGCTTCACACCGGAGTTCGCAAACCATGGTGGTCCGGCTGGACTCTTGCCTGGTCCGCAGCCGCAGCCTTTGCCTCGCTCACCGGCCTGGTCATCTACGTTCATCACGCCGCAATCGGTCCCGTCGGTTCCGGCACAACCCAGATTGCCGTCTCCCGCCCGACCGAGTCGCCGATCCCTCAAAGTCAATCGCCGGTTCCGCCATCAAAAGCCCCTCAGCGCAGTTCCCCGGCCCAACCAGCCAGTAGCGGCCGTGCAATTTCCGCAGGTAACAGAAGCATTGCGAGCCATCAAAATGGTGAAGCTCCAATCTCTCCGAGAATCGTCCCTCTTCCGATGCAGGCACGCAACCTCGCCCCTCTTGATCAAAAAATCCAAGCGCCCAACGCCGCGTTCAGCAATGGCGTAGTGAGCGCGCTCGGCGCGGCTCCATCGGCCGGTCCTGAAACCCGTCCCCAAAACCTGGCCCCGTCCGTGCATGGTGGCCCTTTCGGTTTCGCCGCACCACCGGCGCCAACCGCAACCGGTAAGGCGCCGATTGGTCAAAGCACCGAAACGGTCACGGTGACAACCCCGCCCCCCATGGAAGCCGTACCCTCCAATTCTGCCGACGCCGCCCTCACCATGGACGAGGCACAAGTCACGCAGTTCGTCCAACTCAAGAAACTCTTGCCGAGCCGCCTTCCGGTTCTGTCCATGGCCACGCAGGCTCGCCGCGTTGTTGCGATCGATACAAACAATGCAGTCTTCCTGAGCAACGATGTCGGCAAGCACTGGCAGGCGATTCAACCGCCGTGGCAAGGCCGGCCAGTGAGGGCCAGTCTGGTCCAGTTTCCAAGCGAAAACCGGGAGAGCCATAGCCAAATGCATTCCACTGCTCCCGGAGCTATGGCGGCGGATACCGCAGTATCGGCAGGAAGAGCAAATGGCGCGCTCACACAGCGCGATCAGCCATCCTCAGTTACACCATGCTGCAGCCTCACGGGCACGGTCACGGACCGGACCGGCGCGGAGATTCCCGGCGCTTCTGTATCCATCATCGATACAACATCGCGCGCCGCACGAACAGCGAAGACCGACAGCGCCGGCCGCTACTTCGTCGATGGGCTCGCGCCAGGGACTTACAAACTGGACGCCCAGGCTCCCGGCTTCATGAAGCAGGAGATTGCCGCTGTTTCCGTCACTAACTCTCGCTCGAGCGTTGCGGACCTCTCCCTCGACATTGGTGCGGCCGCCCAGACCGTAACAGTTGAGGCCGAGCCGAACGAAATCTCCCTAGAGAAAAAGACGAATGCCAAACCCAAGTCAGCGGGCCACGCTCCTGCGGTCTTCGAGATCGTCACTGACAACGGCGACCACTGGATGAGCATCGACGGCGTCACATGGAAGCACATGTAACCAACGCCGGCCTAACATCGCATTATTTTTGTCGCGCCCGTGCAAGTTCAGAGACTACTCGCGTTCTCCCTTCAGACAGCAGCCGGAAGATCGACATCCGGCGACGCCGAGGAGAACCCGCATGAACACCGACCGCTTTGGACGTCCCCTTCGCGCAACTCGCTTCTTCGCAACCGTCCTCTTTCTCGGCGTGGCCACGTTGCTCTTGGACTTTTCCGCGAATTCCCAGCGTCTGGCCGCCACCTACAGCCACGGCAAGCTGTCGGTAACCATCCCCTACACTTCATCGCAAGATGGGTCGGGCAAACTGACGGTAGAGATTCTCGATCCTGAAAGTCATTCATTGGGTCGCGTGGAGCGCAATGTCGAAATCCGCAAGGGAGATGGCGACTGGCAGGAAACAGTCGCTTCCGTTGACGCCATTCCGTTCGACGAAATCCTATGGCAGCGCCTTCGCTATCGCTTCGAATACGACAATGCCAGGCTCCCGGCAATCGAAGATACCGAGTCAATTTCGCAGATCATCCGCCGCCCCGTCGTTCACGTCCTCGGCGAAAAAGAATACATCGCCGGAAGCCAGGCCGCCATCCGCGTCATCGTTTCCGAAGCCAACAGCAACATTGCTGAAACTGGCTCCCTGCGCGTCGAACTCCTCGTTCCCGATCGCGATCCGCGTCCGCTCTTCTCCGGCAATCTCAATCGCCGCGGCACCGTGGAAGCAGCGTTTCGCTTTCCCGCCGGCCTCGTTGGAAATTATCAACTGCGCTATGCCGTAGACACGCCCATCGGTTCCGCTGAATACACCCAGCCCATCCAACTCGAAGACAAGGCCTCAATTCTTCTCACCACAGAAAAGCCTATCTATCAGCCGGGCCAGACCATCCACGTCCGCGCACTCGCCATGGACCGCTCAGCAGGCCACACAACAGCTTCTCGCAAGCTGACGTGCGAAGTGGAAGACTCGCGCGGCAACAAGGTCTTCCGCAAGAACACAGAGACTGACAAGTTCGGCATTGCCTCGGCTGAGTTCGCGCTCGCCGATGAGGTCAACCTTGGGACCTATCACCTGCGCGCGTCGATGGGCGAACCGGAGGCGCCCGCAAATACAGCGGAAATCGCACTCCAGGTGGAGCGCTACGTCCTCCCTAAATTCAAAGTGGCCATTGAATTCACGGAGAAAGATAACAAGCCCATACGCGACTACCGCCCCGGCGAACACGTCACTGGCACTGTACGCGCCAACTACTTTTTCGGCAAACCCGTCGACCATGCGGACATCGCTATCAAGGCATCGAGCATGGATGTGATCGTCTTCCAAGCGGCCTCAGTAACTGGGAAGACCGATAGCGACGGAGCTTATCGTTTCGACCTCAAGCTGCCCAGTTACTTCGCGGGCCGTCCACTTAGCCAGGGCGCTGCGCGTGCGCTTATCGAAGCCACCGTTAAAGACTCCGCTGCCCATGCGGAGACCCGCGGCGAGCCCATCACCATTAGCGAATCGCCGCTGCTCATCACTGCGGTGCCTGAGGGTGGCACGCTCATTCCCAACATCGAAAACGAAGTGTTCATCCTCGCCTCCTATCCTGACGGGAGCCCCGCGAGCGCTTCGCTCAGAGTTCACATTCCCGACCGTATCCCCTATCTCGGCGAAGAGCCGGCGCACGAACGGAAGCTCACAACCGATAGCGCCGGAGTGGCCGTACTGCGCATCAATCCAGGATCAAGCCTGCAGTCATTGCGCGTCGAAGCCGATGACCACCACGGCAACCGAACCATCAGCACAGTTCCCCTCGAAACCCGCGCAGGCACTGACCAGATTCTTCTCCACACCAACCGGGCAATCTTCAAGACAGGCGATCGTATCCAGCTCAAGTTGCTTTCCACGCGCGGGCACGGCTCGGCATATGTAGACATTGTCAAGAACGGCCAGACCATCCTCACGCGCGATCTCGACATTGATAATGGCGAGGCCGAACTCACTTTGAACGCCACGCCCGAGATGGCAGGCACTCTCGATATCGACGCCTACATGTTTGGCCGCGATGCACAACCCGTCGCCGACCATCGCCTCATCTTCGTACAGCCCGCCGATGAGCTCAAGATTGAGACCACCGCCGATGCGGCGGAATACAAGCCCGGTTCCGACGCACGCATTCGCTTCCACGTCACCAACGCACACGGCGTGGGAGTTCAGGCTGCGCTCGGCTTGCAGGTTGTCGATGAAGCCGTCTTCGCACTCGCCGAACAAAAGCCCGGCTTCGCCAAGGTCTTTTTCTATCTTGAGCAGGAAGTGATGAAGCCGCGCTACGAAATTCATTCGCTTTCTATGGACGACGTGGTCGATGCCAAAGACAATCCCGAGTCGCAGAACCTGGCCGCGCGCGCCCTCTTCTCCGCAACCGAAATGACCAACCCCGGCAAGGTCGACATCGAGTTCGGCCGCACCCTGCCGCAAGATAAGTTCGAGGACTACCAGCAGCGCTATCGCGCAGCCTTCGAAGATCGGATTCGCGAACTCGCCGCTAAACTCACGCAGCAGTTTGACGCGCAGCCCACCAAAACCGACATGGTGAAGGCCTTTGAAGCGATCCAGAACGGCGCACCCCCGCACGATGCGTGGAACACACCGTTGCGCATTGAGCGCGCGGCCTGGTATGCGCCAAGAAGGCACATCTACCTCGTGCGCAGTGCAGGCCCGGATCGCCAGTTTGACAGCGCAGATGACCTGACTTTCTATATCGAAGAGCGCACGGGAAATATCGTGGACGAGCCCGGCCATGGTGGTTCCATTAGCCTTCGTATCGAACACGACCGCGGCCCCGTCAACGATCGCGCAGAAGTCACCGGCTCTGTCGAAGATGCATCCGGCGCCGTGGTTCCGGGAGCCACAATCACGCTCCGCCAACTCGCCACGCACGACACGCGCACCGCCCACAGCAACGCCCAGGGGCAATTCACTCTTTCAGGGATGCCGGCCGGTCGCTACCGGATTGACGTATCTTCTCCGGGGTTTGATCGTATTTCGCGCGACCTTACGTTGCAGCCGCGCGATCGCGCCATTCTCTCCACCACGCTCAACGTAGGTGCCTCGGCCCAAACCGTCACGGTCGAAGCCGAGGCAATGGCAATCCCTATGGAAGGAGCTATGAACTATGCACGCATGGCCATGGAGCCCGTTTCTGCCCCCATGATAAAGGCCAAGAGTGCTTCTGTGGACAGCTCCGTGCTTGAGGGCCGCAATTTCACAGCCCTTCGCGACCAGCCCTCACCAGACGAACCGCATGTTCGCTCCTACTTCCCTGAGGCTCTCTACATCAACCCGGAAATCATCACCGACGGCAGCGGCAACGCTAGCATCGAAATCCCCATCGCTGACTCCATCACCACCTGGCGCATGGCGATGCTTGCCTCCACGCAGTCCGGAGCGCTGGGCTCCGCAACTTCCAGCATCAAAGTCTTCCAGGACTTCTTTGTTGACCTTGATCTGCCCGTCACGCTTACCCAGGGAGATCGCGTCTCCATTCCCATCGCCGTCTACAACTACTCCGGCAAGCCCGGCAACGTCAGCCTCAAGCTTGAACCGAGCGATTGGTATTCGCTGAACAACGACACGCAGGAGAAAACCGTCCCCGTCGAATCCAACCGCGTTGGTGGTTCGCAGTTCACCCTCAACGCCAACCGCATCGGCAAATTCAAGCTCACACTTTCCGCCCGCATGGATGGCGCGCAAGGCGGTGATGCCCGCGAAGACATTGTCGTTCGCGAGATCGAGGTCATCCCCAACGGCCGCGAACAAAACATCGTCTTCAATGGCCGCCTCGACACGACCGCGCATCACGACTTGAAATTCCCCACCGCGTCCATCCCCGATGCCAGCAGCGTTCTGGTCCGCCTCTATCCAGGGCCGCTCAGTCAGATCGTCGAAAGCATGGACAGCATTCTCCGCATGCCGGGCGGTTGCTTTGAGCAGACCTCTTCCAGCACCTACCCCAACGTCCTCGCGCTCGACTATATGAAGCGCGTCAAGAAGCTCACGCCCGAGGTTCACGCCAAGGCTGAAGGCTACATCGCCAATGGTTATCAGCGCCTGCTCACGTTTGAAGTGCCCGGCGGCGGTTTCTCCTGGTTCGGACAGGCGCCTGCCAACAAGATTCTCACCGCATACGGGCTGATGGAATTCAACGATATGTCCAAAGTCTCCGATGTGGACGCGCGCCTCATTGAACGCACCGGCACATGGCTCGCCAGCCAGCAGCAGCCCGACGGCAGTTGGAAGCCCGACACGGAATTCATCAATGAAGGCGCAACCAATCGCTACAACTCCGACGTACTACGCATCACTGCATACATTGCATGGTCACTCGCGAACACCGGCTACCAAGGGGATGCAATCGAAAAGGCAAAACACTTCATCGAGGCCCACAACGGACCCAGGCCCGACACCTTCACACTCGCCGTCATCGCCAACTTCGCCACGGATAACGGCAAGGATCGCGAATTCACTCGCCGCTCCATGCAGGCACTCATCGATGCCCGCACCGAACAGGGAGATCAGGTCTCATGGAACGCCGAAGAAACCGGCGTCTACTCCACCGGTGATAGCGCAGCAATTGAAACAACAGGCCTTGCCACGCAAGCATTGTTGAAATGGGGACAAGCTGCGGAGACCGTTCGCAAGGCTCTCAATTTCATCTCTTCAAAAAAGGAAGCCTCCGGCAATTGGGGCACAACGCAGGCGACCATCATGGCTCTGCGCGCTCTTGTCCTTGCCACGCAATACAGCGCGTCCGATGTCCGAGGTGCGCTTGACATCGTCATTGATGGCAAACCGGTCCAAACCCTCCAGCTAACCGCGGAGAACAACGATCTGCTTCATCAATTCATCTTCAAGGACATCGAACCCGCCAAGCCCGCATCCGTCGAACTCAAGTTCAGCGGCACGGGCACACTTGCATACCAGGTTGTCGGCCGCTACTTCACTCCATGGGAAGAAAAGCCTGCCGCCGATGCGCTCTCCATCGATGTCGCATACGACCGCACACGTCTCGCTCAGAACGACATTGCCACTGCAACCGCAACCATCCGCAACAATCTGCCCAAGACCGCCAAAATGATCATGGTCGATCTCGGCATCCCCCCAGGGTTCGAGTTGCTGAGTGAAGACCTGCAATCTCTACAGGAGAAAACCGCCGGTGAGAAAAGTGGCCGTCTTGAAAAGTTCTCGCTCACTGCCACCCAGGCAATCCTCTACTTTAACGCGCTCTCTCCCAGGCAAACCACAACTGTAACTTTCCGCTTGCGCGCCAAGTACCCAATCCGCGCTCACACCTTTCAGTCTCGTGTTTACGAATACTACGACCCGGCCGTAAACGCCGTGGCCCATCCAATTCAATTGGAGGTCACCGCAAAGAAATGACGATGAGACAAATAATGGGGAAAGATAGTGTGCGCAATTGCTCCTGCGAGCGTTACGCGACCGTCAACAGAACCGACAATGCGGGTGCGATGCGAAACACTGATCGCGCCCTTAACGAACCCCCGGCCTCTGCCCTTCTCTATGGAACGTCACAGCGAGGCCGCTCGCCAAGCCACGGATCGCCGTCCAGTCCCGCACGTCGCTGGCCGGCATCTTCCTCAGGGCCGGAATCAGATTGAAGGGAAAGCCCATTTTCGCGGGGTCAAACTTCCCGCCGACAATGTGTTGGGCCACTGGAGAAAGCCACGGGAACTGCGCGAGTTCCTTGTCCAGCTGCTTTCGCGCTCCCGTCCAATCCTTCTCAACGGTCTGAACCGGTCCGGGCACGAACAGGGCTACTGGAACCTTCATGAGTGCGCCACGATGCGCCGATAAAAATCGACGCGCGTCCTTGTGCAGCCGCGTCATATAGAGTGGGGCTCCCAAAACGACAGCACCATACCGTTCAATGTCGTGCACACTTCTTACCGGCTGAACCTCTACCGCAAGGCCGGCTTCGCGCAACACGCCCGCAACGGTCCGAGCCACCTCGTCTGTCGAACCACTCCGAGTGGCGTAGGTTACAAGCACAACAGGCTCCATGGTTGCCTCCTTTTCACCGTGAGTTCGTCGAATCGCGGTGCGTATTTCTGGATGGTTTCTTCAACCCGGCGCGCAGTTCGCAAGCAGGATCACACTGCGACAGGCTCGGGCTTCACCGCTTCCCTCGCGTGAAGATCGAACGGCACGCGATCGTGTTTGCAGATCGCCTTCAGCGCGGTCCGCGCGGTCATAATTCCCGAAGGAAGGCCGCCTCCTGGCATGACCCACTGACCCACCATCAGGAAACCGTGCAGACCGGCAAGCGTATTCGGCAGCGGCTTGAAACTGGCGCCAGGCGCGATCAGCCAGCCCTCCATGCTTCCCTTCCAGTTACCGGTGTACCGGATAACAGTGGCCGGCGTCGATACATCCACAACCTCAATCGCCGTCCGCACTCCAGGTATCCGTTTTTCGAGAATGTCGATGACCGCCTCGGCAACGCGGTGTTTCTTCTCCTGGTATCCGACGGGGTAATTGCGGCGCAAATTCTCCCAGTAAGTAAAGTTGCGCGTGGGTAGAAAGCACGTGACCGCGGTCTTTCCTGGCGGAGCAAAGGTCGGGTCGAAATTGAAGAAACGAAACCCGAGATGGTCGAGTTCCGTCTCAGGGTCCACAATAAGCGGGGAGCTCAGCAACCGTGTTGCCATTCTGGGCTGCTCACTCAAATCGAGCGCGACCCCCAAGGACACCTGAAGATAGGATGGGAAAAGTCCTCTTTCGTCGTAGACCTTCTCGATGGCCGTGTCCACATATTTGCCGCCAAGCAGGTCGAAGATCGTCGAGTGCCCGTCCGCCGCGGAAATCACCCAGTTGGCCATGATGGTCTTGCCGTCCGCCAGAGCGATTAGTGTTCCCGGCGTGCGGCACGCAACATACAACAACTGATGTTCGCTATCAAATGCAAGCGGCACATTGTCCGCTGCCTTGGTCAGCTTCCGATGTGCGGTGATTTCCTTGCTTCCAGTGGCGATGACCGCGAATTCATTCGAGTCGGCGATATTTGCGAAGGCGCGCCGGCTTTTCGGGTCGATCTCCAGTGCTTCCGAATGCGTCGCCACGGGAATATTCGCCACCAGGGTGACGTGTTCTGTGTCCACCACCGCGATCTTCGCCGGATTGGCCGCATCGCCTCCGTGGCCTACGTAGAGCAATTGATTTGCAGCGTCGTAAACCATGTCGTCCACGTCCTCTGAGAGTTTGATCTTTCCGCTCAGAGCCAGCGGCGTCCAGGTGTAGACCCTCAACTCCGCAAGCGTCCCATCTGCGACATACAGGCTGTCCGTCGCTTCCACCTACGCCAGGCCATGCGGCTTGCCGAGCCCCACGATGCTTTGCTGCACCTTGTTCGATTTCAGGTCAATCACTTCAACGGAATGATTTCCGGTTGCCGCGATGAAGAGACGATTGCCTTTGATGTCGATCGCAAGATGATCGAACTTTCCTTGCACTCCCGTGAGTGAAATGGTGCGGCTCAGTGTCAGCGGTGCTGCTTGCTGCGCGTGAACCGCAAGCGAGAACAGTCCAATTGTTAGAACGATTCCGGTTATTCCCAGACCGCAAGCGGGGTTAGGCCGTTTCTCTCGATTGTTGAAGTATGTGATGCGGCTTGGCAAACTCAAGTGTTATCTCCTGTTTCATGGCAGGTGGATACACTCACGTGGAGCCTCGCCCCAATGGATGGAGCAAGACTCTACGTGGCGCTGTTTCTTGGCATGCGGTTTCGCGGACTATTTCTCGCGGTGCGAAGTCCAACGAATTCCGCCGGCATAAGTGGGGTGATAGTATTCGCGCTGAACTACGTACTGCGTGCTGCCATTGTAGAACCCGAAGACTTCATTGTTCAGATTCAGCCCGTAGGCATAGAGCTGGAATCCGCCCGGCATGTTATAGCTTGCCTGTGTGTCGAACTGAAAGTGCGCGTAAAGGTAGTTATCGCCAGCCGGACCGGCAGTGCCGCCGACTTGCGGGCTCGGTGTAGTTTCCTGGTTGCCGTTGGAATCCAAAACCGGATTGCCGTTCGCATCGGTGACATAGGAGAGGTCCCGATACTGGTATTGATAGATCATCTTGTCGTCGAACGTCATGCCGACACGCATCGAAAAGTGCTTTGTGTCGAAGGTGGGGCTGATGTTCCAACTGTTCGGGGCCTGGCGAAGCAGGGCTGGGCTATCGGTTCGTAGCGGATCGACGCCCTGAGCCTGAGAGTTGGTATAGCTATAGTTGGCCGAAAGACCTGCTCCGGCCAATACTCCGGGCAGATAGGACATGCGCTGTTGATAGCTGAATTCAACGCCCTGCACGTGTGCACTGCCTGCATTGATCGGCTGAGTTACAAGAACATTCGTGCCAGGTGGTACGTGTGGGAACGTCGCTGTGGAATGATACTGCTCAGTAACGATCGGGTCAGACAGTTGTTTATAGAAGTAACCCGCTTGAATCAGGCCGAGCGGGTTCAAATTCCGCTCGTACAAAACATCGTAGTTGTTGCCGTGTTCCGCCTTCAGAGAAGGGTTTCCAAGGCTGATGGTAACCGGCGTCTGGTTCAACGTGGGCTGACCTACGGCCGCAGAAATATCCTGTGGGTCGGGACGAGAAAGACCGCGTCCAAAGACCAGGCGCAGGTCGGAGTCCTTGTCCAGTGCAAACCGCAACGACCCGCTCGGCAGAATGTCGAGGTAGTCTCCGCCGGCTTTGTACGTCAAGGTGGTGGGTGAAGGGCTCGCGCCCCCGTCAAAGCTCAACGTATCCACATGGGTAGCTTCAAACCGCAGTCCTAACACCATACGGACGCGGCTTGCGAGCTCTATAGTGTTCATTACGTAGCCGGCAGGGATGCGCTCAATGAGATCGTAGTTATTGGAATTGACTCCGGGTCCGCCGGTCAGGGTGATCAGCCCCTGTGACGCGGGGGACATTACCCAAGCCTTCACCTTCGCCCAGTCGGTAACCGCAGGGTACTTGCCGTAGGTTCCGTCATAGTATTTTGGATCGGTGAAAGATTCATTCCACTCCGGATGCTGCGAAATGGGTATTGGTGAAAGCGCGTTGCCGCTCGCGTCCTGGGTAAGATACGCCTCGTTGTACGTATCGTCGAACTTATGTTCGTTGCGGATTTTCGCACCTAGTTCAAACGTACCGTAGTGCGTCCCCATGTGATAGGTCCTGGCGTAAGAGCCCGACGCTTGCAGATTGAGTTGGACGCTTTGCCCAAATGTTGGCGGGTCAAACTCGGTCAGCCCATAGTTATTCTTGTCGAATGCGTTCTGATTGCCGGGACCAGAGCAACCCGCACTCCATCCTGGACGGTCGACGCTGACGCCCGGAACGTTCGCGCAGTTGAAATTAATCCCGTCGTTGTTCGGCCCAAACCACTGATAGTTTGCGCCGCCGCTCCCGCTCAGCGATCTGGAGCGCGAAACCGACAAACTCCAAAGAATCGTCGAAGCGTTCATCAAGTGTTTGCCTTGCAAAGCGAGGCTGCCGACGGCCATGTTCGGGCGACGCCAGTCTTGACTGTAAGCAGGGGTGTTAGCTGTGGGATTCTTCGGATCGTAGAGGCCCACATCGTTCATCGTGTAGACAAACTTGTGACCCCAGTTGCGGAAGTTGGAAAATAGACCGCGAAGCGAGATGTCCGAACCCTCTGCCAGCTTATAGTCGGCACTTCCAGTGCCGCCCCAGCGTGAGCGGTCATATTGGTAGTCTCTGAAGTCCATGCTGTCATAGTGCGGGGTGAGGCTGCTGGCTGTCGGTACCGGCTCGATGTCGTTGATGCCTCGGCCGTTGTAATCGTAGGTGCCGCCGATCAGCACGCCGAGCTTCTTGTCGGCGCCAAACCGCTTGCCCACTGTTCCGCCCATCTGATCCACTTCACGACCGCCGATGATTGGCGTATAGCCGCCGACGCCGTAGAGAGTCGCCGTTGGCACTTCGCCTGCGGTCTTCGTCACCAGGTTTACCGAGCCGCCAATTCCATCCGCATCGATATTCGCTTGCAAGGTCTTGTTGATTTCGACTGAATCCACGAGATCGGATGCGATGGTGTCGAGTTTGATTTGGCGGACACCTGTTTCAGGTGAAGGAACGGTCACTCCGTCGATCATAGTGTTGCTCAGTCGTGGTTCAGTCCCGCGGATTTGCACGTACTTGCCTTCGCCCTCGTCGCGTTCGATGGTCACCGACGCCATGCGGCCGAGTGCATCCGCAATGTTGGCATTGGGCAGAGAGACGATTACATCGGAGGTAAGCACCTGCAAGATATTCTCCGCGGCGAGTGTCCGGTTAATGGCCTCAGCCTCGCCGAAAGGGCGGTCGGCAGTAACGATAACCTGGTCGCTCACTTTTCCAATCTTGAGAACCGCATCAATGTGCGCTGTCTGGGCCGCCACCACCGTGACGCTGCCGTTATAGGTATCAAAGCCAACATAAGACACGGTTACGGAATAGGTTCCGGGAGATACCTCGGTAACTGTGAACTCACCTTGCCCATCCGTTGTTATTGGCCTGACCTGCGGTTGCAACGTGATTTTGGCGCCCTGGAGAACAGCGCCGGCCTTGTCCTTTACCACCCCGCTGATGACCCCTTTGCCGGACTGGCTAAGTCCTGCGATTGAAGCGAAAAGAAAGAGAAGAAAAACTGAGAGAGAAAATGACTGTTTGCTCATGGCACTCCTCATCCCGGCATTGCGCCGGAAACTGAAACAGGATGGTGGTCTCTTGATCGACCTGTGCGAAGCGTAGTCGGTTGTCTTAAAGCTGAGTTAACAATTCCGTGAATTTTTCCTAAGGTTGGGGTTCGGATATTCATACGAATGTGAATGTGCGATGAATTTGAAACTGCACTCGTGCATTATCTCTAAGGTTCGCAGCTACGCTGAAAAGTATAGGGCGTATGCGAATACTCACTGTCGAAGACGAACCGCGAATGCTCGAGCTGTTGCGCAAGGGGCTCTATGAGCATGACTTCACGGCGATCACCGCAGCTGGTGGAATGGTATGCCTGGAGATTGCCACGGGGCACGAAGTCGACGCCGTCGTGCTGGACATTGGCCTGCCGCAACTGGACGGCTATTGCACTCATTGAGTGTCCACCAAATGAAAATGACCGCCGCACTAAGACGGCTCATGGCTCAGCGCAACCTGTGCATCGATCGTCTGCGTACTGAGGCTTGCCAGCCCGTGCTGACACATGCGTTTCGAAGGCAGCGTTGAGCGCAGGCAGTTGGAACTACTTTGCTTATTCCTTCGCTGCCACTTGCATGACTGCCTGGAAGCCCGGTTTCGGATGACCGCTGCGATCGAAGAGCAACGGATAGCTGGTGCGCCCCTCGACCGGCCAGTCGTTCCGCCATGAATCAGCGTCTGTAACACCCCATAGCGTCACCCGAGTAACAACATCCCGGTGCTTCAGATAGACCCCGAATAAGTCAGCATATCGCTTCGTGAGTTTCTGTTGCACGGATTGGGGCAACCCCTTGGCGTAGGGGTTCAGTTTTGGGTCCTGTTGGATTTTCATTGAGACATCGGCGCTTTCCTGATCCGGAACGGGCGGCAGGACATCGATGTCCAGCTCCGAGATCACCACCTTGACCCCGAGCTTCGCGAATGCGGAAATGGTGGCGTCCTCAACCTCAACCGAGGGCCATATGAGACTGTCATGCCCCTGGATGCCTACGGATGTGACAGGGACTCCCTGGGCCTTCAGCTTCGCGATAAGTTCCAGCGCCCCTTTGCGCTTTGCTGCATTCTCCAGCGAGTAGTCGTTGTAAGTCAGTTGCGCCCGCGGATCGGCTACGTGCGCATATTGAAAGGCCTTTGCAATATAGTCCTCGCCGATGATCTTGAGCCAGAGAGACTGGCGCAGGGTCCCGTCGTCGTTCAGCGCTTCGTTGACCACGTCCCAGCTTTGAATGCGGCCTTTGTAGCGGCCGGCAACGGTTTGAATATGGTCGTGCATCCGCTTCAGAAGGGTTTCGCGGTCTACAAGGTTTCCCTTGTCATCGCGGAAAACCCAATCCGGAACCTGGCTATGCCAGACCAGGTTATGCCCCACGATGAACATGTGGCGCTTCTCACCGAAGGCCATGTATTGATCGGCTAACTCGAAGCTATACGTATTGGGCTTGGGGTGGATTCGTTCCCACTTCAGAACATTTTCCGGTGAAATGGAATCGAATTGAGTTTCGACGATGGCCACGCCGCGTGCGCCGGTCCCGGTGATTTGCGCCTCGTTGATGGCCACGCCGACATGGAACGAATCCCGATAAGCTTCTTTGAGCGTGGTGGGTGTTTGTGCGCTCGTCGCCGTAACTGCGGCGATAAGTGCCGTCCATCCAGCCAATCGTACCTTTGTCTGCATTTTCGATAACATGGTTTTCCGTGGGTTGAATTTGTGCTCGACCGATGACTAAGTTACTAGGCCTCGGGCGAAGCAAAGCCTTTGCGCCGTTCGGATAGTTCGTTGGAGATCTGCCGGTTCTTCTCGCGGTTGATGGGATAGAAGAACATGCTAACCCCCGATGCCAGGAAGGCCAGACCCGCGTAGACGCTTGCGGTGAGCAGAATCCCGGACTGCGCGTGCGCCGTTTGCTCGTTCGCTTCGGATACAAATCCGTACGCGGAGAATAGCCATCCAGCAATGGCTCCCCCCAGCGCTAGGCCAGCCCACAGCGCGAAGACTACCGCGGATGTCACCGTGCCGCTGGCGCGCCGGCCGGTCTTCCACTCGCCGTAGTCCGCCACATCGCCCATCATGGACCAGATCAGCGGGCCCGAGAGTCCGAAGAAGAACTGCCGTAGCACCTCGACCGCGATGATCGTGATTGTCGCCTGCGTCGGAATAATAAACAACGCGGCGCTGAAGAGGCCGGCCAGCGTCATGCTGGCGATAAACAGAAACCGCTTGCCCAGTCGCTTGGTGACTGCGGTGGAGAGTGCGACGCCCACCAGCAGCGAAGCCAGGCCAAAGCCGTTGAACCACGAAAAGAGATCGACGTTTCCTGAGACGAAGCGGAAGTAAGGCAGCATGACATTACCGCGCACCACGATGGCGGCGAAATAAAAGAGCGTTGCCAGGAAGAGTACAATCCACGGGCCGTTGCTGAACAGGTCAGAGAGATCCTGGCTGAGCGAGGATTTCTGTTGCGGGTTCGGCTGGATGCGTTCCTTGGTCGTAACGAACGCGACGATGAAGAAAAGGATGCTCAGCACTGAGAGCACGCCCATGGTGAGCTGGTAGCCGAGCACGTCGTTGCCATGGCCAAAGAACCGCACCATGGGGATGGCGAGGCTGGCAATAATAAAGCCCGCGGAGTTGGCCGCAATTTGCCGGTACGTCGCGATGCTGTTGCGCTCGTCGGGATCGGAGGTCATGACGGCGTTGAGCGATGCATACGGCACGTTGTTTACGGTGTATACGACGCGCAGCAGGATGTACGTCACCCATGCGTAAACGAGCTTGGCGCCTGGGCTGATGTTCGGTGTAGTAAAGGTCAGCACGCAGATGACGCCGAAGGGCAGAGCCGTCCAAAGCAGCCAGGGCCTGAACTTTCCCATCTTACTTCTGGTGCGGTCGGCAATGACGCCCATTACCGGATTCAGGAATGCCACGCTGAGGCCGACAACGAGGAAGAGCGTTCCTGCCTGCGCCGCCGACAGCCCAAAGGTGTGCGTATAGAAATCCAGTTGCAGAGCCAACATTGCCTGGAAGACAAAATTGGCCGCCATGTCGCCCAGGGCATAGCCAAACTTCTCTGAGAAGGATAGTTTCTCGATCATTGCCGCCTCGTCTTTCGCCTAGGTCCCGGCCGTGCTTATTTCGTCACCTGCAGGATCAGCTTCGTCAGATCCGCATCCCGCGAAGAATTGCCGACCATGATTTCAAAGTCTCCGGGTTCCACAACATACTTCATGTTCACGTCGAAGAAGGAGAGCTCCGCCGGCGTAATGTTGAACGTGACCGTTGTGCTCTCACCCGGCTCGAGCGGAACTTTACGGAATCCCTTGAGCTCCTTGATCGGTCGCGTCACCGAACTAACCAGGTCGCGGATGTAGAGCTGCACCACTTCGCAACCCGCGCGCTTACCGGTGTTGGTTACATCGACCACAAGCCTCGTTGAGCCGTCCGTGCGAATTCTCTTCTTTGTCAGCCTCGGGTTTTCGATGGTGAAGCTCGTGTAGCTCAGTCCGTAGCCGAAGGCGTAGAGCGGAGAGACATCGTCGAACAGATAACCACGCCGCGCCGATGGCTTGTAGTTGTAGAAGACCGGCAGATGACCAACCGAACGAGGCACCGAAATCGGAAGCTTGCCGCCGGGGTTGTAATCGCCAAACAGCACGTCGGCAACAGCGTGCCCGTTCTCCTGGCCGAGATACCAGCACTCGTAAATCACCGGAACATTTTCGGCCACATAGTTGATCGAAAGCGGTCTCCCGTTGAAGAGGAAGACGATGACCGGCTTGCCCAGCGCGACCATGGCTTTCACCAGTTCTTCCTGCCGTCCGATCAGGTCCAGGCTGGTGCGGTCTCCCATGTGATTCAGCATCCAGGCCTCGCGCGAAGTCTGTTCGTTTCCGCCAATCGCCAATACGATGACATCGGCCTTCTTTGCCACGCGCACTGCTTCGGCAATCTGTTTACGGTCCTCCACCGGATCGCTCGGAACCACCTCATCCTGGCTCCATGACCCGCCGATGGTGATCTTGCAGCCCTCGCTGTAGAGAACCTTCGCATTCTTTCCGACCTTTTCCTTAATGCCTTCCAGCACCGTGACATTTTGCTTCGGCACGCCGCTGTAGCCGCCCAGCAGAACGCGATCCGCATTCGGCCCAATCACCGCGATAGTCTTGATCGAATTCAGATCGAGAGGCGCAATGTTGTTTTGGTTCTTGAGCAGCGTGATCGCTTCATGCGCCGCGGTCAGCGCCAGGCTGCTATGCTCCTCGCAACCAACCACGCGGTCGGCATCTTCGGGGTCAACGTATGGGTCGTCAAACAATCCCATTTCAAACTTCCAGAAGAGCATCGGCGCAACCAGATCGTCGAGCTGCGGCTCCTTGAGCACGCCCTTCTTCACCAGTTCGACCAGGTGCAGGTAGCAGTCGGGATCGGGCAGTTCGATGTTGACGCCTGCTTCGACCGCCAGCTTGCAGGATTCCTTCTTGTCTTTGGCGACGAAGTGGCCGTGCGTGTCTGGGCGGTATCCAAGCTCCCAGATGGCATAGTAATCCGACACGACAAATCCCTTGAAGCCCCATTCCTTGCGCAGCACATCCCGCAGCAGCCACTTGTTTGCATGAGACGGCACGCCATCGATCTCGTTGTACGAGGCCATCAGCGTTACGGCGCCCGCTTCACGCAGAGCTTCCTTGAAGGTGTATAGGAACGTCTCCTGCAGCACGCGCAGCGAGACATTCGACGGAGCGCAGTTCATACCCGATTCCGGCTGTCCGTGCCCTACAAAATGCTTCAGCGTCGCCAGCACATGCCGCTTATCCTTGAAGGTTGCGTCTCCCTGGAAGCCGCGTACCGCCGCGATCCCCAGCCTCGAAACCAGGTAAGGATCTTCGCCGTAAGTCTCCTCCACCCGGCCCCACCGAGGCTCGCGCGCCACGTCCACCACCGGGGTCAGCGCATGGTGTGCGCCCCGCAGCCGGGCTTCGAGAGCCGTCATCGTGAAGAGCGACTCCACCAGCTCCGGATTGAACGTCGCACCCAGGGCAATGGGCTGCGGGAAACTGGTTCCATCCGGGGCGGCGTGTCCGTGCAGGCACTCTTCGTGGAACATGACCGGGATTCCCAGGCGGCTGTTCTCGAGGAAGAACTTCTGGATCGCATTGGTCAGCTCGGCCATCTCGCGAGCCTTCTTGCCCCCGCCGGCATCGCTCGGCCGGCCAACTTGACCCAGTCCTCGGCCGTCGCGAAACGACTTCTTCGCCTTTTGGAAATCGAAGTTGCCCTCCGCATCCAGCATCGTCTGAGCCTTTGACTGCCAGACGCACATCATCTGGGCGGCCTTTTCCTCCAGCGTCATCCGCGAAAGCAAGTCCTTCACACGCTTGACGGAAGGCTGTTTGGCGTCCTTATAGACGGGATCGGCTTTGCGGGCCATTACTGCGAGTGCTGAGTTCTGCTTTTTCATACGATCGATTCCTCGGGATTTCTGCTCGCGACAAAGCACGGCGATTTGGTGGAAAGATAGGGCTCAGCAAGACGCCTCGATTGCGGATAGTGACAGGGGTAACCCGGCAGCCTGCGGAACCTGGCAATCCCCAGCTCCGGCGGGAACTGCGGCGAACCAGCGCTGGAAGAATTGTGTTGGCTCAGATTTGAATCGACGGAGACACTCAAGCCAAGGAGGCAAGCGTCCGCGCGCAAGTCAGGGAAAATGGCGAACCATCGATGTGAAGAGCCCACTTGACATGACTCCCGGATAGGAAGAACAGGCCCCATGCTGACCAGCAGGGGTATGGAACGGCTCGCGTCCACAGCAATGCCTGCTCTACCGCCTCAATCAATCTAGTTGCTCAAGGTGGAAAGAGCAACAGCAAAATCGATTTTCTTCAAGGAAAACTGGGCGGCTCGCTGAGCTGCGAGCGCAAGCAGTGGAAGCTGGAATGGGCTGACGTGATCCGGGACCTGAACAACCTGGTTGAGATGGAAGTCGCAATGAGCGGAAGGGGCTGTGTCTTTCGCGGCCAGAGTCCCGGCATCGCGGGCAAGGTTTTTCAAGCCTGCGGCGTGGCCTTGCCGCCAACGCTACGCGCAAGCTGAACCCATCTGTAGTGCGGCGCAGATGGAGAGAAGGCGTGTCACTACGCCATTTTCAAAACAGCGACGTGCTGAGAATCAATCACTTCCGAAACTTAGGTATCGAAGATGAGCCACGGTCCACGCAAAAAAAGGGAGGGCGTCCTCTTCTTTGTGAAGATGGGCGCCCTCCGTGATTGACAATCCGCTACGGCGGACCCGGTTAGCTGCACCCCGGCAACGAACCCAGCCGCCGGGAATCTGGTTACTGGAGCAGCTTGGTCACTTCCTGCTGCATGCTGTTGGCCTGTGCCAGGGCCGAGATGCCGGTCTGGCTCAGAATTTCGTACTTGGACATGTTGGATGTTGCGGCTGCATAGTCGGTGGCCTGCACCGCATTCTGGGCCGCGGTTACGTTCTCCGCCTGCGTGCTGAGCACCTGGCTTACAGCATTCAGCGTGTTGATTTGTGCACCGATGTAGCCGTCTTGCGCCGCCACGTCGGTGATCGCCTTGCTGAGCGCGGTTAGAGTAGCCTGTGCATCTGTCTGGTTGGTCAGATCGGTGCTACTCAGAGAGACGCCGGCGGCATCCGAGTAGCTGATGGTGGCGGTTCCGCCGGTGCCGTTATGGTCCGTCGCAATGCCAACGTTTGCCGTTCCGCCGTAGGTCGTTTTGCCGCCGACCGTAGCGCTGGTGCTGGTGTCGGTCACGCTGCCCGAGATCCCAAGGCTGTAGTAGTTCTGGCTGGCCGTGGGTTGATTGGTCATGGTAATGGAAGTCTGACCCGCGGGCGTAACGTCGGAGATGTTGCCCTGGTTGCCGATCGTCGGTGCGCCGCTGTCAGCACTGTTGGCGGAGAAGGTGAGAACCGTGCCTGCCGCCTGGTTGGTTCCGTTTACCATTTCCGCGGTCTGATTGAGGGAGGCCACGATGCCGTAGGCAGCATCGGCATTGTCGATGGTCGCCGCCAACTGCTGTAACGTCTGTCCAGTCAAGCTAATGGGGGTATAGGCGGTTTTGCCGTCGCCCTCGACGCCGGTCAGCGTCCCGGTCAGCTTGTCGGATGTGCTGCTCACCGTCAAGGTGCCCAGGCTGTTGCTGGAGGCGAGGCTGGTATTCATCGTATCGGTTACCGATGTGCCGCCGACGGAGGCAGTGAAGCCATCTCCGCTGTTCTGGGTAAACGTCAGTTGGGTCTGAGCTGCGTTGAGGCTGGCCGTGATCCCGTAGTTGCCAATGTTGATGGTGCTCGCCAGGTTGGCCAGGGTGTCTGTTGTGCCCGCCATCCCCAATTTCAAAGGGGCAGCCGCGACGCCGGTGATGCCGGAGGTAAGATTCAGCGATCCGGACAGCATATCGGACTTGTTGTTGACGTTCAGCGTATCCAACATCGTGCCGCTGGCCACGTTGATGTCCACGGAACTGGCAGGCCGGGTGTCGGTCAGCCCGGTGCTGGTGACGTTCGGTTGAGCACCGTAGGGGGTTGTCTGCGAAAGCGTCAGCGTATTGCCGGAGATGCTCGCTGTGACCCCCTCGCCAGACCAGTTGTTTTGCGCCCCGGCGGAATTGTTGAAGTTGGCCATGATCTGCGCGATCGTTTGACCGGCGAGGACATGGGCCACCGATCCGCCGCTCCCGTTCGCAACGGTAATGGTGCCGGACAGAGTCTCATTGGCTGCACTCACGGTCAGCGTATTTTCCGTGGTGGGGGCAACAGCGTTGTTTTCGGTGTCGGAGACGTTCAAGCCGACGCCTTGCTGGGTAAGGGAGCCGGAAAGTATCGCCGCCTGCGTGCCGAGGCCGTTGTCGGCAAAATTGATGGTCTTGCCGCCGTTGCTGACGTTGGCCGTTACACCCTGGGCTTTGTCGGCTCCGTTGATGAGGGTTTGCAGCCCGGCGATGGTCCCGCTGTAGGCGATGGTGCTGGTTGTATAGGCAGCGAGGCTCGAGCCGCCAATCGTAGTTGCGGAAGTACCACCAAACACGATACCTGTGACGCCACTTGCGGTAGCGGTGATATTCGCGCTGTGGTTTGCCCCGCCGACCGCAAACGAGGCGAGCAGGTTAGCAACCGTGTCCGTACTGCCGGCGGTTCCCAGGGTGATTGTGGTCGCGGTCTGTTGTTTTAGGGCCGCGCCGCCGGCGAAAGCTGTTGATCCAGAGCCTGTCAGCGTGACAGTGGTGGTGCCGCCGCCCGATGCGACGATCCCGTCGGTTGCGCCAAGGCCCGTGGTAAAGTACGCCGCCAAATTGGCAAGCGTGTCCGTTTTGCCCGCAGTGCCGAGGGTAACCGCATCCGTGCCGCCGTCGGTTCTGGTAACGGTCAATACGCCGCTCAGCAGATTGTTGACATTGGCGACGGTGATGGTTCCAACGGTTGTTGAGGTTCCGCCAAAGATGGTTCCAGCAACCGCATTTTGGGCTGACGCGTACAGTTCGAGTGTTCCGGCGAGCTTATCGGGCGCGAGGTTCGTCACGAAGGTAGTATTGCCGCCTGTAGTGGTGGTGGGAGCGGCAGCGGCAATATTGCTGGTGATGTAAAGATTCCCGCTAATGGTATCGGTGGTCGAGTTGGCCGTGATCGAGCCGATGCTTGTTGTCGGGGTGGAGTGAACAATGGAGGTAGTGGCGGAGTCCGCGGTGTAGATGGACGTGCCCGTGAGGTTGACTGCCGCGAGCTGGCCCGCACTTCCGGCAGCACTGGTGAGGGTGATTGTGTTGTTGTTGCCACCGGCCGTGCTGGTGATCGTAGCCGTGATTCCCAGCCCGTTGTTGGCTCCGCCCGCATTGTTGAACGAGGCGGCCAGGTCTGCAATGTTGTCCGTGCTCTGGTTCGCCGCGCCCACGGTGCCGAGAACAATGCTCTTGGCTGTTTGGGCAGCGCCGGCCTCGGTGATATTGAGGGTTCCGCCCAGCACATCCGCGGAGTTGTTCATCGTGAAAGTCGCTACGGTGCCGCCACCGATGACGGGCGGGGTGATGGTCGGAGTAATGGCCGAGGTGGTCGCGTCGGTATAGCCGGTAGACGCGACGGTCGGCGCTCCGGTATCGCCCGTTGTGGCCTGGAAGGTGAGACCGGTGTTAGCGGCATTGAGGTTGGCCGTGATCCCGTAGCTGTGGTAAGCGCCGTTGACAGAGTTGAACGCCGCAGCCAAAGAAGTCAGGGTGTACGCAGTTCCGCCTGTGTTTCCATTACCCAGGTTGACGCTGTAAGCGGTTGTGCCATCGCCCTTGACGCCGGTGATGGTTCCACTCAGCAAGTCGGTTGAGGCATTCACCTTCAATGTACCCAGGTCCGCGTTGACAGTGGTGACTGAGATGGGGGTTGGGGTTCCAGGGAGCTGGGTGTCAACGATGCTGGTGGCGGCGGTGACGCTCGCCTTGCTGACGGCTCCGGCAGCCTGCGTAAAGGTCAGTGCTGTGCCCGCTGCATTGAGCGCCACAGCAATCCCCAAGCCCTTCTGGTCGCCGGTTGTGAAGTCCGCCGCCACTTCGGACAGCGTTTTGCCGGCCAGGTTATAGGTGGATGTGGTGTTGTTGACGTCGGCGCCCTCCGTGATGTTCAGGGTGCCGGTCAATTGATCGGTGACCGCCCCGACCGTCAGCGTGTTCACCATATTGCCCGCGCCGCTGGAGTCGAACACTTGATTCGACGTGCTCGACGCGATGTTGTCTGACAATTCGGTTGTAGCGTCGGTTGTGATGCTCGCCGAGCCTGTGTTTGTGGCGTTGTCTCCAAGGTTCTGCGAGAAAGTCAGGGTCTTGCCATCCTGGGAGACCGTGGCCGTGATGCCAAAAGCAGCGGCGTTATAATTCTGGAGGGCGCCGCCAGCAATGCCGCTGTTGAAGTCGGCTGCAATCTGGGCCAACGTCTCGCCGCCGGCGTTAACAGCCGTGGCCGAATAAGTTCCTGTGGTGATACCGTTGCCCTTCGTATAGTTGAAGCTTCCTGTCACCAGATCGCCGCTATTGGCTACGGTGATGGTGTTCAGCATGGTGCCCGTGGCAACAGTGATATTGAGGGGAGTGGCCGGGGCCGTCTCCGCGACCGATCCGGTGACAGCCGCCGTGCCTGCATCCCCGGTGGTCTGGGTGAAGGTCAGCACGGTGTTACCGACAGAGAGGGCAGCCGTGATCCCAAGGTTGCTGTTGGCTCCGTCGGGCTGGTTGAAGGAGTTGGCGACCTGCTGCAGGGTTTGGCCGGTAACGGTATACGGGGTCTGGGTCGCGTTGCCGTCGACGCCTTCAGTCAGGGTGAGGGTGCCGTTGAGCGTATTGTTGGCGCCGGTGACCGTAAGGGTGCCAATGTTGACGCCAACGCTGGGGGCAGTGACGGTATCGGTTCCCACCGCTGTGGGAGCCGCGGTATCCTGGATGGCGCCGTTGTTGGTGATGCTCGCCGTCGAGGTTGCTCCGGGCGTCTGAGTGAACGTAAGAACGGTTCCGATTGCCTGAGTGCCGGCGGTGCCGACGATCGCAGTCTGATTGAGCGTGGCGGTGACCCCATAGGCGGCGTCGCCGTTGATCTGGTCCGCAATAGCCGTCAGGTTCTTGCCGCTGAAGTTCATGGTGGTTAATGCGCCGCCGTTGTTCCCCTGGCCGATGGTGAAAGATCCGGTGAACGTATCGGTAGCGGCTCCAGCCGTCAACGATCCAAGGTTGCTGCCCAGGGCGACGGTTGGCCGCTGGGAGATGGGGTTGGAGCTGATGCTCGGGGTGTAGGTGTTTGAGACTCCCCCCGTCGCAGTGAAGTTAATCGAAGTGCCGTCCTGGCTGACAGTGGCCGTGATTCCGTAGGCCTTTGTGCCGTTGATGGTTGCTGCCAAATCGGCGAGGGTGTCGGTGGTGACCCCTAACCCGCCCGTCGATGTGCCCAGCGCCAGGGTGGCTGTCTTGCCGTCGCTTCCCTGGTTGATTGTCAGCGTGCCCGACTTCAGTCCTTCGCTGGCGCTGCTGACCGTCAGGGTGCCCAAGGAACTGCCGGTGCCTGCGACCACCTGGGTGACAGGGGAGTGTACCCCAATGGTATCGACGGGGTTGTTGCCGGCGTTGGTATCGGACTCGGTAATGGCTGCCTGGCCTGTTCCGGTAAACGAAATGGTTTTTCCGTCGCTGGAGAGGCTGGCCGCGATCCCGAGGTTGTTGTAACTGGCATTCGACGTAAATGCCGTCACGATATTGGCCAGCGTGTTGACGCCGCTGCCCAGAACAAGAGTGGATGTCTTGCCGGTGGAGGAGGTGATGTTGAGCGTTCCGCCGGAAATGGTATCGCCCGCCTGCTGAAGCGTGATTGCTCCCAGTGTCTGGCCGATAGAAATGGAGATCGGATTCTGAACCGTGGTAAAAGTGTTGTCCACAATGTTCGTGCCGCCGACCGCCGCCGTGCCCGATCCCGAGCTCTGCGTGAAGGTCAGAGCGGTGCCCGTCTTGTCCAGCGTCGCGGTGATGCCGTAGCCGAGGCCGTTGATGGTGTTGGCCAGGTTGGAAAGAGTGTCGGTGCCATTGGCGACGCTGCCCAGAGTCAGCCCGGCCTCAACCACTCCATTGCCCGAGGTAAGGTTCAGAGTGCCCACTCCGAGGGTGTCGCCCGCATTGGCGACCGACAGAGAACCCAACGTGTTGCCCTGGTTAACGGAGGGAGCAGCCACGTCCTGGATATTGGAGCCTGAGACGGCCGCGGGGTTTACGTTGCCGGAGCCATTGGTAAAGGTCAGGGTGGTGCCATTTGTGATTTTAGCGGTGATGCCGTAGCCGCCATTGTTGATGGTCTGAGCCAGGTTGGCCAGCGTGTCGGTCTTGTTGGAGCCCGTCGATGTACCGAGGGTAAGTTGGGTCGTCAACCCGGTGACGCCCGAGGTCAGGCTCAGGGTGCCGGTGAGAGTATCGGCCGCGCTGCCGACCGTGAGAGATCCCAGGCCGGAATTAGTGACCATGATGTTCTGCGGCACGGAGGGCGCGGTGTTCTGGGTCAGATTTGTTCCGGTAACGCTGACACCGGAGTCCGCCGAGGTAAAGGTCAATTGTGTTTGGCCCTGAAGGGATGCCGTAACTCCGTAGCCCGCGGAGTTGATGGTCGACATGAGATTCTGGAGCGTGTCGGTAGAGTTGGTGGTGCCCAGCGTGACGTTGTGGCTGGCGCCGTCGGAACCGACGATGCTAAGCGTGCCGCCCAATGTGTCTCCTGTAGCGAGCGACAACGCGCCTACCACGCCCACTCCGTTGCTGCCTGCCCCGTTGGAGCCGATGCCGTTGGCGGAGATTTCGATGCCGGTATCCGTTCCAGCGCCACCGGCGGCTTGAGCCGCTGTGACTGCCGCGGAGCCAGACTGCGCCGCCGTGGCGAAGGTGGCGGTCAGGCCCAGGCCGGAGTTATTGATGGCATTGATCAGGCCCTGGGCGTTGTTGCTATAGGTGGTGCCCGCGCCTACGCTGATCGGAGCCGATGCGCTGACCGACGAGCCGTTCACACCCTTGGTCAGATAGCTGACGTTGATGGTGGTCGTGGCAGATTCCGCGCCGAGGCTGTCGGTAACGGCAGCGTTGTTGCCGCCGCTGGAAAGGTTGACAAACACGTTGCTCTGGCCGTTGCTATACGACATCACGCCCGCCGTATCGCCCAGGTTGGCCGAAGACAAGGTGCGGATGTTCAGAGCGTCCATGGCCGAGCCTTGCGCCGAGGAGTCGCCGGTGTAGATGTTGACCGGGGATGCGGATCCAAACACCGCCTGCTGGTTATAGGTAGTCGTAGTGCCAATGTTATTGATCTCCGACAGGATCGATTGATACTCGGAGTTAGCCGCGGAATCCTGGGAAGAGTTAAGGGTGCCGTTCGAGGCCTCGGTGGCCAGCGTCACGGCCCGGTTGAGCAGGTTTGTCACTTGCGAGAGTGCGCCATCGGCTACTGTTAACAGGCCCACGCCTTCAGTAGCGTTGGTTTGGGATTGGGCCAGAGCCATGGAGTTGGCCTGCAGACCATCGACCAGCGAAAGGCCGGCCGCGTCATCCCCGCCGGAATTGATCTTGGATCCCGAAGACAACTGATTCAGAACCTTCGACAGGCTGTTGCTGGTGTTGTTCAGTGAATTTTCAGCGTAAACGGCATTGAGATTATTCAGGACACCCAGGGACATGGGGTTCTCCTTGTGGGATGCGTGGATTTACGGGCCAGTCCCTGGATTGCTCCCATATAGCGTGTAGCTCTGGGTAGCTGTCTCCGGTTCGGGAACCGTCGCATCTGGCCCCTTCTTCGGCCCCGCGGTTGTGGACTTTATGCCACCCCTAAACTGTCCCACCTGGGACAGTTACACACCCTCGTTTCTAATCTTTTTATCCTTTTCCACCCCGCGCCGATAACTCTAACATTGGAGTTACAAAGGCAATGATTCAACTAACAAAACTCAACGGACACCCGATCGTGCTTAACAGCGACCTTATTAAAACCGCGGAGGCTTCACCGGACACCATGCTCACACTTATCAATGGGGAAAAGATCATTGTGCGCGAGCCGTGTGAAGAGGTCACCGAACGGGTCATCGCGTATCGCGCGCGCCTGCTTTCCGCGATAGGGCGCCGCCTGCCTTCCTACGACGATCTGCAGCCTGTTGCCTCGATCGCCAGCCTCGACGTTTCAGGCCCGTCCGGTGTTACGCCTCCAATGCGGCGGAGCCCCGAGCCCTGCCGTTGAATCGTCGAATTGGTGTCGGCGCATCAGGTCTGAGAGGGAGGTCTTCATGGACAAATCCAGCATTGGCGGAGTCTTCCTGGCCGTCGCCGGCATCGTTGCCGGCCTGTTCATTGAAGGCGGAAACCTCGGCCAGATTCTGCAACCCACTGCCGCCCTCATTGTCTTGGGTGGGACCATGGGCGCGGTCCTCCTTCAGTTCCCCCTTTCCACAGTCCTTGCCGCGTTTCGCAGCCTCGGAAACGTCTTCGCCGCCCCGCGGAAGCACAACGATGAACTGATTCGGCAACTCGTTTCGTTTGCCAACAAGGCACGGCGCAGCGGTGTCGTATCCCTTGACAGCGATATGCAATACATTGAGAACCCCTTCCTGCGCCAAACCCTCATGCTGGCTGTAGATGGCACAGAGCCCAGCGAGTTGCGCCGGATTATGCGCGTCAGCCTGGAATGCACCGCAGAAAGCGAAGAGCGGCTTGCCGCCGTTTTCGAATCTGCCGGCGGCTTCTCTCCTACGATCGGAATTCTCGGCGCGGTTCTCGGGCTTATCCAGGTCATGCAACATCTTGACAATATTCAAGAGGTCGGCCGCGGCATCGCCGTCGCGTTTGTCGCCACCATATACGGCGTTGGCATTGCCAACCTCTTCTTTCTTCCCTTCGCTGGAAAAATGCGCATTCGCATTCGCGAGGAACATCAGCGCCGCGAGATGATGCTCGAAGGCGTTGCTTCCATCCTCGAGGGCATCAACCCCCGGATGCTCGAAGTCAAGCTTTCCGGTTACCTCGACGATTCAATCCCGAGCAAGAAAGAAAGTGCCGCATGACCCGCCGCGTACCCCGCAGCCGCATTACGCACGATCGATGGCTGGTTTCCTACGCCGACTTCATTACCCTTCTCTTCGGTCTCTTCGTCGTCCTGTTTGCATTCTCCAAGGCCGATCAGAAAAAGCAAGCGCAGGTCACCGAGTCCATCGACACTGCATTCCGCTCTCTCGGCCTTTTTCCCAACTCGAAACTCCACGCTGCCGATGGCTCCAGCGCCCCGTCGGGCAGCGATACGGGAGCCATCTCAATGAACAGCGCGATGGGCGAAAATGTCGTTTCCCCGGCAACGGTGAAGGACGACCTCAATCGAATCCGGCACGAGCTCGAACAGGCTCTCTCTGGCCAAATCGACACCCACACTGTCTCCATCCACATGGGACACGACGGGCTCGTGATCAGCTTGCGCGAAGCAGGATTCTTCGCCTCAGGCTCCGCGACACCCAGTCCCTCAACGCTGTCTACGCTTCGCCAAATCGCTGCTTCCCTCGGCCAAACACCATATGACATTCGAATCGAAGGCCATACCGACAACATTCCCATCCACACTGTCGAATTCGATTCCAACTGGGAACTCTCCACTGCGCGTGCAACCCGCATGGCACGCCTCTTTCTGGACCTGAAAGCTTTGCCGCCGGAGCGTATTTCGGCAGCCGGATACGCCGAGTTTCACCCCGTTTCCACGAACGATACCGCCGAAGGCCGCGCTGAGAACCGTCGTGTCGATCTGGTCGTTCTGCCCCGCACCAAAATCGATCTCTCCGTACCGGCAGTCCCACGCACCACAGGAGCCTGGCACAAAATCACGGACGACAATTGATCTTACTTGCACTTGCAAGGGCCGGAGTTCCAAGCAGGCTCAGGTCCCGGGGTCCGGGTAGTGCGTGCAGAGGTTCGCTTCGTATTGCCCTGGACGGCCATTCGGCTGATATCGCCCCCCCAAAAATCGGCGCTAAGCGGTGGGAGATGATCTGAGGTTGTCAGTTTTGTATTGGTATTGCATTTGGGATGAACCACTCGGTATCGCGCGTAATTTGTCTAGACAAGGACGGCGAACCGTTATATCCCAGGAAGTGGAACCACAGGTTTGCAGACCAGTGGCGACTTGTTGCTGGCCAGTGTCGCAAGATGCATTTCGAGGCGGATCTGGGAATCGTCAAGAGGAATACTCTTGAATCCACTGTGCACGGCGCGTTCCGCGCCTGTTGGCGTCAACCAGGCCAAGACGCGATTATCGGTTAGCAAGGCTACAGCATGTTCTTCCTGGCTCACCGAATGGAAAACACCGGCTGGCTCACATTCTGCTCTGATTCGTTGCAAGATCAAGTCGTGCATATGGTGATGAATATTCCGATTGAAGAACACCCAGGGATAAGGGCCAAGCTCGTGCAGCTTCACGGAGGCTTTCCCTGACAGCGGATGCCCTTCGCGGAACACAATCATGAACGGGTTCGTTGCGAAGCAAGCGGATGTGATCAGTGCGTTTGGCGGAGGCGATGTGATGATGGCAAGGTCGAGTTCGTGGTGCTGAAGTTTCCCGATCAACTCAAACGAATACGCCGTAACAATCTCGACGGACAGACTTTTGTACAGGCGCAACTCGACGGCGCAAAGGATCTCGATCAAATTTGGGGGATGACACGTCGAAACTCCGATATGCAGCCGATGGGGCGCGTTGTGCTTGGATTCCTGCGCTTCATGCACGGCCCGCCGAAACGCCTGGACACTTTCAGTCGCATGGGCAACAAACGCGC
>Ga0302278_10001187_pt1 | contig 32661 bp, 26 predicted proteins | sample III_Bog_N3_2_FD_194543 | JGI IMG/M metagenome (GOLD analysis project Ga0302278, IMG submission 194543) | Peat permafrost microbial communities from Stordalen Mire near Abisko, Sweden - III_Bog_N3_2 | ecosystem: Environmental > Terrestrial > Soil > Wetlands > Peat | place: Sweden: Abisko... | reverse complement strand
GCGATCCGGATTGTGGTGGAGGCGCGGCCGGAGGTGCTGAACCACAACACCGAGTCGGTGCCGCGGCTTTACCGAGTGGTGCGTTCCGGGGCGCGCTACGAGCGGACTTTGCGGCTGCTGGAGTTTGCCAAGGAGATTGCACCAACTGGGATTACCAAGTCCGGAGTGATGGTGGGGCTGGGCGAGGAGACTCGCGAACTGCTTGAGGTTTTTCGCGACTTGGCGGCAGTGCATTGCGACATCCTGACCATTGGGCAGTATCTGCGGCCTTCGCGGGATCATTTGCCGATGGCGCGGCTTTACACTCCGCGCGAATTCGCCGAGTTGAAGACAGAGGCGCTGAAGATGGGCTTCCGGCATGTGGAGTCGGGACCGCTGGTGCGGTCGAGCTATCATGCGCATGAGCAGGCGGCGTCGACGGGACTTGCGGTGGTGTAAGTCGCACAACGACAGCGGCGCAGGCCCCTTGCGGGTTGTAGAATAGCCGTTGGCAGTTGCAGCAATTGCGAGGACAACCCGATGGCATCGTTTATGGACGGCAATCCAGCACTTAAGGGACTTTCAAGCGACCTGAAGCGGCGCATGGACCAGGCGGTGGCGACGTTTCAGGCCAGCCTGGCTTCGACGCGGACGGGCCGGGCCAGTGTACACATGCTCGACCAGGTGAAGGTGGACTACTACGGCACGCCCACGCCGATCAGCCAAATGGCGCAGGTTTCCACACCTGAGCCACAACTGATTCTGATCTCGCCATGGGACCCGAGCGTGGTGAAGGATATGGAGAAGGCGCTTCGGATCTCCGACCTGGGCTTGAATCCGCAGACGGACGGCAAGGTGATCCGGGTGCCGATTCCGCCGATGACCGAGGAGCGGCGCCGGGAGGTGGTGAAGCACCTGAACCGCGTACTTGAGGAGCACAGGACGGCGATAAGGAATGTACGCCGCGACGGCAACGACGCGCTGAAGAAGCTGGCCAAGGAAAAGAAGATCAGCGAAGACGACGAGAAGCGGGCGTTGGAAGAAGTGCAGAAGATGACCGACGAAGAGATTCGGCGGATGGAAGAGCTTTCGCGGAAGAAGGAAGCCGAAGTAATGCAGGTGTGAGGGGTCTGACGCGTCGCCATGTGTGCGGCGATCTGCGCACGCAGCGCGGTTCAAGGAGACGCGCCAGCATACGCAAATCGCAGCAGGCAAGCGCGTGATAATTAGTGCAAAATAGCGTGTTTTGAGGCGTTTTAGTGCTGTCTTCGTGCATTTATCGCGCAATATGAGCGCAAGTAATGGCGTGTCTGATGCGGTTTTTGTGAGCCAGGTCACAGTTTCCGGCTATCCAATGCATGCAATGCATGCACTTTCGCGGTGCAATCGTGCCGGCCCTTGGCCGGTTGCGGCGGATGGAAGAGCTTGGCGAATAAAGGAAGCCGCAGTTCGTTAATTACTTAAGTGAAGATTTCCTGTACGACGGCGATGCCGCGACCCTGCTTTCGCACTGCCTCTCCCGCTCGGACGGAATGCTATCGTTTCTCTCATTTCTAGAGGAGCCCTTCTTCCAATCGGGCGTGTCCCTCATGTTTTCAGCTACTTGGCTGATTCGTTCCCAAAGGGTCTGCTCACGAGGATTCATTTTTCGCTCCATCTTGAGTGAGATGCGGCTGCGCGCTCAATAGTATGTCCTTCAGGCTCGTCGAAGCAAGACGTTCACGTATTAAGTAAGACACTGGGGCCATTTGAAGTCTTGGGGTGGCCGTCTTTCGCCTCCACTCGGCCATCTTTCCGTCCTTCTTCCGCTCGACCGGGTATCCGCTGCTAAGCGTAAGAGAGAACAGGTCCAAAAAACGCCTGGGTCCTATTCCAATGAACGGCAAGAAAGGAATCTTACCTTCCTCTTTGAGCGATTCCGTGCATGCATCTCCGTGCAACTTCAGCGCCTTGCTCTTCGAATAGGGCTCGATGTAGAACACTCGCCTGAGGCCTGCCGCAATTATATGGCGGGTGCAATTATGACAAGGGAACGTTGTCACGAAAAGGGTGCTCCCGACGGGTGTCCTCCCAGTTCTCGAACATGCGAGGATCGCAGCCATCTCTGCGTGGACCGCACGACCGAATTCGGTAATGTCGAAAAAACCAGTTCCCGCGAAAGCTTCCTTTGCGGTCACACGAGCATCTTCCTCCGATGTTTCGGGTCTCAAGGCTCGAATGATCCCGGCTGCCATATCAAGCTTCTCAACATCGTTTGAGTCGCTCTTCAAGTCCATATCGCGGAAGGGCTTGTCTTCGGGGCCATATAGCCCTCCGCCACATTTTGGCACATCATTCCATCCAACTCCGAGGCAATCTCCTAGATCATCGACCAAAGCTGCCCCTACTTGGCGCGCAAGGTCTCCTGAGCTGAGAGACGCCGAATATGCGAGGTACATTGAACGCTCTTCAAAAGTCGGCGTCTTGAAAGGACACCCAAAAACGAGATCGAGAAAACGCTCAATCTGACTACTATGTTCCCCAAGTGAGATGAAAACATCGGAAAGGTAAAACGTATCCCTGGTGTGCTGCCCTGAGTCACTCTTTTCGGCGGCATCAATCGCAATCAATCTTGATCGCTCGTCATCGTCGAATCCACGTTCTTTGAAGAACTCGCCGCGCTCTTCAGGGTTCGCAGCGATCCCGATCAAGAAAAAACCAGGGCCATAAACGCGGCGTAACGTGGAGACTTCTTTGGGGCGTTTGAGCGAAATGATGATATGCGCGGTCTTGGGACTTGGTGGAGGATCCTCTGGCTTGGTTCCTGCGCTCCGGCTCTTTTCGATCACCGCAACTGCCATGTACGCCAAAATGTCCTCTGTTGAAGTCTTTTCGCATATGCGATCGCCGAGTTGGATCTTTCTCCACATAAGATCTTTCGGTGTCCCGTCCGAAGAGTAGTCGGATGTAACTTCCAGCTTGGAAGCAATTTCCTCGAAGTGGTCGCTGATTTTGATCTCTTCGGCAGAATAGTCAAACTGAGCCAGATAGTTCTTGAGACTTGTGACGACAGGGCGATAATCGACCCCGATGGGGCTCACAATGCCGAAGACGAGTTCAGCTTCTGGATAGTATCCGAGGGCCGGTTGCATAGTTGGAGCAATTCTACGACGCCCACCTACTTCCTGCACTCAAGCATTGCCGCAGAGAACATTTCGTCGCATTGTAGCTTTTCTAAGTGTTTATACTTTTCGCGCGCCTGCAGGTTGGCGCGAACATGGACCAATCCGTCCAGGCGGCTGGCGGCTGGTTCCGCATGCAACTGGGCGTGCCATTTTCCAGAGGCGTGGTTGGAATGGGCGAACGTGAAGAAAGAAGCTGAAGTTATGCGGCTGTGACGGGCTGACGTGAGCTTCCGAGATCCCCGCATTCGGGTGCCGCTTCAGGCCGGCAGGTTCACCACCCCGGCGACCAGTTTGTAGTGGAAGCCCTCGAATGGCTCGCTCAGACTCACGATGAAAAAGGTCTTTGCGCTTTTGCCCTTCAGAAATAGCCCGTGCGGGTAGATGCCGACGGGCAGCAAATTGAGTTGATCGAGCAAGGTGGGATCGGTGACGGCCAGGTCGTATCGGACGCGGCTTGCATGACCGGCCCGGAAGATGGCGCGGTTCCTCCGTTTGCCGGCATCATCGCGAATCCACCACCAGAGGTCTTCCGGGTGAATCAGTTCAAGGGACTTATCCACCGGGGTCCCGGCGATCTTGCGGCCATAAACTCGGTCGGTGCATCCTCCGAGAATCGACGGCCCCTTGTTCACATATGCTTCAAGAAACTTCGCGTCGCCCGGCTTGTCGAAGCGGCGAAGCAGGCTCCAGTGCTTGCGCGTCACATACGCATCTTCGGGATGGCAGTTGGAGCCGCATTTTTCGTCGAACTCGGCCTCAAACACATCCAGTACCGCGACCTCTTTTCCGTCCGGATAGCTTGCTTCGTTTCTGGTGAGACAGCCGGGAACTTGCCTGCCGATCAGGCGGACCCACCGTTTCGATATCAGGCTGATTCCAGCAACACAGCGATGGTCATGCTTGTAGGAGTTGGCAAGGCAGACGATCCGGTCGGTCCACCTGGAGTCATGGTTAATTTCGGGTTTTGAGTCAGAGATGATGGATTTCAGTCCCTTCCCAATGCTGCTGCAGATACTCGAGAACCAGACGCCGGTGGCAGTGCTCCGCGGTTGGCTCGCTGCACAGCAGTACCGTTCTCTTCGCAAAGCTTTGCCAGTTGATCGCGGACTCGATTTTTCTTTCTTTCATGAGGGAAAGAAACGATTGCTCATACACATCCCAGCTTCCCTTGTGCTTCTTGAACGCATCCAGCATTTCCTGCGTGGGAGCGAGCAACGGCTCATGTTCATAAGCCGCGCCGCAAATCTCGCGGAGAAAGTATGCCAGGTCGGCTTGCTTAGCGAAGGCGGCTAACTGGGACGTGTTATTGAGCCGCACATCGAGAAGGCGTTCGATGGCGTGAGACTTCAATGTGCCGAAGAACTCGCCGGCGCTTTTTTGGGTAAAACCGATGCTGTAGATCTCCATTTGTCCTCTTCGATTTCCGCAAAAAGTTCTCTTTGAACACCGACCAGGGACTTGCCCGAAGCTGCGGCGACCGTCTCATCTGTCTCGATGCGGCCGTCTCCGCGAATGTGGAGCATGGTGTGGCCGCGCTCGGTGAGCACGCGGCCAATGAGCAGGCGGCGATGGCAGTGGGCGGGGTCTTCTTCGCCGCAGACGAGGGCTACACGGAAGCGCTCCATGCCGGCCTCCAGCCGGGCGATGGCTGCCTTGAAGCGGGCGTCGTCGCGGAGCCGGCTGTAAAGCACGTGGCCCGATGCATCGTAGTAATCCGGATTTGCGGGCCGGCCGCCCAACTCCGCTCCGAGAAAGAGGTAGCGGGTCCCCGCTTGTTCGAGGGAGCGCTGCATAATTTCTTTGTCAAAGTGGGGCGCGTATTTGGAGTAGGGCGAGCTGCGGGTATCGACCACCACCTCGATCTGGTGCTGGCGGACAAGGGCGAGCCATGTTTCAGAGGCGTGGTTGGAATGGCCGAGGGTGAAAAAGCTGCTCATGCGCGTGCCCTTGGTGTGGAGGATAGCACCTCGACGACGAATGGCGGTGTGTTGGGGGCCGCGCTACTGGGAATAGAATTCCGGCTTGGCGAATAGGAGATCTTCGGGAGATCGAGCGGGGAGGGAGAAGTGGGCATCGAGATCGGCGGCGAGGACGGTGGAGACTTCGGGGTGGTCCGGCTGGTAGTGGACACGGATGTGCTGGTTTTTTAGCAACTCCAGCCACTCCCAGGCGCGCTCCTTGTCAGGGAAGGGGCGGGAAAAGTCTCCGGAGTAACGGTTTAATTCGCTGCCATCGTGGACACTGTAGAAATATCGGAACGTTGCGTTGAATGGGCGCGCGTTGCCGAAGAACTTGGTTCCTGTCTTCACGTCGATGGATTGAACCACGCCGTCGGCTATTGGCCAGTGTTGCGCCAGGCGGGCGTTTCGGCGCTTGACCCAGCGGCGGGTGACCTCGGCCAAGCCGCCTCCGAAGACGCCGAAGATATTGTGCAGTGGCCAGAGGGAATGAAACCCACTCCACTTGACGCGTTTAAGGAGCTCGAAGATGTCTGGAGTGGCCAGCAAAGGCATTACCCCGCTTGCTATGACGATACAGCAGGGAGAAGAGTTTGGCAGATCAGGGCAATTGGATGAATGAGTATTGCGGGGTATCGGTGATTCACTCCGCGCCCTACGGGGCGGAAGAATTTGACTTGGACGCTTTCCCAGGATTTCATCCTGGGCTATTCTCACATCTTCCCTCTGGGAAGAAAGGTCGAGGCTCCCTCTTCGCTCCGGTCGAGCGCCCTCTTTGCTCTGGTCGAGGCTCCGTCTTTGCTTCGGGCGAGGAAATAAGGCGGTTGTGCCTTCTATTCGGGCGAGGAAGAAACCAAATAGACGAACAAGAATCATTCAAGCGATTGTTCTAACTTTCCGGGTTAGAGGGCAGGGACGTTGACTTGCGGCCAGTAGCGGAAGGCGCGGAACGTGGCACTGCCGGAGCCGCAGGCATAGACGGCGGGGCGGACATCGAGAAAGCCGTTGAGGACGTTGTGGTGCATTCCGGAGATTTCGGCGGATTCGGGAGTCTTGCGCCAACTTTGGCCGGGGAGCCGGTAGTAGAAATCGATCTCCTGGCGGTCGTTGACCACGCGCAGAGTGGCACGGGTGGCGCCTTTTTCGCGGAGGACCGGAACGTAGTTGTTGGCGAGGCGGACTCCGATGCCTTCCGGAGAGATGAGGATTCCAGTGGCGTGCTCGGGGTTGTAGAAGAGCAGCAGGCCGGACTCGCAGCCTGAAGCAATCTCGATGTCGATCTCGACGGTGTAGGAATGGCCGCCGACGGGAGTGGTCAGGGCGGAGGTGTCGAGGAGGGATTTGCCGCGAGCCTGCAGGGTGAGGGCACCGGAGCCGGTGGTGAAGCGGGCGGGGTCGAACTGGTGCCAGAAGCCCCACTGGAGACCGAGTTGCGGGGTGGTGAAGTCGTCGGAGGGGTCGAGGAATGGCTGCTGCTTTGCACCGGGGATGGGTGTGGCGATCAGTCCGTCGGCGGTGGTGAATGGTTGGACGCGGAACCAGCCGTCGGGGGTCCAGTCGATGGGCAGGAGCAGGAGTTGGCGGCCCAGCGTTCTGTAGCCGTTCTCGTAGGAGTGGACGGTGATGTACCACTTGCCGTCAGGTGTGTCGACCAGGCGGCCATGGCCGAGCGAGAGCCAGCGGTCGTCGCGGGAACGGGTGTGGACGATGGGGTTGTCAGGCGAGAATTCCCAGGGTCCGGTGGCGTGGCGGCTGCGGGCAGAGACTACCGAGTGGCTGGTGCCGGGGCCGGCGGTGCCTCCTTCGGCGACGTTGAGGTAGAAGTAGCCGTTGTGCTCGAGCAGCTTGGGGGCCTCCAGGCAGGTGCACTCCATGCGAGTTGTGGAGGGAACGGGCCAGGGGTCGACGACGTGGCTGGGTGGGGTTTTTACCGCCAGGCCGTCGGCGGTGAGTTCGGCCATCTGTCCGCCGTTCATGTAGAGAAAGCGGCGGCCGTTTTCGGCGATGTGGGCGGGGTCGATGGCGTTGATGCCAAGGTCGATGGGGTCACTCCAGGGGCCGGTTGGATTGTCTGCGTGGACGACGCGGAGACTTTCGTCGGCCGGGAAGTAAATATAAAAGCGGGACTGGTACTGGCACAGATACGGCGCCCACACAGAGCCGTGATAGCGCGCCAGCGCGGCCGCGACTGGACGCCAGTTGATGAGATCGCGGGAGTGCCAGATGAGCAGGCCTGGGGCGTAGTCGAAGCTGGAGTGGGTGAGGTAGAAGTCGTCGCCCACGCGGATGGGGCTGGCGTCGGGGTGATCGCCGCCGAGGATGGGGTTTTGGTAGGCGGTAGATTCAGATAAAGCGAAGGCGGGTTTGGCGGCGAGGGTGAGGGCGGCAGAAGCGGCTGCGGTGTTCAAGACGAAGCGGCGGCGGGTTAGCATGGCGGGGCAAGTGTACCGGTTGGGCTGTGGTCGGGTAAAGCGATTGGCCTCTGCCGAGATGCGGGGCGAAGTTGAGCTCCATTGAGTGCGGCTCCGGGTGGGGCGTTTAGACTGTAGCCTGTCCCATTGAACGTGATGACTCATCGGATTGGCATGCTTCGCCGCTTTCGCTTCAATCTGCCGCAGCGTATTGCGGCGGGATTGCTGACGCTGTTCATGCTGCAGGGATTGTGGCTTATCGGGCATCAGACGCTGACGGACCGCGATTATCAATACGCGCGCTGCGGGCGGGAGATGTGGGAGCGTCCATCGCCTCTGGCGGGCTACTTTACTACCTGCGGAAACATTCACGATGGGGTTTTGGCCTACCGGCTGGCGGGGCTGCCGTTGACGCTGAACCTGGAGTTTGAGCGGGTTCTGGATCGTTTCCGCAAGCCGGAAGACCGCGTCGTGCAGCAGACCGGCGAGTTTCGGTCGTCGGATTTGAGTACATGGGAGTTGCGCCACCAGCTTACGCATGTGCTGCTGCTGGTGCGCCTGCCGTTTTTGCTGGCCGGGGCGATGCTTGGCGGTGGGCTGTGGTGGGTTACGCGGCGGCTTTACGGAAATCTGGGCGGCTACACGGCGCTTACGCTCTATTGCTTTTCTCCGGCGGTGTTGCGGGCCTGCGCTGCGCCGAATGCTGAGGTGCTGGCGGCGCTGGGGGTGTATGGCGGGGTTTACACGTGCATCGGCGTGGCTCACGCGATGCAGGGACCGAGGCGCAAATGGCGGCCGCGCATTGTGCTGCTCACGGTGCTGTTTGGCGTTGCGGCCGCATCGCATATTGCCGCGCTGCCGATGGTGGCTCTGCTGGGGCTGGTGGCGATGCTTTGGGTGGCGGAGGGGCGGAGAAGCCAAGTGCTGCCGGTGGTTTTGATCTCCGTGGCCGGGGCTGTGGCATTGGTGTTTGCCTGCTATGGTTTTTCGCCGGATGCATTCAGCTACGTTTTTCGTTCAGCTGCGGGCATGGCGTGGGTCTCGATGGATCCTGCGAGGCGATTCTTTTCCACCATTGCGAATGCGGGGGTAACTGTGGCGTCAGGCGCAGCGGCGGTGCTGTACCTGGGGCTGGGCAAGTCGCGCTACTTTGGGAATACGGCACCGCTGTTGTGCTTTCTGGCGTTTGTGACGCTGGTGATGACGGGCACTCCGGGAAGTCCGTGGCTGTGGTCGCTGCCGTTCCTGCTGACGTTTGTTGGCGGGGTGTTTGCGGATGCTTACGAGGGACCGCGGGGGCGGTTGGCGATGGCCGCGGGGGGGGCGATTTTGGCGCTGCAGGCGGGGTTGTGCGTCGCTAACTTGGCGGGGGTGCTATAAGCGCGGGGAGAAAAAATGCACTTGACGACATTAGGCATTCTGAAGCATAATCTGGCATTGTTCCTAGTTCATCTCTATGATCGGGAGCAGAGTTCATGAGTTAGGAGTAAGTTGTGTAAAGGCGAATAAAAATTGGAGTAGAATGGCCAGGCAAAATCCTGAGGCAAAGGGACCTTCGTCTGGAATTGAAATGCAGTGGGTTGTGGAGCTCCACCGGGAGTTCGATCCTGAGTTCATGCAGCTGCCGTTATCCGTCCAGCAGATGATTCTCGCCCATGCGGAATTGCTCAGGAAACTCGGTCCGCAACTCGGTCGCAAGCAGGTGGATACGCTGAAGGGATCGAAGCACGCGAATATGAAAGAGCTCCGCTTCGATGCCGACGATGGTTGTTGGCGGGTGGCATTCGCGTTCGACGTGAAGCGGAGGGCGGTTCTGTTGGTCGCCGGAGACAAGTCCGGTGTTTCGCAGGACAAGTTCTACAGGAATCTGATCAAGATTGCTGATCGCCGCTTCGATCAGCATCAAAGGGCAGTTGCCAACGAGAAGGAGAGAAAGTGATGGCCTATTCTACGGTTTCCCTAGATGAAGTGCTGGCGCGGCAATCTGAGGAGTCTAGGCGGCGAATCGAACAGATGACGGCCGAGCTGATTGCTGAAGAGTTGAACCTGCGCGAGGTGCGCCGTCTACGCAAACTGACCCAGACGCGGTTATCGAGGAAGCTCAAGATTGGGCAAGAGGGCGTGTCGCGCATAGAGAAGCGCTCGGACCTGTATATCTCGACTCTGCGGAGCTATGTGGAGGGGGTGGGAGGCAAGCTGAAGCTGGTGGTCGAATTGCCTGATCGTGCTCCAGTGCTATTGACGGGATTGGGCGAGGATGACGGCCGCAAGAAGGCAAAAAAGAAGTCCAGCAACGGCGCAAGATCGAAGGTAAAATCAGTCCGTGCGGCGTGAGGATTCGAGAGCTTTGATGAGTAAGCAGTAAAGAGCCTATAAAACCAAGCAAAATAAGGACTTATTTGTTATCGCTTTCCTTGCTGAAACGGCCCTTGAAAGCGTAAAATAAAACCGTAGCCCGCAGAGTCCGGCCCCACCCTTACCGGAGCCTTTTTGCCGCTTCTTTTGCGGGCTTGAAAACCCTTATGGCAGACGACCAGAACCCCCAGCTCCCTCTCGAAGGTGGAACGCCGCCCAGCAGCGGCACGACCTATACCCCGATGAACATCGAAGAGGAGATGCGCCGGTCGTATCTTGCCTACTCGATGAGTGTGATCGTGGGGCGCGCGTTGCCGGATGCCCGCGACGGGCTGAAGCCCGTACACAGGCGCATTCTGACGGCGATGGACCGCGAGGGTCTGCAGCATAACAAGCGGTACTCCAAGTGTGCCGGCGTGGTGGGCGAGTGCTTGAAGAAGTATCATCCGCACGGCGACTCGGCGGTGTACGACTCGCTGGTGCGCATGGCGCAGCCTTGGTCGTTGCGTTATCCGCTGGTGGACGGGCAAGGGAACTTCGGCTCGGTGGATGGCGATCCGCCGGCGGCGTACCGGTATACCGAGTGCCGGATGGAACGCATCGCGGAAGAGATGATGGCGGACATCGAGATGGAGACGGTCGACATGACGTCGAATTTCGATGAGACGACCGATGAGCCCACGGTGCTGCCGACGCGAATTCCAACGCTGATTGTGAACGGGTCGAGCGGGATCGCGGTGGGCATGGCTACGAACATTCCTCCGCACAATTTGACGGAGGTGGTGAACGCGGCGATTGCGCTGGTGAAGGATCCGAGCGCGGGACTGGCCGAGGTGCTGAAGCATGTGCAGGGGCCGGACTTCCCAACGGGCGGATTCTTGTATGGCAAGAGCGGGATTCCCGCGGCATACAAGAGCGGTCGCGGACGGTTCATGATGCGCGCCAAGGTGGCAGTTGAGAACCTGACCAAGGAAAAGCAGGCGATCATTGTCACCGAGATTCCGTACCAGGTGAACAAGTCGAAACTGGTGGAACGCATTGCGGAGCTGGTGAACGAGAAGATCGTTGACGACATCAGCGACGTGAGGGATGAGAGCGACCGCGACGGCATGCGTGTGGTGATCGAGCTGAAGCGTGGCTCGCAGCCGGAGATAGTGCTGAACCAGCTCTACAAGCACACGCAGATGCAGGAAAGCTTCTCGATGATCTTTCTGGCGGTGCTGAACGGGCAGCCGCGGGAACTGGGACTGGATCAGGCGATCCGGTGCTTCATCGATCACCGCATCGACGTGGTGCAGCGGCGGACGGCGTTTCTGCTGCGGAAGGACCGAGCGCGCGAGCACATTCTGGAAGGCTTGAAGATTGCGCTCGACAATCTCGACACGGTGATTCGGATCATCCGCGCATCCGGTTCGCGGGCGGAGGCTCGCGAGAATTTGTATGCGTGGAGCAAGGGTGCCGAGATCGTGGTGACGCTGGACCGCGTGCGGCTGCCGCACGAAGAAAAGGGCCTGACGCTGCGGCAGATCGACGCGATTCTGGAGTTGCAACTCTACCGGCTGACGCAGCTTTCCATTGATGAGCTGCTGGGCGAGTTGAAGCAGGTGCGCGAGCGTATCGCTGAGTACGAATCGATTTTGGCCAGCGAAACCAAGCTGCGCGCGGTGATTGTGAAGGAGCTGGAAGAGGTTCGCGACAAGTACGGCGATGCGCGGCGCACGCAGATTGTGGACGAGAGCGCGGAGTTGCAGCTTGAAGACCTGATCGCGGACGAACAGGTTGCGGTTACGGTGAGCCACCAGGGTTATTTGAAGCGCACGCCGATTTCGATCTATCGCCAACAGCGGCGGGGCGGCGCGGGGCGCATGGGCATGAAGACGCGCGAGGAGGATTTTGTCGCGCAGTTGATTGTGAACTCGACGCATGCGTTCCTGCTGTGCTTTACCAACTCCGGGCGCGTGTATTGGCTCAAGGTCTACGAGATTCCCGACGTGGGCGCAGCAGGCAAGGGCAAGAGCATGCAGAGCCTTCTCGACCTGCAACCGGGCGAGAATGTACGCGCTATTCTGCCGGTGCGCGATCTGGAAGAAGAAGGCAAATTCATCTTCTTTGCCACGCGCGAGGGTACGGTGAAGAAGACGCCGCTGAAGGACTTCTCGAACGTAATGGCGCGCGGCATCATCGCCATCGACATCGACAAGGACGATGAGCTTGTGTCCGCCGGCCTTACCAACGGCAAGCAAACCATCTTCCTGGCCACGCGCGATGGCATGGCCATTCGATTCGAAGAGGAATACGATCCTGATCGGAGTGGAATCGGGCTGCGTCCGATGGGCCGGAATGCGGCCGGCAACCGCGGCATATCTCTCAAGAAGGGCGATTACGTGATCGGCGCGGCGATCACCACCTCCGACGCGATGCGCGAGAAGGAGCGTGACGAGTGCGCCGCGCGGATGGGACTTACAGACAAGCTTGGGGCGCTGCGCAAGGCCTATTCGTCTGCCGAAGAGGCGCTGACCAAGGCGAGGGAAGACTATCGCAACAAGACTGTCGATTCAGGCGCTGTCCCGGCTGCCGAGAAGGCGCTGGAGAGCGCATGGAAGGCCATCAAGAGTCTTGACGACAAGCTATGCGTGACGCAGCAACTGGTCCTGACCGTGACCGAGAATGGATTTGGCAAGCGGACGGATGTGGACGAGTACCGGCTGACGGCGCGCGGCGCCCAGGGCGTAACCAATCTGAAGGCCACTCCGAAGGTTGGTAAAACGACGTCGATCCTGCTGGTGAACGAGACCAACGAGTTGATGGTGATCAGCCAGTTCGGCAAGATCATTCGCATCGATACAAAGACGATTCGCGCGGCGGGACGGGCTACGCAGGGCGTGCGATTGCTGAACCTGGAGCCGGATGATAGGGTGGCGGCGGCGGTGATTATTCCGCCGGATGAGCTTACCGGCAAGGATGAGGAGCAGGGGACGCTGTTGCAGTGAGGGGTTTTGCGCCCTGCTATACGCCTCAAGCCTTGCGAGACCTTCGCAGTTGGAAGGTGCCTGGTGCCCCAGGTCTGGATTCTCCGACCTGGGAGTGCGGCAGATTTGCCAATCAGGCGATGTTGGAACGATTGACCCGCCGGATCGTCTTATCCATCGGCTTGGAAGGATCGCGAACAACACCGATCTTTGCCCACGCCGCTACGCTCAGTTCATGCGTCAGCTCGATTCGCTCGCCGACCGTGAGGCTGCGCCAGTTCTTCACCCTCTCCTTAAGGTGATCGGGCACATAGGTGTAGTCGAGTTTTGATTCGTCGACTTCGCTCATACCGACCAATCCTCCACGATCAATCCCTTTATCCTTCCGAATTCCCGCGTATTGGCGGTGACGAGAATGAGATTTCTGCTGAAGGCTTGGCCGGCGATCAGGGTGTCGTACTCGCCGATGCGTTGGCCCCGTCGTTCGAGTTCCGCGCGTATCTCGCCGGCCGCTCGCGAGTCCTGCTCGGAATAGTCAAGTACCGCAACATCACGGCTCAGGAACGTTGCCAAGGTGCGCGCATACCTGGTAGCCAGTTCATTCTTTGCCGCGCGGTGCCAAAGCTGATGGACGACAATCGTTGAGGTTGCCAATGTCGCGCCGCTCCGAACTGCCTGGACGAAGCGCCCGCGAGCCTTAGTGGATGTGCCGTTGATCAGCGCAATACAGACGTCGGCGTTGAGCAGGTATTTCACTTGAAATACTCGCGAATCGGCGCAAGATTTTGCTTGCGCCCCTCTGGAAAGAGCGGATCGCCTCTCATCGCATCGATCCGCGCGAACCATTCTTCGACTGTTTCCTTCTTCGTCTCAAGTACTGGTTCGAGCAGGATGCCGGCTCCCATGCGGGTTACGCGCACGCGGTCGCCTTCGAAGCGGAACTCCTTGGGCAGGCGCACAGCCTGGCTGCGGCCATTCCAGAACAGTTTGGCATCCTTTGGCTTCGGACTTGGTCCCGCGTTTGTCGCCATGCAGCACCCTCCTAAGAAGTCTATAGCAAAAGTATATATCAAATTGAGGCTCGGAGTTCGTGGAACCTACGGCTTCGCAGGATGCGGAAAAACTCGGGATTTCGGATCAAATGAGCGGAAGACATCCGTCAGGGGCTGAAGCCCACGTTGATTCTATTGCCTTTGTGGCACGGTCGAAAACTAGGGAAGAAGAGGCGAATATGGGTTCGTCCGTTCCCAGGTCCCCAAACGCGAGGGACCTGGGGCACCCAGCGCCGTGTTTTCATCCACTTGAGTGGGCCGAAGGCCCATGGAGACACGACTGAAGTCGTGCCCTTTAAAATCAATAAGTTTTTCCGCATTTGGTTCAGTCCGGAACGTCTGCCATTTGCTCGCTCCAGTTATCGGACGCAGGCGCATCTGTCTGGGTACTCGGAATTGGGCGGCTTTGGGGCTACACTGTAGAGGCTCTGGATTCTCCGCACACTCCTCCTTATGTCGCGGACCGCATTTTTAGGTTTGGTGCTGGCTGCACTCTCGGTGTCTTCAGCCAACGCGTCGCCTGCTGCTTTGGCGAAGACGCACAAGACTGCTCCAGCCGCGGCAACCCCTCATAGAAAGAACGAACACCCCACGCACGCGCGAGCTGAACGTGCGGCTCATTATCCAGTTGGCCACACGGCTGGGCATGCGGGCGCCCGCAAGTCGGCGGCATCGGTCTGCACACGCGCCCCTGTTGCCGGGCCGCAACCCCGCAAACGGCAAACTGGATCATCGAAGGGCCAGACAAGCAAGGCCGCGCAATCTGCAAGGACGGCCCAGCTACACTCCCAAAAGGCTACGACGGCGCGCCGAGGTGCGGAAAGCTCTGCCAACAAGACAGATTCCACAACGAGAGGCTCTCGGTCGTCTGCGAGGAAGGCAAACGGTTCGCCAGGGAAGGCCGCGCCTGCGTTCGAGCCCGGTGTTCCCGCGGAACAGGTTGCGGAGAAGCCGGATAGTTCTGGTGAAAACAGCGGAGAGCATACCGCAGGGGCTGAAGCCCACGTTGATTCTATTGCGCTTGCGGCACCCTCCGACTCCGCTCAGGGCAAGCAATTGAAGCCAGGCAATGACGCAAAGCCCACACGAATCGCATCGGGAGGACGTCTTTCCGTGGGCGCTGAGGCCGGCGGACCCGCAGCAAGGGACGACGCTGCTTCAATCGAAATCGGATCGGCTTACCTGGCCAAACTGCCGATGGCCGCTTTTCCCGAAGCCGCGGTTCGGGACGTGTCGCTGCGCAGAACTCGGCTGGTAATGCCGCCGCCGCTGGTGGGGTCGCACGAATCGCTGGCGCGGCAAAATGAAAAGTCGGATGCCGAGGGCCTGGAGCGGATCGAAGACGAGGACGATTTGGCCGATCGCATTGCGCACAAGCTGCTGGTGCCTGTGCCGGCCTCCGCGGCGCTTACCGTGAACGGAAATCTGCCAGTGAATCACCGCTATTGCCGGCCGTGGACTGCGGTGTTTCTTGCCGATCTGGCTCGCAGCCATGACGCGGAGTTTCACAGGCCTCTGGAAGTAAGCTCGGCGGTGAGAACGGTGGAGTACCAGAAGCGCCTGATGGGGACCAACGGGAATGCCGCTGCTGCCGAAGGCGAAATTGTAAGCCCGCATCTGACCGGGGCCACGATCGACATTGCCAAGAACGGCCTGAGCCGGGAGGAGATGGCCTGGATGCGGACGCGGTTGCTGGCTCTGGAACAGGCGGGCAAGATTGATGTTGAGGAGGAGTTTCAGCAGTCCTGCTTCCACATTACGGTCTATAAGAATTATGTGCCGCCGAGGCCTGTGCAGAGGGCTGCGGCGGCCAAAACCGCGCAGGCCAAGACGGGACAGCGCAGTGCGGGCTCGGCTGCGAAGACGCCCGATTCGAAGACGCGGAAGGCGAATGAGCAACCGGGGCCTGATGCTGGCTCCGAAATCGCCTCCCGAGGACGGTAGTTCCCGAGCATTTGCTGGGCGGCAATAGGTCAAAGGAAATTGATTGGGCTTTTGCCCCATTCCGGGGTACAATCGCGGGCAAAAGCATTTCATCCTCTGGCGCGGCTGGAACACGGCAGGCCGCTTTCCCAGGGACGAGACGCGACCGTTTGCGGCAAGGCGCTGCCTTCGCGTGAGAGGGCATTGCTTGAATCCGGGCAGCGGTATTTTCGAGAGGCGGAATCATGAGCGATCTGGAAGTGCAATCCGTGGCAGAGGCAGCCCCCGAGGCTCCCGGCCTGTCGCAGTGGCAGCGCGTAGTCTACACGTTTACGGCGCCGTCGAAGACGTTTGCAGATATCAAGCGCGGAAACAAGAGCTGGTGGATGCCGTTTCTGATCATGATTCTGATCGGCTACATCTTCTTTGCGGCAGTTACATTCAAGGTTGGCTGGGGACAAGTGGCCGAGAATGCGATTCACATGAATCCCAAGTCCGAAGAGAGGATGGCTCAGCAGACTCCGGAACAGCGGGACATGGCCATGAAGATCACGCAATACAGCATGGAGGGAGCGTTTGCTGCCAGTCCGATTCTGGTGGTGGTTTTCGGGCTGGTCGTTGCGGTCGTGCTTTGGGGCACTATCAATTTCGTGTTTGGCGGCAAGGCGACATTCGGAGGCGTGCTTGCAGTGTGGATGTATGCAGCACTGCCGGGAATCATAAAATCGCTGTTGGGATCGATCGTACTTTTCGCGGGAGCGGCGCCGGAGTCATTCAACCTGGCGAACTTCGCGCCCACCAGTGTCGGAGCTTTTCTGAGCCCCACTGAGACCAACGCGGCTCTTTACAAGCTGGCGACCTCGCTGGATGTCACCAACATCTGGTACCTTGCTCTGATGGGAATCGGGCTTGCGATCGTGGCCGGGGTCAAGCGCAGTTCGGGATATATCGCGGTCTTCGGGTGGTGGGCACTGATTGTGCTGGTCGGAGTGGGCTGGACGGTGGCGTTCGGCTGAGGCTTGCTTTTGCGGCTGAAATGCAAACAGCGCGAATCCTGCGGGGTTCGCGCTGTTTGTTCTTGCAGGCTGCTGCTAAGTTACTCGGTCCAGCGGCGCATGATGAGGGTGGCGTTGATGCCGCCGAAGCCGAATGAGTTGGACAGGGCAATGTCGAAGCTGTGCGCGACGGCGTGGTTGGGCACATAGTCCAGGCGGCACTCAGGGTCGATATTGTCGAGGTTGATGGTGGGCGGAAGCTGTTGGTTGACGAGCGCCAGCACCGTGATGCCGGCTTCGAGTCCACCGGCGCCGCCTAACAGATGGCCGGTCATGGATTTGGTGCCGCTTATCTTCAGCTTGTGGCTGAGCGCGTGTTCGCCAAACACCACTTCGATGGCCCGCGACTCATTGCCGTCGCCGGCTGGCGTGGACGTGGCGTGGGCGTTCACGTAGCCAACCTCTTCCGGTTGAATTCCGGCGTCTTTGAGAGCCGCTCTCATTGCGCGCTGCGCGCCCTGGCCCTCCGGCGCAATGCCCGTCATGTGGTAGGCATCGGCGCTCATTCCGTAGCCAATAATCTCTCCCAGGATGTTTGCGCCGCGGGCTTTGGCGAACTCCAGTTCTTCCAGGATGAGGATGCCCGCGCCCTCACCGATGACAAAGCCGTCGCGGTCTTTGTCGAAGGGGCGGCTTGCTCTGGTTGGCTCGCCGTTGCGCGTGGAGAGCGCGCGCATGGCGGCAAAGCCACCCACGGAGAGCGCCGTAACTGAAGCTTCGGCGCCGCCGGCAATCATCACATCCGCGTCTCCGTGCATAATCATTCGCGCGGAATCGCCGATGGAGTTGGCACTGGTGGCGCAGGCAGTGGCCGTGGCCGAGATAGGCCCTTTGGCGCCGTAGCGGATGCTGATTTGCCCGGCCGCCATGTTTACGATGACGGCGGGAATGAAGAACGGCGAGATTTTGCGCGGGCCGCCTGCGAGCAGGTTGGAGTGTTCGCGTTCGATAATCTCGAAGCCGCCGATGCCCGACCCGATGAAGACTCCCACGCGATCGGCTATCTCCGGAGTAATCTGGAGACCCGATTGAGCGATCGCTTCCTGGACAGCGGCGAAGGCGAAGTGAATGAATCGCCCCATTTTGCGCGACTCTTTTTTGTCCACAAAGTTTAGCGGGTCAAAGTTCTTGACCTCGGCGGCGAATGTAACCGGGAACCCGGTGGTGTCGAATCCGTGAATGGGCGCCATGCCGCTGGCGCCGGCGAGTAGCTGCCGCCAAACTTCAGGAGCGGTGTTGCCCACGCCACACACCAGGCCGAGTCCGGTGACAACGACTCTGCGGGACAGGTTGGACAAGGGCTACTTGCCGCCTTTCGCATTCTTTTCTATGTAGTCGATGGCGTCCTTTACGGTCTTGATCTTCTCGGCGTCTTCGTCTGGAATCTCAAGATCGAAAGCCTCTTCGAACTGCATGACCAGTTCGACGACATCCAGGGAATCCGCGCCCAGATCTTCCTGGAAGCTGGCGCCGGGGGTAACCTCGGCTTCGTCCACCTGCAACTGCTCGACGATAATCTGTTTCACTTTCTCTTCAACTGCCATGCCATCTTCTCCTCGGTATTTCTTTTCAATTCAAGTGTTGAACGGGGGTTACAGTTCAATCAAGTGCCGCCAGCCTACGATAACGGCACGAGGCAGGGGAACACAACCATGTGCGCCAAAAAAAAGCGCGCAGCCCCGAATATCAAGTTTATCGGTCGGGTGGGGGTGTGTAAAGGACTAGGGAATAGGGAACAGGGATTAGGGAACAGGGAATAGGGATCAGGGATTAGAAGTGCGCGGGGAAATGGTGGGAAATGCACAGGTGGAAGGCGTACATTAGGCGAAGTGGGAAGAGGATGGGAAGATGCAGGGTGTAATTGCTGGAATTGTTGCTGCATTCGTGGGAATACTTGTTGGTTTCTGGCTGCGGCACTCGATTGCCAAGTGGGAAAGACAGCGATTGGAGCGGCGAGTTGAGGAACAGGCGATTGAGATAACTTCGGTTCGGGGAGAACTGACGCAGGCGCAGGGTGAGTCGGCCGGCAGGGCAGGGTTTGCTTCACTGGCTGGCGAGCGGGCAAAGACGATTGTGCAATTGACTTCTGAAAAGGACGGGCTGCGGGAGGAGTTGCAGAAGAAGGGTGAATCAGAGAGCCGGTTAACGGCCCGCATCAGCGAACTGGAAGCCGAGCTCAGAAACGAGCGGCAGAATCTGGCGGAGAAACTGGCTTTGCTGGAGTCGGCAAAGCAGACGCTGGCCAATCAGTTCGAGGCTCTGGCTGGTGAGATTCTGGAGAAGAAGTCGAAGACATTTTCAGAGGGCAGCCAGAAAGAGCTTGGGAACCTGCTGACGCCGCTGAAGACGCAGATCGAGGAGTTTCGCAAAAAGGTTGAGGAAGCGCAGACCGACTCAACGAAGGGCGTTACCAAGCTGGAGACGCTGGTGGGCACGCTGGGCAGCCTAAACCAGCAACTGACCGAAGAGGCGCGCAATTTGACCACAGCGCTGCGGGGATCGTCGAAGGCTCAGGGCGATTGGGGCGAGCTGATTGTGCGCAACCTGCTGGAGAAAGCTGGGCTGCGTGAAGGCGAACAGTTCCGCGTGCAGGAGACGTTTGACGCGGCTGGAAACGGGGACGAGCGGCAAAGGAAGTCGCGCCCGGACGTGATTGTGAACTTGCCGGGCAGCAGGCACCTGGTCATCGATTCCAAGGTGTCGTTGAATGCATACGCCGATTCGGTGAATGCGGCGATAGAAGAAGACCGCAAGGCCGCGGTCAAACGGCATTTGGCCAGTATGCGCGGGCACATTGAGGAGCTTGCGGGGCGGCGATATCACAAGCTGGGCGGCCTTGATACGCCGGATTTTGTGGTGATGTTTGTGCCTATCGAACCGGCATTCCTGGTGGCGCTGCATGAGGATGAGGGTCTGTGGCGCTACGCATACGAAAGGGAGGTCCTGCTGGTTGGGCCGACGACACTGTTGTTTGTGATTCGCATTGTGGATAACTTGTGGCAGCAGGAGTTACAGGCGCGCAGCGTGCAGGATGTTATGAATCGGGGGGCCGAGTTATATGAGAAGTTTGTAGGTTTTGTAGGCGATCTTGAGGCTGTGGGCAAGAGCCTGCGCTCCGCGGACCAGAGCTATGGGAACGCGATGAAGAAACTTAGCGAAGGGCGCGGGAATCTGATTCGACAGGTGGAGATGCTGAAGGGGCTGGGCGTGCGGACGGGGAAGGCTCTGCCGCGGAATCTGCTGGATACGGCGGGCGTCGAGGAGCCAGGTCTGGCGCTGACGGCTGAGGTAAACGAGGGCGGCGACGCGGATTAATGGCGGAGCGATAAGGGGCGTTCAAGACACAGAATACAGCGGATCGATTGGAGGCCTTTAGCTCCGGGTCTTAATCGCTGATCTCAAAGAAAGGCCCGTGGCTAAAGCCAATTTCGTTGCAAGCCACCGTCCAGGGGCCTGAAGGCCCCTGCTCCCTCCGCAAGAATGAAAACGGACATCCGCCGAGGGGACGGGACCTAACTCCGCTCACCCGCAAACGCTTCGCGCATACGCTTCCAGGTGGTTTCCAGGTCTTCCGGAAGTACACGGGTTTCGCCTAAGGTGGTCATGAAGTTGGTGTCGCCGGCCCAGCGGGGGAGGCCGTGGAGGTGAATATGGCCAGCGACGCCGGCTCCGCCTGCTTTGCCGATGTTGAGGCCAAAGTTGAAGCCGTGTGGGCGATAAAGCTGCTGAAGAACGCGTTCCGTCCTCTGCGCCAGATCCATCAGTTCGTGGGCCGCATCGACGGGCAAGGCGGCCAAACGGTCGATGTGGGCATAGGGCATGGCCAGTACATGGCCGCTGGTGTAGGGGTAGGCGTTGAGGCAGATGAAGCAATGTTTCGCGCGCAGGACCAGGCCACCGGCGGCTTCGGCCTGATCTGGACTCATGCCGTTGGCGATGGCGAAGTCGATGGAAGCAATGAGGTTGCAGAAAACACATCCCATGTCGCCAGGCCAAGCGGCCAATTTGGACGGAACGCCGGGGCGCGCATCGGTATCCGCCGAGGTGACGTAGGTATAGCGCCAGGGTGTAAAGAGAAAATCCATGCGGGTCGTGCCGTTAAAGACAGTATAGGCTTCCGGCCGACGGCAAAATGCGCAGGCGATTTCCCACCTTGCGGGACAATGAGTCAGGCGGGCGCTGGAGGGCGGGAGCGGGACTAACTCCATTGGTTCGCAACGGCGAATGTGAATTTGCTATTGCAAACCGCGTCATGGCCAAGCTGTTGGATTGACGCGGGAAAGCAGAGGTTGCTACACTCGTGAGCGTAGCCTTCTGCGCGGATTCCAGCAGGGGCTGCGGTCGCCCTCCAGCGAACAGTTGCCTGCCGGGTGTTTCCCACGAAGACCAATCGCTTTCCATGCCAGCGTAAACGGCTGGGGGGACGGTACTCCGTGAAGACGCATTCGGGATGCACAGATTTCGATTGGAGGCCACGGCCCAAGGTTTCCCGGCATGCGGCAATCGCAGCATGGAAGCCACCCTCAGCGGCAGGCGCGCGCCGGCCGCGAGTGCAAGGAATTGCGGAGCCGCAGTGATGCCAAACGTCCTTAATCCCGAACCAGAGAGCATAACCCTGAACACCCACTTGGAAGCCACAGTATTAGAGCCTGCGACGGAGCTTGAGCAGCCGTTGTATGAATCCACGTCCAACACCGAAAACGCTGAAGTTGCCGAAGTTAACGCGCTGGACGCCGATGCCCCAACCGAGCCTGTAGCCGAGGCCGCGCCTGTGGAGACAGCCACGATTGTGGAACCCGCAGTTGAGGCCGCGCTCGCGCCCGTAGTTGTAACGGAAGAGTCCGCGCAACCCGAACTTGCGGTTGAAGCTGCGCCGGAGGTGGAGTTGACCGCTGCCGAAGCCGCGGTAGAGGATGCGCCAGTGGCTCCGGTGGCCGCGGATCAAGTTGAAGTCCCGGCAGTGGCTAGTTCACCGGCCGCGCCCGTTTCCGCAGCCGCGCAGGCGCATGAGCTGCACGGCGCTGAGACCATGGATGACTTTTCAGCAGCTCTGGCCGCGTTTGAGCGGGAGCAGGCAGCCGAGGCAGCCGCCGTTGAAGCCTACGGTGACAAGGTTGTATCCGGCACTGTGATCAAGCAGACGGAAAAGCACCTGGTCATCGATGTGGGGCTGAAGTCAGAAGGCCTTGTTCCCCTGGAGCAGGTGCTGGACCACACTGGTGCGGTTCGCTTCCAGCCGGGCGACGTTATCGACGTAGTGATTGAGCGCGAAGAGCCCGAAGGCGGCTATCTTGTCAACTTCGAGCGCGCGCAGCGTTTGCGGGTTTGGGACGTGATAGAAAAGGCCGCGGCCGACAAGACGCCAGTGACAGGCACGGTGGTGAGCCGGGTGAAGGGCGGCTTGACAGTCGATATCGGGCTGAAGGCATTTTTGCCCGGATCGCAGTTGGAGATTCGCCCAGTTCGCAACCTGGATGGTTATCTGGGCCAGAAGATCGAAGTCCGCGTAATCAAGCTGAACAAGAAGCGCGGCAACGTTGTTGTGAGCCGCAAGGAGATTCTGGAAGAAGAGCAGAACGCCAAGCGGTCCGGCACGCTGGAGCAGTTGGGCGAGGGCGCCATCCTGACCGGCACGGTGAAGAACCTGACCGACTACGGCGCATTTGTGGACCTGGGCGGAATCGACGGCCTGCTGCACATTACCGATATGAGCTGGGGCCGCCTCACTCATCCGCACGACCTGGTAAACGTGGGCGACGAGATCCAGGTGAAGGTGCTGAAGTTCGACAAGGAGAAGCAGAGAGTTTCGCTCGGCTTCAAGCAGTTGACGCCCGATCCATGGCTGGATGCAACGGAGCGTTACCCGGTGGGCGCGCACGTGAAGGGGCGCGTGCTTTCGGTTACGGATTACGGCGCGTTTGTTGAGCTTGAGCAGGGCATTGAAGGCCTGGTTCACCTCTCTGAGATGACCTGGTCGAAGCGGCTCAAGCATCCATCGAAGCTGGTGAAGCCGGCCGACGAAGTGGAGACCGTTGTGCTCAGCGTGAATCCGGCGGATCGCCGCATTTCGCTGGGCATGAAGCAGTTGCTCGACAACCCGTGGGAGAACCTGACCGAGCGGTATCCGGCCGGGACGGTGGTTGAGGGCCGGGTTCGCAACCTGACCGACTTTGGCGCCTTCATAGAGATTGAAGACGGCATCGATGGCCTGGTTCACGTGTCGAATTTGAGCTGGACCAAGCGCATCAAGCATCCATCAGAAGTGGTGAAGAAGGGTGAAAAGGTGAAGGCAGTCGTTCTGGGCGTGGAGCCACAGAACCGCCGTCTTAGCCTGGGCATCAAACAGTTGCAGCCCGACGTCTGGGAGAGCTTCTTCGCGGCGCACCGGGTGGGCGACGTGGTTCATGGCAAGGTGCTGCGGACGGCGCAATTCGGCGCGTTTGTCGAGATCGCGGAGGGAGTGGAGGGTCTGTGCCACATCTCCGAGGCCGGCGACGAGGGCGGCGGACCGTCGAAGCTTGAAACGGGCCTGGAGCACGAGTTCAAGATCATCAAGATCAACGTGGAAGAGAAGAAGGTAGGCTTGAGCCTGCGCGCAGTGGGCCACGAGGCCAGCCGCGCCCAAGTGGAGACCTACAAGAAGGAGGCCCACAAGGCTCCCGTCTCCAGCTCGACTACGACTCTTGGTGATTTGATCAACTGGCGGAAGAACGAGCGGTAAAGCAGGGATAAGGGAACAGGGAACAGGGAACAGAAAAGCGACGGCCACCCTTCGGGGTGGCCGTTTTGCGTCACGGCTATTTCGACCTCGAAGGCGGGTTCCGGCAAGGATAAGTGGCAAGGAATTACTCACCAAGTGCAAGACTTTGCATAAATCATCCAACCTGCTCAGGCTGCCAAATTGCGCGCGAACCGCCGGTCAGTGCACTGGCTTCAATATCCATGCGGCTGAATCCTTGTCACAATGACATGTTCATAAATCACATAAAGCGGCGATAGGATTGCGTGGTTTATATCATTCATTCAGGCGCCTCTAACCGATCTGCGCGTACGCCATGAATGCCGACTGAAACTTCCTGTCACGAAAGGAAGGAACTCCATTATCAGTTCCGGCTCCCTCGCCTCTACTCAATCGATGGAAGCGGCAGCATCCACAAACCACTTCCACCGCCGCGTCGCCGTCTGTCTGGTGATGACGGGGCTCAATGCGACCGTTATCGGGGATTTTGCTGGAACGCTGTATCGTGCAACAGCTCACAACGCCCTTCAGCAGACGGGAGTCAACTTGCTGTTTGCAGCCCTGCTGGGATCGCTGGCGCGCGGGTGGCATCTCGCCCTGAGAAGCTGCAGTCGATGAGTGCGCTTCTGGGCTGGGCGTTGTGGATGTGAAAAGGAGACTCTTGAAGAGATCCGCAGTTCTTTCCATTCTGATTCCTGGCTTGGTGGGTGCGCTTGCATCGGTTCCTGCCATCGCCGACAACGTCCTATACGACAACACCGTTTCCGGTACCTCGTATGAGACCGGTGGGATCGGGGTAGTCGCAGGGTTCACCGCAATCACGGATTCGTTCACGCTGCCGCAGGACTCGACGGTTACGGGCGCGATGTTCGGCTTATGGGTTGGCAGCGGGTATCAGGCGACGAGCGTGTCCTGGGCCATTACCACCGATCCATTTGCGGGAACGACGCTGGGATCGGGGACGTCGAATGTCTTGTCCTCTGTCAACGTTCCCACAACCGCGCCATTTGCAACGGGAGATGGCGCTGACATTGACCAGGTCTTTATCGCCATTCCCAATCTGGCGCTCGATGCCGGGGGCACCTACTATCTCGAATTGGACGGCGTCACTTCGAACGATCCCAACTCGATCGGAGCCTATTGGGACGAGAGCGACGGTCCGTCGGCCGCATATTCCGATTTAGTCCCGTACGGGAGCCGTGGGATCGCCGGGCCGAGTTCGGCGTCACAGAGCTTCCAGATTCTGGGCACTGAAGAAGGATCGACCGTCACTCCGGAGCCGTCCAGCTTTCTGTTGCTTGGCTGCGGGTTGTTGGGGTTGGCCGGGCTGGTTAAGCGCAAGCTGGGGCCCTGAGTTCCAATCCGCGTTTCTGACCTGGACGAAGGGGGTTGGTTTGGCGTACTTAGGCCAAGCCGCCCGTCTTCTGCACTCTAGTGGTCCATGGCGGCCTGATCAATATGCGCAGGATTGAACGGCAGTCAGGCGGACAAGCCATTGACGAACTCTTCCAGCGGCTCGAATCGCACGGAGAGAGCGCCGTAGTTCCGAGAAAATGCTCGATTCACGTCTTCGGCCAAGACCACATTCTCGCCATCGGGGTGTTGCCGGCGGAACGCAGAAAGGTTTACAGGATCGAATTTATCGGCAGACCATTTGCATTCTATGGCGATGGGGTGTTTGCGCCTCCCGGACAACACAAAATCGATTTCGTGGCCGCGCTTATCTCTCCAGTAACCCACATCGCGACTCTGCAAGCGCGCCATCATTTCATTGAGCACGAAGTGTTCCCACAGTATTCCTAGATCTTCATGACGGAGTTCCAGCCAGCCGCGGTAATAGCAAATGAAACCTGTGTCGAAGCCGTAAACCTTTGGCGCGGAAATGATCTCCGTAGGCTTGCGCAAGCTGAAAGGACGAACGACATGGGCGACGAAGGTGGCTTCCAGAACGTTTAAGTAGTTTGCAATAGTGGGGCGGCTCACTTCGCACGGGCCGGTGAACCGCGTCGCCTCAAAGATGCCGCCGCTCTGTGCGAGGACGAGCTCGGTAAACTTTTGAAAAGAGTCTCGCCTTTCGAGCCGGAATAACTCCTGAATATCCTTGGCCCAATAGGCGTCGATCCATTCCTGGAAATCCCTCTCGTCGATATCGTTCGCCAGAAAAAATGGCGGCAATCCGCCACGCAAGAGCCTGTGTTTCAGGCTCGGCCGCTTTGCATCGGAGAGGTCGCGCAGGCACATAGGCGTGAGCCAGAGATCGCGCTTGCGCCCTGCAAGGGTGTCTTTGAACTTGATCGACGCACTTAGAGTAGAGGAACCGGTGGCGACGATTCTAACGGTGGGATAATGGTCCGCGGCGATTTTCAGCAACTCGGAGGGATTATCCAGCCGATGAATTTCATCGAGGACTATTCGCTTACCGCTTAGTGTATCCAGAAATCCTTCTGGATCTTCCATCATCCGGCGAACGCGTGGCAGTTCACAATCGAAGTACTCGATGTCTGGAAGGCTTTGACATAAGTAGGTTTTGCCCACGCGCCGGACGCCAGCGAGCCAAATGACTGGCCGCTTTTTCCAAGCCTCCTCGATGCGATCTATCCAGTAACTCCGCGCTACCATAGGAAAGTATGATTGCATATAGTGTTACTAAACGCAAGTCTACCTTCGTTTAGTACAGTCCCCAATGCCGCCTAAGATCGCGGCGGACGAATATCGCCTTGAATCAGTCCTTGCAGGCCCACCGATTTTGCGATGGGCCCGCGGGCTGCTTCTTAATGGCCGCCTCCGCTTAGCGCTACTGTTGCGGTAGCGGCGGGGTTGTTGGCTGTGACGGTGAGGGTTGCTGTTGCGGCGCTTGCGGTTGCGGGTGTGAACTCAACCAGGACGAGGCAACTGGAGCCGGCTGCCAGCGTTGATCCGCAATTGTTCACCTGAACGAAGGACGCGACGCCGGTTCCGCTGAGCGCAACCGAAGTGAGATTGACTGGCGTAGTGCTGCTGCTGTTGGTAACGGTAACTGCTTGCGTGCCGCTGGCAGTTCCCGACGTCTGCGTGCCGAAGCTCAGCAACGTGGTGGAAACAGTTAATGTTGCGGTGCTGCCGCCGGTTCCGGCGAGTGCGATGGATTGAGTAGCGGGGCTGGCATTATCAGTGAACACCAGCGTTGCCGACCGGCTGCCCAAAGCCGTGGGTGCGAATCTGGCGAGAACCGTGCAAGTGGCAGAGGCTGCCAGGGAACTGGGGCAGTTGTTCATTTGCGTGAACGAGGTTGGGTTTGTTCCGCCCAGAGCGATGGAGCTGAGGGTGAGGGCGGCTGTGCCTGAGTTGGTGAGCGTGATGGCCTGCGCCGGGCTGTAGGCGTAACCAGAGGCCGCATTGACGGCGGTTACCGGGAAGGTCATCGATGTGGCCGAGAGGGTAATGGAAGTCGACACGGCCACCCCGGTTCCCGTAAGTGCTACGGTTTGCGGAGAACCTGTTGCGTTGTCGGCAAAGCTCAGCGAGGCACTGAGTGCTCCCGCGGCGGTGGGCTTGAAGGTGACTGAGACTGTGCAGGATCCGCCCGCTGCAAGGTTTCCGCAACTGTTGGTCTGGGTGAACGAAGAAGGGCTGGAGCCACCGGTAATAATGCTGGTGAGGGTCAGTGCAGCGTTTCCTGTGTTCTTGAGCGTGACGGTTTGCGCAGCCGACGAAGAGCCATCATTGGTGGAGGGGAACGTCAGGCTGGTGGGCGACAAGCTCACCGCCGGTGCTCCCACTCCGGTTCCGGTTAGCGTGACGCTGAGCGCTGAGGATGCGGCGGTAGCGGCAGCGATGCTGAGCGCGCCAGTGGCTGTTCCAACTGCGGTGGGGTCGAAGGTGACCGAGAAGGTGCATGAGGAGCTTGCAGCCAGCGACGAGCCGCAGGTGTTCGTCTGGGCGTAGGATGCTGCGCCTGCTCCTGTGAATGAGACGCTGGAGATGGGCTGCGCGCCTGTTCCGGTGTTCTTCATGGTGACGGTCTGCGCGGCGGACTTGGAGCCGATATTCGTCGAGCTAAAGGAGAGGCTGGTGGGCGAAAGGGTTGTTACAGGTGTTCCAGCGCCGGTGCCGCTCAAAGCAACTGTCTGTGGCGAAGCTGGGCCGTTGTCGAAAAAGCTGAGAGTGGCTGTAAAGGTTCCAGTCGCGGTGGGGTTGAAGGTAAACGCCACGGTGCAGGAGGCGCCAGTCGCGAGCGATGCGCTGCACGAAGTGGAGCCCTTGAAAGCCGAGCCGTTGGCTCCGGAGACCGTGGGGCTGCTGGCAAAAATGAGGGTGGATGTTCCCGTGTTCCTGAGGGTGACGGACTGTGAAGCCGACGCTGCGTTAATGGCGGTGGACGGGAAGCTGAGGGTGGTTGGCGATAAGCTGACCGCGACGGTGCTCGAAGGCGCTCCTGTGCCGCTCAACGCTACAGTCTGCCCGGAAGTGCCGGCGTTATCGGCAAAGACAATCTCAGCTGACAGCGCGCCGTCGAGGGTGGGCTTGAACGTAACCGTAACTGTGCAGGAGGCATTGACGGCCAGGGTTGCGCCGCAGGTTGTGGTATCGGAGAAGGAAGCGACGTTTGCGCCGGAGAGGCTGACGCCGGAAATGGTCATGGGTCCCGTACCGGCATTGGTCAGGGTTACGGCCTGGGTTGCGGCCGATGTTGCAACCGTGGTGGAGGCAAAGGTGAGGCTGGGAACTGACAGGCTGGCCACAGGGGTATTCGCTGCGAGGCCTGTGCCGGTGAGCGCGGCCGTTTGCGGCGAGTTGGCGGCATTATCGGCGAAGCTTACCGCAGCCGAGAGCGCGCCCGAAGCGGCGGGTTTGAAGGTGACCGTAACGGTGCAGGAGGCGTTGACCGCCAACGTTGTGCCGCAGGTGTTGGATTGCGAGAACGAAGAAGTGTTGGCGCCCGTGAGGCTGACGCCGGAGATGGACATGGAAGCTGCTCCGGAATTGGTGAGCTTGACTGTTTGTACGGCTGCCGAAGACCCGACCGCAGTGGAAGCGAATGTAAGGCTGCTGGGCGACAGGCTGACTGCTGGTCCCGCGGGTTCCTGCACCGCTCCTGGCCAGCCGTTCACCACATTGGCAACGTTCAGTGAGCCAAGGCCGGTTGCTTTGTCGTAGCCGATTGTTGCGGCATAGCCGGGCAGGATGCCGAGAGTGTCGCTGGCGGTTTGCGGAGTGCAATTGATTGTGCCGCCGAAGCATGGCGTCGCAATTGTGCCGGTATCGATATCGTTGAAGTAGCAAGAGCTTGAATTGGTGGTCGATTCCGCGCTGCAACTCCCGTAGGTCTGCTTGGCTGCCAGGCCGTAGAGTGCGGAGTTGGGATTGCCCTGGCTTGTTCCAGCCTTCTGGTTAATGAGCGCCATGACTCCGGCCATCACCGGACTGGACACTGAGGTTCCACCCACGGCCATGTCCAGTGCATTGGCGGGATACGTGCACGGAATTGGGCTCGAGTAGTTTGGCGGCTGCGTATCGCAGATCAAATAGGCAACGCCCAGGAACCCGGCGGATGCAAAGAAGGAAACATCTGGCACGGTGCGTTTGTCGGACGAGACGATTCCTGTAACGCCTGCCTGCCAACTGGGTTTGGCATAGCCGGCGGAGCACGATGCAGGGGTGCTGCCGTTCGATGTGGTGCAGTTGCTTACGCCGCCTGAGCCGCCCACTGGCGGAATGAGCATGTCGTAGTAGCCGCTGTAAATCCCGTCATTCTTCAGCAGCCAATTGGCCCATTGCTCCGCATTGTAAGTGACACGTTGCTGGCTATTCATGGAACTGATCACAATCGGATTGGTGACGGTGTCATTCCAGGGCACTTCGGGAATGTAACCGACAGCGTTGGACAGATTCGCGCCGCTGTTGGTGGCGGCCCAGTTGGCGCTGGTGGAGTTGAAGTCGGTGCCGCCGACCGATACGTTATAGGGCGTGCTGGTCATGCCGCTTACGGAGAGGCCGAACTCCGCCGCAAAGTCAGTGGAGGGATTGTAGTAGCCATCGTCACAAACAGCGGCCGCCGAGTCGCCGCTGGAGACAAACACAGCGATGCCCTGGGTGTAGGCCTGCTGCCACAGGTTGGCGTACTCCTGGTTGCCGGCCGTACCCATTCCCAACTCGCACTCGCCGTAGCTGACGCTCATGATTTTGGCTACATCGTTGTTGATGATGTAGCTCTCACTGGCGTAGAGCGCGTCCGTGGTCTGGCTGGTCTGGCTGGATGTGACCAGCACAATCGATGCGCCGGGCGCCGCTCCGCCCGACCACTCCACATCGAGGGTGTTTTCAAAGCGGTCGTCGAGCAGGTTGGTCGTTCCAGGATCGGAGTTGGTGACGATGACCTTGGGAACATTGGCGGGCAATCCCGTGGCTGAGCGGAAGGTGGCCACATCGCTTAGAACGATGTTGCTGGTTCCGGCCAGCGCGATGGTCTGGCCCGTGCCGGTGATTGGCGTTGAGGCGGTCCACAGCGATTTGTAGTTGTAGATGGTCGCCATGTCGTAGGGTACGAGCAACTGGTAGCCGTCGGCGGAGTATTCCGGGCGCGGGCTTAGCATTGCAGCAGGGTCTTGAGGCGTTCGAGAGAAGCCTGCTTCATTTGCGATGGGAAGGCTCCCCGGCCCGCTGAGCGGCGTCCACTCGCCCGAAGAGTTCCGGTGGAGAGGGGACACGGTGTGATGCATTGGCGTGGGAAAGAAGTTGTGCAAGGCTTTGACGCCGAGGACCACGGGAGCGAGCGCACGAGGAATGCTGATATCGGCGACGTTGGCAATGTGCGTTCTGCCACCAACAGTGATGGAGTGCATTTCGGTGTGGAACGCGGTCTCCACCTGGCCCACATTGCCGCTGAATCGGATGCTGGTTTGCGAGGGTGGAATTTCATCGATGGTGAAACCCTGATTCTGAAGCCAGTCGATTACTGTTTGCAGATCACTCACTGCGACACCGAAGGCCGCACCGAATTCCGAGGGCGTTAGCCAGTGGTGATACTCGGGCGAGTCCGCATCGTACTGCTGCGCATTGAAGGACTCAAGCGCGGCCTGCTGGGCACTGGAGCGTTTGAGCACAAGTATCATATCGCCCATGGGCGCGGAGGAAGGCAGGCGGCCATTGTCAATGGCGTTGCGGACGGCTGGATGAGTACTGCCGCGGACCGTGGCCAGTTCGGAGTTATCTACGCGGCTGACGATGCGGGCCTGTTCCGGTGGAATGCCGAGTGCGCTTTGGCTTTGTCCATGAGTGGTGGCGGGGGGACAGAGCAGGAGTGTTATGGCGCTGAGCAGCGCGGCAGAATGCAACGGACGTGCGAGTGGCATCGCCCAACCAGTGTTAAGTACGCCTAATGTACGCATGGAAGCTCCTTGCTTCGAACCGGGCAGGAAATCGCGGCATTAGGTGGTTTATCGGAGGATTCTAATGAAGGATTAGTGCGATTGAATTTGTCTTGCATTACTATGGGGTTTTTAATGTGGGTTGGATTGACGGAAGATGAGTAGTTGTTCTGCAAAATGCAGCAGTTTTGGCGGAGGCGGGTGTTGTTGGGGTGGAATGGGCGCAGGGGCTAAAGCCCGACTTCACTTCTCGGCTTTTGCGGCACGACTAAAGTCGTGCCCTGATACGGAGCCTGTCCGAAGCGAGTTCTTCCGCAGCCCTTGAAATCGTGCCCTGATACAAAGCCTTCGTACGGTGAGGCGGTTGCTGCTGCCGCGGCCGAGTGAGTTAGTAGTCTCCCTGGTCCCCAAGTGCGAGGGACCAGGGGCACCCACGGTTGTAGGTTGATTTACAAAGTCACGCGGGGTTGGAACTAGAACTCGCTTTCGCGCTCTTCCGGCATCAGGCCCTGCTCTTCCTGGGAAGAGAGGCGCACCACGCGGTCAATGGTGTACGGCGCGCGGTTCTGGACTGCATGATAGTGGCGGACCTGCAGTTCGCCCAGCAACCCGATGGCAACCATCTGGATGCCGGCTACAATCAGCACTGCGCCAATGACGAACATTGGTCCATGATCGTCCATCAGATTCTGGCGCGGGTCGAGGATCTTCAAGCCCAGCAACACCGTCGAAATTATGCTCCCCGACAGAATACCCAGTGCGCCGAACCCGCCGAAGAAGTGCAGCGGGCGGCTCATGTACTTGAGCAGAAAGCGAATCGTCATCAGGTCGAAGAGCACGTTGAAGGTGCGCCCGATGCCGTAATGGCTCTTGCCGCGCTCGCGATTCACATTCCTGATGGGTATCTCGCAGATGGACGCGCCGTACCAACTGGCGAGCGCCGGAATGAAGCGGTGCATCTCCCCGTAGAGAGGGATGTTTTGGATCACGTCGCGGCGATAGGCCTTGAAGGTGGTGCCGAAGTCATGAATGTCCACGCCGGAAAGGCGGGCCATGAGCCAGTTGGCGCAGCTTGAGGGAATGCGCCGCAGGAAGAAGTTGTCGATGCGTTCGCGGCGCCAGCCCGACACTACTTCGTAGCCCTCTTCAAGCTTCTCGATGAAGGCGGGGATGTCGTTTGGATCGTGCTGCAGGTCGCCGTCCATGGCCAGGATGAACTCGCCCGAGGCATGGTCAAAGCCGGCAGCCAGGGCCGAGGTCTGGCCGAAGTTGCGGCGCAGCTTGACCACGAGCACGCGGCTGTCCACGGCGGCTATTTCTTCGAGAAGCTTGTAGGTGCGATCGCTGGAGCCATCGTCGACCAGCACCAGTTCGAAGTTGTCGCCCACCTGCTCCATCACCTGCTTGAGGCGAGCGTACAAGGCGGTGACATTCTCCTCTTCATTGTGAAAGGGGACGACGATGGAGTATTTCACCATAATTGCAGTATAGATGGCATTTCGTAAAAAAAGGATTCCGTTGGTGCGTCGAATCGCGACATGTCGCGCAGTTGTGTGCGCTGCCGCACCCGCTGCGCAACAAAAGACAGCCTATCGATCCAGTTCGTCCAGCATGCCCTGCATCTCGCTGAGGGCGTGCTGGTTTCCTCTTCTCGCGGCGCAGCTTATTCCAGCCTTCAGGCGCTGAATGGCCTGGGCCGTCATTCCTTCG
>Ga0302278_10001185_pt1 | contig 32670 bp, 21 predicted proteins | sample III_Bog_N3_2_FD_194543 | JGI IMG/M metagenome (GOLD analysis project Ga0302278, IMG submission 194543) | Peat permafrost microbial communities from Stordalen Mire near Abisko, Sweden - III_Bog_N3_2 | ecosystem: Environmental > Terrestrial > Soil > Wetlands > Peat | place: Sweden: Abisko... | reverse complement strand
TCGTTGACGCTCAAGGCCTCATCGACTGAGGAAGTCCTTGTTACAGCTGAGCGCCCACACGGCGAGGCAGAAGCCATCAACGAGACTCGCACGGCGGACAACATTCTGCAGGTGCTCCCGGCCGAAGTGATCACGAGCCTTCCCAACGCCAACGTCGCAGACGCAATTGGCCGGCTGCCATCGGTCACGCTCTACCGTATTGAAGGCGAAGGCGTGTATATCCAGGTCCGCGGCACTGAACCCCGCCTGACCAACGTGACGGTGGATGGCATTACGATCCCTGCGCCCGAACCCATGGTGCGCCAGGTACGGCTCGACGTTATTCCATCGCAGATGGTCGACTCGGTGCAGATCAACAAGACGCTTTCTGCCAGTCAGGATGCGAACGGCATCGGGGGCTCGGCCAATCTGACCACCAAGGAAGCGGGCGAGCAGCCTACGATCAGCTTCTACGGCGACGGCGGCTACACTCCCATTCTGATGGGCCGGGGAAGCTCTGACGGGGGTGGCGCCATTGGTAAACGCTTTGGTGCGAACCATCAGTTCGGGATATTGCTGAACGCCGTCTACGACTACCAGGGCCGCGGCATCGACAACTTCCAGCCCGCGCTGGACCCGCGATCGACCTTTGCCCAACCCTTTTACGACAGCAACACTATTCGTGAATATCGGTACTACCGCAACCGCTACGGCATCGATGGGAGCGCGGACTATCGGTTCAACGAGAGCAACAGCGTCTATGTGCACGGCTTTTACAGCGATCTGAAGGACTGGGGCGACAAGTGGTACTACTCGCCCGTATCAACAGCCATCACTTCCGCAGGCGTATTGCCGAACCCGGCGACTGCCTCGCCCAGCCCCAAGTTCTACACCTCCAGCAAGCGCCCGAATGCATCGGTCGGTACCGTGATTCTCGGCGGGAAGCACGCTGACTCAAACTCGCTGCTAACTTGGCAACTCTCTGCCTCGCGCGGCTATGAGGTCGATTCCGCCGGCAACCCGAAGGCTGACTTCTCCTGGATCGGGCCTTCGCTCTTCTGCAACTACGTGCCGTCCGCGCCGGCTGACCTTTACCACCCACATTTCGGCACGTGCGATACCAGCAACATGTCGGCGTTGTTGAATCCGAACAACTTCATCTTCAAGGACATCACCATCTCGACGGGGGTGAACGCACAGCTCAATCTCACCGCGCAGACTTCGTACGCCAGGAACTATACCTCGCACGGTCACTTCGGAGTGTTCGAGGCCGGCTTCAAGTTCACCAATGCACACCAGAGCCAGGACTCCACCGAAACGGTGTACGACGGATGGTCGACCAAGGCCGGTTCCGGCACGCCCACCATCGCCCAGTTGCAGAGCCCCTTCAACAATACCGACTACTTCAGCGGCAATTTCTTTGGCGGACAGTTCGGTCCAGTCTCGAACTTCGTTCAGGTGAAAAACTACACGCTGACGAACTACACAAGTGATGTTGACGTGATGAAGACAGCCGCTGATATCTACCCAAACCTGTTCCACACGGTCGAGCAGATCACTGCCGGATATGCGATGAATACCATCGACTTCGGCAAACTGCATCTTCAGACCGGCCTACGTTTCGAGAACACACGCGACTTGACCTTTGGCTACAACCTGACGTTCTACTCTCCCACGCCGGAGACTGGCGTATGCGCACCTGGCGTGACTAAGGCCTGCTATACCTTTGTCGGAGTCAGCAACAACCCTTCCTACCTCGATGTGCTGCCCAGCGTCCAGATCCGGTATTCCCTCACTCCGGACTCGAATCTGCGCGCTGTCTATGCCCGCGGAGTTGCCCGCCCCGACCCGTACCAGCTTGTCCCGTACGTCACCGAAGACACCACGGCCAGCCCGACTTCAGTCCTGATCGGCAATCCCGCGCTACGGCCGGAGCACGCCAACAACTACGATCTGCTGTATGAGAACTTTCTGCGCCCCTTGGGCCTCGTGCAAGCAGGATTCTTCTTCAAACAGCTAACCGCACCCCAGATCGAGACCATTATCCCGGGCGGTCTTTCCCTATCTGCTTTTCCTGCGGGTTACTTCCCGCCCGCACTCCAGACGGTTCTGGCACAATATCCGGGCGATTCCGTTACCCAATATGTGAACGGCCAAAACGCGTGGCTCTACGGCCTGGAGATCAGCTTCCAGCAGCATCTCACCTACCTGCCCGGAGTCCTTCGCGGGCTTGGAGTCGCCGCCAACTACAGCTATCTCGCATCCCAGGAAAAGGGCGTTCCCCTGCGCACGGACCATCCAACCACGATCGATGCCACTCCGAACGCCTTCAACCTAAGCCCCACATATGACACCAAACGCTTCTCGGCGCGTGTAGGCCTTGCCTATAACGGAGCCAGCTTATTCAGTTATAACTATGTCTCTCCGACGCTGGTCGCCGGCGCTGATGTCAGCGGCCTTGGCCCCAAAGGACCCTCCGGCGACATCTATACTCTCTCGCACTTTCAGGTCGACGCCCAGGCGAGCTACCGCTTCTGGAAAGGCTTGACTGCGGTGGCCTCCGGCCTGAACCTCAACAATGAGGTCTTTGGTTACTACCAAGGCAGCACTCAGTTCGTGAATCAGCGGGAGTACTACAAGCCGACCTACAGTGGCGGCCTGCGGTACACCTTCCAAAACAATCGGTAGCGCCTCAACCCCCGCCCTACCAGAGCAGAGCCAGGAGAACATGTGCAGAAGAATCACGGAATAGGCGCCCTGTTCGCGCTGCTGTGCGCAACCGCCTCGTTGAACTCGCCCGCGCAAGCTGCCACGGCGGCGACGCAGACCGGCTATCCCGGCGAGCAACTCAAGTTGGTCGTGATCCTGGCCCGGCACGGAGTTCGTTCCCCCACATGGGAGCAGGAGCGGCTGAACAGCTACTCTGCTTTGCCCTGGCCCAAGTGGGATGTGCCACCCGGGAATCTGACCGCGCGTGGATACAAGCTGGTCCAGCAGTTCGGCAGTTTCGACCGGACTATGTTCGCGCAAGAGGGTTTACTTTCGGCCAATGGTTGCGCGGATGCGTCGAAAACATATATCTGGGCCGACACCAACCAGCGGACAATAGCCAGCGGCAAGGCATTTGCCGACGGCCTCTTCCCCTCTTGCCCGCCTGAGGTCTTTGGACTGAAGCAGGGCGAAAACGATCCGCTCTTCCACCCGGTAACCAAGGGAACAAAGACGGCGGATTCCGCTGCCTCCTCTCCTGGAGTTTTCACCCGCGCAAATCTCCAAAGCGATTCATCGCGGTACGATCTGCTTTCGGAGATGCAAAACGTACTGCGTGGCTGCGACAGAAAGGCTCCCTGCACACCTGCGCATCCTCCCCAACTGCCGCTGCTTGCAGCCTCCGCCCCCTATGCTGCTGGGAACGAGGAGGGTGCGCTGGCCTTGGCATCCTCCTTCTCGGAAGACTTTCTGCTGGAATACGCAGACGGCATGCCGATGGACCAGGTTGGTTGGGGCAAAGTCGACGAACAGCAATTGCGCAGGTTTCTCGCGTTGCACTCGGATTACTTCGATCAGGTGCATCGCACTCCAGCGCTAGCGAGGGCCGAAGCCTCTAATTTGCTCGCTCATGTAACGAACACCTTGGAGCAGGAAGTCGACAAGAAGCCGGTCACTGACGCAGTGGGGCCGCTCGGCGCGAAGTTGGTCGTGCTCTCCGGACACGACACCAACTTAGCCGGAATCGCTGCGCTCTTGGGAGTTCACTGGAGCCTAGACGGGCGCAACGACGACACTCCCCCAGGCACCGAACTGGCCTTTGAGTTGTGGAAGAAATCAGACGGGAGATACTTGGTGCGAGTTTCCGTCGCAATGCAGACGCTTCGCCAATTGCGTGAAATGCCCGAATTGACCATTGAAGCCCCGCCAGCCAGGGAAAAGCTGTTAGTGTCCGGCTGTGACGCCGTCACCAGGACTTGCGAGTGGGAGAGATTTCGGATGAAAGCTATTGGCACAACAAGCGTCAACCACTAACAGCGTATTAGCGAGTCCGGCCAGGCACGGGTACTCAGAGCCGCATTTCCCGGCTCAGTAAGAAGCTTCATTGATTAGACAGAGACTGAGTCGCCAGTCACCTTGAACTGCAAGCGATTCAGAAGGCTGATATCCTCAGCCCCGCCCGCGAATCAGTTGAGACTTTCCGTGAATGTCTTGGTAGACATTGCACCTTGGTCACACCTATGGAGATGGAATGCCGCTTCTAAGTCTTCTCGCTTTTCGAGTCTTCCAGCCGGGGTAAAGCGATATGGACGCTCCCAGCTACAGGCGCTACATCCCCATCCATCAAATCTCACCTCTTTGAGTCTGACCAACGATCTCTCGGCAACCATGTCCGCCAGTTTACTCTTGGTGCATTCGAATTTGCCACTCCTGGCAACTTAGCGACTATGGTTGTAGATTCAGTAACAGCAAATCGCCACCAATCTCTGAACTGCCAGCAAACGCCAGGTGCCGCCGGTCGGGCGAGACAGCAATACCCCGTCCGAGCCCTGGCACCGCGGGCGCGATTTCTGTTGATTTGTGCGAGGCATAGTCGAAATACCGGAATGCTTGGGGCTTGCCCTCTGCATTCGCGCTGACGTAGTAGATCCCATCTGCCACTGGCGCATAGCCACCCAACTGTCCCAGTGGCCAAAAGTCTGGCACCAGCATTTCCTCGGGATTCTTCGCGACGTCTCCCACCAGCGACCGCCGAAAGATCCCCGGAGTATTCGTCTTCCAGTACAGGATGTACTTGCCATCGACGCTCTCCCGGGCCAGCGCGCCCTCCCAGAGCCGCTCCATCGGTCCGCCACTCGCCGGGAAGCGGTAGGTGGTGCCGATGCCCCCCAACAAAGTTGACGCATACAGAAACCGGCCGTCGTTCGACCAAGTCGCCAGCGCCAACCCCGGATTCTCACGGGTAATCTGACGGGGCGCACCCTGGTTCGCGTCCACTACGTAAACCTCAGCCACATCCGGCACCCGCGCATGAAAAGCAATCTGCCCACCATCCGGAGACCACTTCGGGTAACTTGCAATGTGCGCTCCAAGATGCGTCAATTGCCGCGGATTACTTCCGTCCGCATTCGCCACCCACACTTCCGCGGCCCCGCTGCGATCGCTGACGAACGCCATCAATCGCCCGTCGGGCGAGTAGTCCGGATGGCTATCACTTTCCGTCGACCGCTGCAGCACCTGCGGCGGCCCTGTCGCTTTCATCCCTGTCGCGTTCAACGGAATCTCCCATATATCGGAGTCCCATTTGTCCACTGCAACCACAAGCTGTCGAGCGTTTCCTGCCGTGTTCGGTCCCAGCGCCAGCCCTCCGAGCGATCCGTTTACTGCATAGATAGGCGTCGTCCCCTTCTTCTGGTCCCATTGAAAGATTTGAGTTGAATCCGCGAAGAGCAGTTGCTTGCCATCTACCAGCCACATGGGGGAGCGGGGATTCGACTCGGACTTATTGACTGCAATTGGATCGCCTTGCGGAGTTATACCTGAGCCCAGTGCCTGAATCATCACTTGCCCATTGCGCGGTGCCAGATATCGCACAAGCGCCAGGAATTTCCCGTCGCTCGAAAATGCTGGGGAAGAGTCGCCCACAACATTCTTGTCCGGAGTGGATATCGCACGCACTTCGCCGGTCGCCAGCGAAAGCAGGAACAGACGATACTTCTCTCCAGAGCCCGACTGGCCGCTGTACACAATGGACTTGCCGTCCGGGCTCCAGCACAGCACGGGGTGCTGGCTGAAATCCAGGTCCGCGCCAATCCGCGAAAATTGGTGCAGCACCCGCTCCGCTCCACCCAGCGGCGGCACTACCACAATCTCCGCGATCTTCCCCTTGCGTCTTAAGAATGCAATCTGGCTTCCATCCGGAGACCATGCCGGAAATGAGTCCACCGCCGGATCGGTGGTCAACCGCAGCGGCTCTTGGCCGCCCGACTTCACCACGTAAATGTCGTAGTTGTCCCCCGCCGGTCCCGACCACGAAAACGCCACCGTCGAGCCATCCGGTGACACCGCCGGCTCCCGCTCGTCCCCTGGGTAGCTGGTCAGCTTCGCGACGCTGACCACGCGTAGCGGATAGGGCCCGGCCGGCTGACTCTCTCTGACTACCCAGAATCCGATCCCAACCACCAGCGCCAGGCCCACCCCAACCCCGAGCATCCACCGTCGCCGCCTTCCACCGACTGTGAACGAAGGCTCGCTGGCCATGAGCGTTGTGCCCGCCTCTTCTTGATGCTCCTCGGAGCAATCGACCAAGAAACGGTAGCCGACGGTCGGAACCGTCTCGACATAGCGGGGCGCCTTGGGATCGTCGTCCAGCGCCTTCCTAACCTGGGTAATCGCCCGTGCGAGCGAGTTGTCCGACACGAACGTACCGGGCCAAACAGCCGCCATGATCTCGTCTTTGGTGAGGGCGCGGCCCGGATGCTCTACCAAAAACAGCAGAAGCCGGAACGACTTAGGCTCCAGCGCCCGAGTTTCCCCGTCCACTGTAACCCGCAGATTCTGAATGTCAATCCGCACATTATCGAACAGGTAGCAGCGATTTCGTATTTCCATCATGATTTCCTCAACCACTTTCAGGAAACCTTCCGCCCGCAATCAAGACCCGAAGGAGCCACTCGCCGCAGAGTGCTCCCATGCGAGCCTTCAACCTTACCCGTACCACTTTGATTGGGTGCCTGATTATAGCCGCCACCCACGCCTTTGGCTCCGTCAAACTGCTGGTCCGCGATGGCCGCCCCATCGTAGACGGCGTCTACGTCAATGGCCACGGACCCTACCGTTTCCTCCTCGACACAGGCACCAATGTCAACCTCATTGATGCGACCCTGGCCCGCAAGATCGGCATGACCGACACCTTCCAGGTAAATCTCGCCTCTGCTGCGGGCAGCACCTCCACCCGAGGCAACGACGGCAACGAGATCGCCCTCGACTCCGTCAAAGCCGACAACCAGAAATTCCTGTTGTCGTCGCTCGACGCCATCCACAACGTATCGCCCGATGTCCAGGGTGTGCTCGGCGAGTGGTTCCTGGCGCAGTTCGACTACACCCTGGACCTGCGCGGTAAGCAGCTCGAGTTCGGCACGCAGAACCTCCCAGGCACGCGCACCCCCTTCCGCATGATTAACGCCCGGCCGGTTCTATCAACCAGCCTCGGCGATCTCGCACTCGATTCAGGCCAGTGCCGCCTGGTCCTCTTCGGCGTCCGACCGGATAGCGATTCCGCTTACGAACTGCACACCGTCGCCGGCTCCCAGTTCGTCGGCAGAACCTATGGCAAGCCCCTGCTGGTTGGCGGTCGCAAGATCTCCGATGGAGAAGGCATTGCCATTCCCAACAAGCCCGAAGCGGGCGTGGATGGCCTGCTGCCGCTGAATGCCTTCAAGGCGATCTATATCTGCAACTCAGGCGGCTATGTCATCTTCGAGTGAAACGCTACTTCGGGGGATGTTTAGCGCGTATCACTCTCCCTGAGCCCCGCGCCTGCCGAACAAAATCGCGCCCCAGCAGATCAATCGTCGTCCTTCCTTGCCCGCTTCTGCTTCTGCAGCAACTGTTCCGGGATGGGCTTGTTGCCCATCGCGTCGCGCCACAGGATTATGTTGAGCTTGCGCGGGTCAGCATGATCCTCGTGGGTGAAGTCCATTTTCATCGACTCCTTCGCGCCCACCGCTGTCTTTGTGTTCGCCATGTAGATAAGCCCATTGTCGCGGTTCTCCCAGTCCGCCACAAAGGCCGCTTGGTCGCCTGGTCCCGAAAACAGCGACCCTATCAGCGGCGCCAGGGCATCATTATTATTCATCGGTGGCAAACCCAACAGTGTCTCCATAGTTCGCACCACGCTCACAGTGGAATAGAATCGGCTGTCCACGAACGTACCTGCATTCGCGGCTCGCGGAGCGTACTTACTGATCACCAGCGCCAGACTGCGATGCGCATCTACATGATCTCCGCCATCCTGCGCATCATCTTCCAAAATGAAGATCGCAGTGTCATCCCAGTAAGCCGAGTGGGAGATGGCCTCCACCACGCGTCCGACTGCCAGGTCGTTGTCCGCTACGGACGACTTTGGCGACGGGCCGCCGGGAACAGTCCCCGCCGTGTGGTCGTCGCCCAGCCGCATCGTGATGTAGTTCGGCATGGTATCGTTGCCGGCTGCGCGGTCTGCAATCCAATTTTGCAGATGACGGAGAAAGACGTTCATTCTGATCTGGTCCGGCACACGCACGTTGAAGTCCGGCGACTCCGGGGCGAAGTGGCCGACGAGTTCCGGCTTGGTGGCTATGTTGTTTGCGATCAGCGGAATCGGCCATGCCCATTGGTTGACTCCTCCACCCCAATCTGCCGGGATCGGCTCGCCAGGAAGGATTGAGGACTTCGCACACGGCGCCCCCTGCAGCAAAGGGCCTTCCTGGGAGCTGCCACTCTTCTTGGCATCGCAGAATGTTGTGGAGATAAATTCGCCGAAGTTGTAATGCGTTTTGCCATGCACGTCTGCGTTGCCCCACATATATCCGCTGGAAGGCTCATTGACATCGGGAATCTTCTGCAGCAGCGGATAGCCCTCCGACACCATCCCTTCAAAGTCATACGTGCGCTGACCGTTGCGGTAGTCCTGCTGCCAGACCTTCTCGTTGTAATCCGAACTAATGGCTGCATTCGACCACAAATGTCCGTCACCTGACACCTCACCTGAGTCGAAGAAGTTGTCCAGCAAGCCAAACTGCAGCGCGAGCTTGTGTTGGTTAGGGGTAATCGTCTCGCCATACATGGCAAGGTTCGGGTCACCGTTGCCGACGGGCTTGCCGTTTTGTTCGAGGTCGCCGAAGATCTGATCGTAGGTACGATTTTCTTTGATGATGTAGATGACGTGCTTGATCGGGTTGTTACCGTTCGCGAACGCAATCGGCTCGTTTGCCGCTTTCAACCGGTTTGAGTCCATTACCTGTGTTGTGGCCGCTTTCATCCGGTTTGAGTCCATTACCTGTGTTGTGGCCGCTTTCAAGTCCACAGTCGCTGGGTCAATCGCCGCCAGCGACCCATAGAGCAGAGTTGCGATATAAGTGAACCGGCGCTTTAGCTTGGAGCTGTCCGCCCCGGGCAATGCTTTCTGCGGCGGGTTGTTTGGCGCAGTGCTACGCCCCTTCGCGGTAGCCAGATATAACATTTCGTGCGGTCCTGGAGCTATGGCCAACGATATCGGCATCCATTCGGTCGGGATAAATCCGAGTGGCTCGACCATCCCCTGCTTTGCTGTGGCCGGCGTTAGCTTGCGTGGATCGATAATGGCGATTGCGTCGGAGCCCATGTTTGCCACATACAGCCTGCTGCCGTCCTTACTTACTGCCAGCGCATCCGGCTCTGCTCCGAAGTAGCTCTGTCCCGGTAGACGGGTGTCGAAGTATCCCTTGATGGCGAACGCTCCCTTTTCAACATCAATCGCCGCGACTGCATCGCGATTGGACAAGGCGACATACAGCGTGTTCCCATCCGGACTAATCTTCAGCGCGCAAGGGTGCGTCCCCGGCTTCACTGGATCGGCCGGTTTGAATAGAGCCAGCCTTCGCTTGACCGCGCCGCTATTTAGATCAAGTTCGGCAACCTCGCTCGCATTCCACAACGCGACGAAGGCACGCGCGCCGTTTTTCGAGATAGCCAGCGCGACCGGGTAAGTACCCGGAACCGTATCGGTCTCCGATAGATCGAAGCGCTGCTCAACTTTGCCCGTCGCAGCATCCAGCAAGACTACGTCATCGGAGAGATTGTCGGCGACCAGTAACCGCTCAGGCGTCTCTCCGACGACCGCAATCGCCGCTGGGAACGGCACTCCCCAGCTTCCTTCCACACCCCCGATGAGTTTCGTCCGTCGACTACCCGCTAGCGGCTGCAGAAGAATTGGAATCAACCGCTCCTTCGCGATTTTTCCGTCGGTGAATCTGTATACGGCAATGCCGTTACCGGTGTTTGACTTGCCATCCCCCAGCGGATCCGTCAACGAGGCCATGCTCGCATACACGTGCCGCCCGTCGTAGCTGAACGCTAGTCCCGAATATAGCGTTTGCTTCAACTCCAGATCTGTTCGGTCATCAGGAAAATCTGTGACCCTGCCCGTCTGTGTATCCATCACAGCCAACGACTGCTCGTAGTGAGACTCAAACGTTCCATACCCAGCGTTTACCGTGACAACGTACCGTCCATCAGGCGACACCGCCATCGACAGTGGCAGCGAATTCAGACGCTGCGGGCTTCCCGGGACTGCCCCTAGTTGTTTACTCGAAGGCAAATTCAGGAGCGTTGAAGCATTATCAATCACGTCAGCGCTCGCTTGCGCACATGCACACTGAGTTGCCCACGAAAGCGAAGCCAAGCACAGAACTAGCTCCCCGAGTACTGTTTGTATGCCTGGATTCTTGTTGAGTCTCATCCCCTCACCGTACCAAGCAATCGGCAAAAGAGCATTACAAGGGGATGACTCGCCGGGCTGTTGGATTTCGAACCCATAATTTACATCGCCGCAATCGTTTTGCGTTAGGGTTGTGTAATCATGCGCTTTCGTTCGCCCTGTCTACTTTGTGGAATTCCTATGCTTGCAGCTCTGGGAGTTGCGCAACCGCCCGCCCCGCCAGCTGTGAAACCCCGCAACGTGATCATCTTTGTAGCGGATGGATTGCGCCGCGGGTCGGTAAATGCACAGGATATGCCGACATTCCTAAAAGTCCGCACCCTGGGTGTGGACTTCCGGAACAGTCACGCAGTTTTTCCGACCTTCACGACGGCGAATGCTTCCGTGATCGCCACCGGGCATGGTCTGGGAGATACCGGCGACTACAGCAACACACTTTACCCCGGAACGTGGTTGGGAAAGCCGGATGTAACAGCGGCGATCGGTTCGACTACTCCCTTCCTGGAAAACGATGAGCTGCTGGGGGATATGAATTCGGCGTTCAATGGCAACTATCTCGGTGAGCGAACACTGCTTTCGGTCGCCCGCGAGAATGGCTACAACGTCGCATCGGTGGGAAAGGTTGGGCCAACTGCGATCCAACAGAATGAGGCCGTTACGTGGGATCAGTTCGGGAACTTGGGCGCTGGCGGCGCGATCATCGTGGATGACTCCACTGGGCAGGCGGGGGACTTGCCGCTGCCGAGCGAGATAGTCGATGCACTGCGAGATACGAAACTTCCTGAGGAAGCGCCGCTGCGCAACAACGGCTTCGGCGATTCGTCCCAGTGGAACAATGGATTCTCAGGGGACGCGCAGACCTCTGGAACGCTGGATGCCAATCGCATTCAGCAGCAGTGGTTCTCCGATGTGACGACTAAGGTTTTGCTGCCTAGGTTCGTTGCCGACGCAAAACCCTTCGTGCTCGTGTTTTGGTCACGCGATCCGGATGGCTCGCAACACAATGAAGGAGATAGCCTGCAGAACCTTGCTCCCGGAATCAACGGTGACACGGCGAAACGAGGGCTTCAGGACGCCGATCAATGTCTCAAGCAAATATTGGACTTCTTGGATGCTCATCCTTCCTTGAAAGCAAATACAGATCTACTGATCACTTCGGACCATGGATTTGCCACGATTAGCCGTCGGGAGATCGCACAGGACGGCACGCAGAGCTCGGAACCTTCCGCAGTCATGGATTACGAGCTAAATGGAAAAGAGAAGCCTGAGCCAAAGGGGACGCTGCCGACGGGGTTTCTAGCCGTGGATCTGGGGATTCGGGAACACCTGCGTGTATTTGATTCGGCAGTTCGCGCTATAACTGGTTCCTCCGCATATCTTGAGGTACTTTTGGGCGGCGAGAAATCTCAGCATCCCTCCACCGGAAGCGCCCTGCTGGGCGAAGCGGTGAAGCATGTGGATGGGTCGGACGCTACCCTTATCGTTGCTGCGAACGGCGGCTCCGACCTCTTGTATGTACCGAATGCCAATGTCAATGTTGTGCGCAAGACAATTGATGTCTTGATGCGGCTTGATTATGTCGGCGGTGTCTTCGCCGATGACAAATACTGTCCGGCACTGGCCGACTGCCCCGGTGCGCTGCCGCTAAGTTCGATCGGGTTGACGGGACGCAGCGCTGTGCCACGGCCGGCGATTGTGGTGACATATAAGGTTTTCTACCAGTCTGCTGGCGATCTGCAGAGCGCGGAGCAGGTATCGGATACAACGCTGCAGGAGGGGCAGGGAATGCACGGCGGATTTGGCCGTGACCAGACATACAACAACATGGCCGCAATTGGTCCTGACTTCAAGGCTGGCTTTGTTGACGAGGCTCCCGTAGGGAACATTGATATCGCGCCAACCCTTGCCCATCTTCTTCACCTGCAGATGCCGTCGGTGGGCGACGTCCGGGGTCGGGTGCTCTTAGAGGGGCTGGTTGGAGGCAAGGTACCGGATTCGAGTGCGCCGAAAATCACCGTCTCTGCTCCGGATGAGGATGGTCGGAGCACGTTGCTGGAGTATCAGGAATTGGGCGGCACACGCTATTACGATTCTGCGTGTCTTGTTATGGCCGGTGCGGCGAAACACTGCCAGTAAAAGTCGGTCTGGTCAATCGGCAGGCTCCAGCGACATTGGTGCGGGCTAAACCGATATGAAGTCTTGCACAAACTGGCCGAAGTGTTAAACCAACCGTTCACGATGTGTTGACCGAACTGTCACGGCCGCCGCGGTAGTTTCTTACGCATGCGAGTTAACTTTGTCTCCTCAACCCTGCAGCGTCTGACTGCATTTGCAATCTTCTTCTTCGCGACCCAGCTCTATGCTCAATATGAGAATGGCGGCCTGGTGGGCACTATCCGCGACGCGAGCGGCGCACCCATCGCAGCCGCGACCGTGAAGCTCACCAACAATGACACCGCGAGCGTCTCCGAGACAAAGACAAATGGCTCCGGCGACTATGAATTCCCTTCTGTACGGGTTGGTACCTACTCTGTCTCTGCCGCGACACCCGGCTTCTCCGATGCTGTAGCCCAGAACATCAGCGTCTCCGTCGGCAATCGGCAACGCATTGATCTCACTCTAAAGGTAGGAGCAGCCGAGACTACAGTTGAGGTGACCGACGTAGCCATTCAGCTCGAGACCGAAACCAGCGAGCGTGGGCAGACAATCACGAACTACCAGAGCGAGGCGCTCCCACAGGTCACGCGCAACTACTCCGACTTCCTCGCTCTGATCCCCGGGTCGCGCCAGGCGCCGACTGCAGCTACGAGCACGTCCATCAACTCTCTTGTCCGCGCCGGGTCCTACAACGTCAACGGCCAGCGCAGCATGTTTAACAACTTCCTGCTCGACGGCATCGACAACAACGCCTATGGCGAAAGCAACCAGGGCTTCGACAACCAGATCATCGCGGTTCCACCCGACTCCGTCGCCCAGTTACAGGCGGTCACCAATAACGAGAGCGCCGAGTACGGTCGCGCTTCCGGTGCCACGATTAACGTTGCCTCACGGGGCGGGACCAACCACATACACGCGGCGGTGTACGAATTCATTCGCAACACTGATCTCAACGCAGAAGGCTTCTTCAAGCCCACCGTAGTAGGGGGCTCGGGAATCACTACTCCCTTTGTGAAGCCCACATTCAACCGCAATCAGTACGGTTTCAACGTCGGCGGCCCGATCTTCAAGGACAAGGTCTTCTTTTTCCTCGACTACGAAGGGTTCCGGCAGGTACTGAAACCGCTCGCCGTGCTTACCCTGCCGACGCAGAACGAGCTCAACGGCATCCTCGTTCAACCGGTGAGGAACCCGCTGACGGGGGTCATTTATCCGGCGGGCTCTCCCATTCCGAGCTCTGCAATCAACCCACTTTCGCAACAGATCATCAGCTATTTCAAACAGATTTCGGGACTTCCGGTCACCGGCATAACCACTGCTTCAACCGCCAATGGAGTTACCGGCCTGGCCTCTAACGACTACGCCAAACAGGTTCCCTTCAACGACAATGCAGATAAGGGCGATCTGCGCCTCGACTGGCAGATCAACCCGGCCAGCTCCGCCTTCCTGCGTGTCAGCGACCGTAAGGAGGATGGCCTCAACTTTCCCTCCATCCCGGTGCCGCTCGACGGCCAGACCAATGGAAAGATCCGGATTCTCGACCAACAGATCGCTTTGGGATACACCCAAACGATTGGAGCGAACAAAGTCCTGGACGTCCGCATGGGCTTGGATCGCACCAAGGCTGGGAAGTACAACCTGTCCATCGGCAATACTGCATTCAACGGGATTCCCGGCCTGCCAACGACCAACGCGGTCGTCGCCGGCGGCTTGCCATCCATCGGCATTACCGGCTTCTCCGGCTTTGGGCGACAGAGCACCAACCCACAATGGCAGGACCCGGCCCTTATCGATCCCAAACTCAACTTCACCTGGATCAAGGGGAACCACTCGCTCAAGTTCGGCTATGAGTACGAACACATCTGGATGGCAGTAAACGATAACAATCCGCTATACGGGTCTTGGACTTACGGCGGTGGCTACAGTGTATGCACCCCGACGACTTCAGCCAGTTGCGCCTTAAACAGCACGGGTACCCCCGCCGCCACGACAGCGGTGTCCGACACCTACTGGGCCGACTTTCTCTTCGGTACGACCAATCAGTACTCACTTGCCAACTACTATGAGGCTCACCTCACCCAGAACATGCACAGCATTTATGCGCAAGATGACTGGAAGGTCAACTCAAGCCTGACTCTGAACCTCGGGTTGCGCTGGGAATACGGTTCGCCTTACTCCGACTTGTATAACCGGATCTCAAACTTCGATCCCATGACGCAGACCGTCCTGACCACCACTCCGGGAGCGATCGCCGGCAACGGTATCACCCTTTATTCAGGTAACGGAACCTACGGCAAAACGCTGGTCAACCCGGATCATCGAGACTTTGGTCCGCGCCTGGGCTTCGCCTATGCCGTCGATCCGAAGACGGCGGTTCGCGGCGGATTTGGCATCAGCTACTCCCACTACACGCGCGCCGGGTCGGGCGACATCCTCGGCATCAACGCACCCCAGGCGCAATTTGCCTCGGTCACTCAGATTGCCCCTTCGCTCACCAATCACTGCTCCACACCACTTCCGGCCCAAATCATCGCAACTGGCACAACTTCGCCGTCCTGCTATGCGACAGCCGACCAGGGCTACCCTGGCGGATTAGTCACCAGCTTCAATCCGGCGACCGATAACATCACCTATATACCCAAGAACAACAAGGCAAGCTATGTTGAGAGTTACTTCTTGAGCATTCAGCGCAGCCTTTCCAAGAACACTCTGCTCGATATCGCTTATGTAGGTAGCCACGGCGTCAAACTGGAGGGGTTCCTGAACGGCAATCAGAAGAACCCGGCGCTGGCCTTTGCCCGGCCCTATGCCAACTGGCCCTCCGACATTACGGAGGCGCTGAACGAGTTCTACTCGCACTTCGATTCCCTCCAAGTCAAGTATGAGCAGCGCTTCGTCGCTGGTCTCACCATGCTGAACTCGTTTGCCTGGGAGCACTCGCTCGACAACGCGAGCGCATCGCTCGAAGGCAACTCGCCCTCACCGCAGGATGGCAACAACATCCGCGCCGACTATGCTCAATCCGACTACAACCTACCCATCGCCAACGTCACCAGCCTGGTCTATGAGCTGCCCTTTGGCCACGGTCGCCATTTCATGTCTGACGCCAATCCGGCGGAGGATGGCGTTCTCGGCGGCTGGCAGATCAGCGCCATCAATACCGCGCAGGCAGGCACGCCCTTCAACATCACCTACAGCCCGAACAGCGCACAGGCCGTCTCGCCGCAGATCTCGGCAACGTATCGCGGTGCCAACGAGTATCGCCCCGACCATGTGGTTGGCCAAGCCATTACCCAGGGCATCCGAAACCGCGCCGCCAATACCGGCTACGTCAACTACATCAACCCCAACGCTTTCGTACTTCCGCCGATCAAGGACGGTGCCGGTAACGTGTTGAGCCCCTTCGGGAATGCCAGCCGAAACCCCGGCCGGGGACAAGCTTTCTACCAGACTGATATTTCGCTCAACAAGAAGTTCGCGACGCCGGTCGAGAGCCTGAAGGTCGAGTTCCGTACTGAGTTCTACAACATCTTCAATCACACCAATTACTATCTACCGGGTGGAATCAGCGCCTCACAGGGGACGACCACCACAGTTGCGGGTGTGGGAGGCTCGGTGCCAGTCTCCGCCATCACCGCTGCCCCTTCCACGAATGGTCAGATCACCAGCACGCTCACCCCGCGCGTCATTCAGTTCGGCCTCAAAATCCTCTACTAAACTGTGGGCTTTCGCAGAAAGAGCGTTTGCCATGGCAAAATTTTGCGCTATATCTATCGGCATTGCTGGCGTCAATAATGGTTGTGAGCCATACAGTAGGCGCAGCTTTGAAGTTTTGTAAGGGTTGGGCAGGTTTAGAATCAGGCGTTGCTTAGCCGAAACACTACAGGGAAGGTGCCCCGATTTACCCCTCGTTACTGACTTGCAGGTCTGTAAGTGACACTGCAATGATCGCGCTTCGCCGCGGGTAGATCGAGATGTGAGGTGCGCGCTTTCTCCGAACGGGTGTTCATTAGTAGCATTTTGAGCCGCAGAGTGTGCATCCCAATGCAAGAGTAATTCTCAGTTTGTGATAACACCTGTTGACATACGAGGTTCTACATCCATACGAACCGTACACCCTCCAATTCGAGCGCGGGGAGGTGAAAGGGGAGAATGCCGCTGTAGTATGGTGCAAATACCGCAGGGCGGAGGTTCCGATGCTGGTAGACCCTCTTCTTCGACGCCCGAGGTATGTGAAGACGCCCAACTACACGGTACTGGCACAATGGCTGGCAGCGAGGCAGAAGGTCGGGACAGTTGAACTTGGCATTGCTCATCTTCCGATGTTCTTTGGTCAACCGTGGTTCACCAAGGATGTGAACGAGCAGCTGGCGAAACAATGGCTCAATCACCTTGTTGCCGAAGCCGCGGACAAGCGGGACTTTCCCCGCGCCGGGCCGCAATGCATGACTTGCTCCAACCTTGCAGCGCGGTATTCACTGGACCGGTAGGAAGGTGGAATAGTCAGCAGCGGCAGTCCCGGCCGCGGACCAACGCGTGAGCTGAGGGGCGACTCCGGGCTGTCCCGGCAGTCTAAATTACGAAAGTCTCTTGCTGCTGCTTGCCGCGGAGACGGTGGCGCCACTCCCATGCCTCCTTACCGCCCGCGCGCTTCACACGCCGGAGGGTCCAGTTTGATATGATGGGCTCATGCACGACTCCACTACCTGCCGACTCAACGGCACTCAACTCGAGTGGGGTTGTGGCTGGATCATAGCAGGTGCGGGGTTATGCGGGGTTGCAAGACAGGTAAATAACTGATTCTAAACTGCTGCGGGAGTAGTTCAGTGGTAGAACGTCAGCTTCCCAAGCTGAATGTCGCCGGTTCGATCCCGGTCTCCCGCTCCAGAGTCTTCCCTGCCCCCCAATAATCCAAGCCCAGGACGCAACGCGGGAATTAACGACCCGCTCGCTGCCGGAATCTAGTGGAGGCTCGCCGTCTTCTGCGGCGATTTGTCGCGATCTTCCAGCGCCATCGCCTCAGGCATATACGTCAGGGCTTTGTTGATCTCCGGATCGGTCTCCGCCCGCACCTGCAACCCCTGGGCCTGGCCAAACTGCGAGGTAAACAGCTCAGCCTTGATGTTGGATTTGATCCAGTCCAGGTTTGCAGTAATGTCGGCGTCCGTGGCCTCCACTTGATTCGCTTTCAGGAAGTCCTTGAACTGCTGCACCATTGCATCGTCAGGCACCATGTCCCGGGCCACCGTGTGGCTCGCCAGGTAGTGCTTCGTGAAGTTGCCAACGCCCGAAACACCCGGGTTGAAGACATAGTGTTGCAGCAACATGGTCTGGAAGTGGTTCAGTTCCGGGACATCGATTTTCTCGTCCGGCGTGATTCCGCCGCCCCCGTATACGGTTCGGCCGGAGTCGGTTAGCTTCACTTCGAGGTTGGACTTGTCCGCCTTCTTGGCGTCGTCGCGCACATAGTAGTAGTCGTAGAGCGATACGCCATCATACGAGCGCTGGATCAGTCGTCCCGAGGGTGTGTAGTAGTGATAGGTGGTTAGCGCCAGGCCGGTATTCTCGGGGGTTTGGTAGACCGTCTGAACCAAGCCCTTGCCGAAGGTAGTCTCGCCCACAATCAACGCGCGGTCATGGTCCTGCAGTGCGCCGGAGACAATCTCAGCCGCCGAAGCCGTATTGCGATTCACGACCACAACGATGGGGTACTTGTCCTTCCCTTCCTCGCCGCGGGCCGCGCGATAAACCTGATCCGGGTAGGCTCGGCCGCGTTGCGAAACCACGATCTGGCCCTTCTGCAGGAACTTGTCCGACATGTTGACGGCCTCATTCAGCAGACCGCCGGGGTTTCCTCGTAGATCGATGATCAGGCCGTGCAGGTTGCCGCCGCCTGCCTGGAACTTGTCCAGCGCATCTCCTACCTCGCGGCTGGTCGTCTCCATAAAGTTCGTCACGTGGATGTAACCGATGCCGGGCTTGATCATGAAAGCGATGTCGACCGAGCTGCGAGGAATTTCGTCGCGAATGAGGTCAAACGCTAGCGGCGCATCTTTGCCCTCGCGCGCCATCGTTACGCTGACATGCGTGCCCTTGGGTCCTTTCAGCGAACTGGCCACGGCGGTCGAGTCCATACCCTCCGCAGTCTTCCCGTCGATGGCCATGATCATGTCGCCAGGCTTGATCCCAGCCTTGAACGCCGGCGTTCCCTCAAACGGGGCCAGCACCACCACGTGGATTACGCCGTTCTTGTCTGGCTGCTGCGCAATCGACATGCCCACGCCGTAATACTTGCCGTGCTGGTCCTCGCGCATCTGAGCGAAGGCCTTAGGATCATAAAAATTCGAGTGCGGGTCGAGCGTGTGCAGCATACCCGGAATGGCGCCGTCATAAATCGCCTTGTCAACCTTTTCGGCGTCCAGCGGCTCGGCATAGTTCTGCTCGATGATGGAATACACGTCGGTGAACTCGTGCAGCGAGTCGCGCAACGTGGACTCGTCGGTGGCCGATTGGGCCGCGACCTTCTGGTTGATCAACGAGCCGAGAACGGCGCAGGTTGCCAGAAACAATGTGACGGAGAAGAATGCGCGGCGGGTGACGGGAGCCATCGGCTTGGAGTACCTCGAAGTGAGTCGGAAAGGGATGCGGCTCGCCGCGACAGGAGGCCGGTTTGCCCAGTTAAAGCTCCACTAAGCGTTAGACGAGTATACCACTCGCCCGTGAGCGTCGCCGCAGTTCCGCGTCCTGCCTGCCCCTGATTTCTTCCCTCCAATTGGTGTGCGCGCCGCGCGACAGTTAGAATAGAATTCGCCGGATATCGAGTGGCGAGCGGGTAAGTCAAACTTACGGATGGACCAGTCGCTGGGCGGTGGTAAAACGCCGGTCTGGGCAGATTGACGGATCATGGCAATGGAAGCGAGAGATATCTTTTGAGATTTGCGAAATTGAACTCTGGAAACAAGATGCGAATCAGGTTAGTCAGTGCCGCGCCGCGGCGGGTCTTGGGTGGAACTTTACTGCCGTATCTCCTGATGGCCGCACTGCTGCCCGTTGGTCTCGCCTCGGCCCAGGTGGCAGTACCGAAGTATCAGGGCCCACTCGCCGCGCCCGCGCCCCGTTCGACGCTGCCCGCGCCTGCGCCTATCACGCCAGATGGTGAAGTCGTGGAGTTTCCCATCGTCCGCGTGAACGACCAGATCATTGATCGCAGCGACTACGAGCGTGGCGAACAACAGCTCATGGAGGATGCCCAGCGCGACAACGCCACCCCGGCAGAACTCGAGCAGCGGAAGAAGGACCTGCTGCGCGACATGATCGACCAACAGCTTCTCATCTCGCGTGGCAAGGAACTCGACATCAACGCTGACTCGGAGATCATCCGCCGGCTGGACGACATCCGCAAGCAGAACCACTTCGACACCATGGAAGACCTCGAGAAGGCAGTCCGCCAGTCTGGCGTCTCCTACGAGGACTTCAAAGCCAACATCAAGAACAGTATTGTTACCCAGCAGGTTGTGCGCGACGAGGTCGGTCGGAACCTGCACCTGACTGCCAAGATGGAGCAGGCCTATTATGAGCAGCACAAGCAGGAGTTTGAGCAGCCGGAGTCGCTGCGCCTCAGCGAAATACTCATCTCCACACCGGACGCACCCACCGACGCGCAGCTAGCGGCGGCCCAGGTCAAGGCCGACGACGTCGTCGCCAAACTGAAGGCAGGCGCCAAGTTTGAGGATCTGGTCAGACAATACCCCGACAGCCCCAATCCCGACAAAGGTGGCGACCTAAACGCGGTGTACGTGCGCGGAGACGGCAAGCTGGCAAAGGTGCTTGAAGATCAGGTATTTCCTCTGAAGGCCGGCGAATCCACTGCGCCCATCCGCACCCGCCAGGGCTTTGTCATCTTCAAGGTTACCGAGCACACGCCCGCGGGCATTCCGCCTCTGAGCGCCGTCGATAACGAAGTGCAGAACGCGATGTACCAGGAACTGATGGCGCCCGCTCTGCGGACTTATCTAACCGATCTCCGCGAGAAAGCGTACGTCGACATCGCTCCGGGCTTCATCGACACAGGCGCAAGCGCCAAGGAAACCAAACCGGTCTACGCTTCCTCCACATTGCCGGCCCCCAAGAAGAAGGCCAAGAAGGCGCGGCTCGATCAAGGCCGCGCAACCACGCCGGCGGCGACTCCCACACCTTCCGCAGCAGCACTCACGTCGTCGGCGACGCCTGCGCCGGCTGTCCCCACGACCACGGCAGCCAAATCCGCCAAGCCAGGAAAGACCGAAACTGTAGCCGCCAACAAGAAGCCCAAAAAGATCCCCCGCGAGAAGATCCGCTACGGGCAAGCCCCGCAAAACTCGCTTCCCTCTGCTCCCGAAGTGACTTTAGCTACCGGCGCCGATGCGGGCCCAGGTTCATCCTCGATGCTACCCGCACCGGGAGCTGCAATCGCTTCCATCGACCAATCCATCACCAACTCGGACATCGATCCGCTTGCTCCTAAGGCCCCCGAGGGAAAAACCCGGTTTTCTGACCGCGCGCCGGTGGAGGCTAAGCAGAAGGCCGCCACTAAGACGCTCAAGATAAAGCAAAAGGCTGCCGCCGCCCCAACTCCACTAACCGCGCAGGAAAAGGCTGCGCAACAGGTGGAGAATGCTCCTCTAGGGCTCAGCGGAGATACCGCGACTAAGAAGAAGACGAAGAGCGTGAAGGGCACGCCGAAGGAGCGTATCCAGGAGGCACCGCCTGCCCCGCCCACACCAAAGCCTGACGCCACTCCTATTCCGCCCAAGTCGGTACGCGACAACGGAGAGCCCGCTGTCACTCCCCCGCCGTCGAATCTCCCGCCCGTGACGCCGCCTGCCGCAACAGATGCGCAGCCAGCGCCTCCGGCCAGCCCCACACCTACGCCGCAGTGAAGCGTATCGATCCATCTGGCCGCAACCGCTTCGCGGACGTATCCTTGGCAGCATGAAAGATTTCTTCGTAGCCGATGCCGCAAAGTTTGACAACGCCCACGTCACGACCTACTTTGCAATCTCGTCGCTTTCGGTTCGCGACAAGAAGACCGGCGGCGGGCAGTATCTCGCGCTCGCCCTCAGCGACAAGACCGGCACCATGGAAGCACGCATGTGGGAGGATTTTGCCTCGGCGATAACTACCTGCGAAGAAGGCTGCTACGTCAAGGTGCAGGGGCAGATCTCCAAGTACCAGGGTAAGTTTCAGATCACTCTCACCAAACTACGCCTCGCCGCGGCCTCCGAGGTCGACACCGCAGACTTCGTCCCCACTACCCGGTTCGATATCGAGGAGATGTGGACCGAACTCCGCAGTTACGTCGATGCCTTCCAGAATGCCGACCTCCGCCGCCTGGTCTTCGCCTTCCTCGACGACCCCGCCATCGGCCCCGCCTATCGTGCTGCTCCCGCAGCCAAAGTGTTGCATCACGCATGGATTGGTGGCCTGCTGGAACACGTCCTCACTCTCGTTCGCGTCTGCCGCGCAACCGCTCCCTTCTACCCGGAGGTCGACGCCGACCTGCTTGTCACCGGCGCCATCCTCCATGACATTGGCAAGGTCCGCGAGCTGAGCTGGGGCACCTCCTTCAGCTACACGCTCGAGGGCCAGATGATCGGCCACATCTCCATCGCCCAGGGAATGCTGCGCGAAAAGGTAAAAGAACTCCCCTGCTTTCCCGAGAAGCTGCGAGTGCTGGTCGAGCACATGATCCTTAGCCACCACGGCAAGTACGAATTCGGCTCGCCCAAGCTGCCCATGACCCCCGAAGCGATTCTGCTCAGCGCGCTCGACGACGTCGAAGCGAAAATGCAGGCCATGCGCAACGAGTTTGGCCGTGATGCAGCCGCAGGTAAGAGTGGCGCCGAGATGACCGAGTGGGTGCGCAGCATGGAGCGCCCGTTGCTGAACTCCAAAGCATTCCTGGAATGCCCAGAGACGCACTCTTCCGAGCGAACCGTCACACCTGACGAAACCCGATGATCCGCACCGTCGCCCGCAACTGCAAGCTCATTAAGGCAACCTGTGAGACTGCCGCGACGATGGTCGAATCCCATCTAACAATCGCTTGAAGTTAGCCGACAATTGACACCCGAAGGGCGCCAACCCTATGGTTGAGGAACGCCCCGCAAGCAGAAATCCAAAGCAATCCCCAACCAACAGCTTTGACAGGAGATGGGATGAGAATCGGGATCAAGTTGGTCATACTCTGCCTGACAGCTACGGCGCCTCTGAACGCGCAGCAGGTTGTCAATCCGGTGGTGACGAGCGCGAAGGAGATCTATGCGCGGCAGTCAGTTTTTATTACCGCCGCGGTCGAGCAAATGCCCGCCAATAAGTTCAGCTTCCATCCGACGCCGGACCAGTGGACTTTCGGTAAGATCGTTGCGCATGTCGCGCTGGCGAACGACCACGTTTGCGCAATGCTCACGGATGAGCCCGCACCCGATGGAACGTCTGTGTCGGAGGTTTCGCCGAAGGAAGTTCTCGCCGTCGCACTAAAGACTTCGTTCGACTACTGCGAAAAAGCGCTGGATGCGCTGCAGGACTCGCAGTTGGGCGACACGATTACATACTTCGGCGGAGTGAAGAAGCCGCGCGCACGAGCCCTCGTTGAACTTACCGACGACCTCGAAGACCACTACTCCCAGATGGCCATGTATTTGCGCCTCGGTGGAATGCTGCCGCCTTCCGCCAAACCCAAGAAGTAATCGCCCGCCTATGCCCAGCTAAAACCGCTCCGCGCCAGCGGCAACGTGCGGATACGCTTCCCGGTCGCCGCAAACACCGCATTCGCAATCGCCGGCAATACCGGCGGCAGCGCCGGCTCGCCCAATCCCGTCGGCGGAAACTCCGTCATCCGCCAGAAAAGCTCGATCGGCGGTGCCTGCCGTAAACGCAGCAGCGGATGCTGGTGATAGTTGTTCTGCATGGGCCGCCCGTCACGCAGCGTGATCTCCTGCGCCATCTGGCTCATGCCTTCGAAGATAGAACCCTGCACTTGAGCCTCGGCGCCCGACGGATTCATAATCTGGTTGCCCACATCGCCGGCGGCCCACACTTTATCGACCTTGATGCGGCCCCGAGTATCGACCGTCACCTCCGCCACCTCGGCAAAATAGCCCGCATGGCAGTAGTGGCACGCAAGCCCCATGCCCTTGCCCGGTGTCTGCTTCCGGTTCGCCCAGCCGGACTTCTCCGCTACCAGTTGCAGCACACCCTTCAGCCGATCCGCATTCATCGAGTCGCCTCGTCCCCCAGACACCGGCACCGGCGTTGCATTCAGCAACTCCATGTGGAACTCAAGCGGATCGCGTCCGGCCGCAGTCGCCATTTCATCAACAAACGCCTTGATGGCCCACGCGTATGCATTGTGGCCTGGTGCACGCAAAGCTCCGGTCCGCAGAATCAGCGGCTGGGCACTCGCGAATAGCGCGTAGTTCGGAACCCGGCCTGAAGGAAACTCAGTCGCATCCAGTGTCCCGCCGGACACATACCGCTGCCCCTCGCCGTAGGTAATAAAGTGCTGCCGCCATGCCACCAGCTTGCCCTGCGCATCCAGCCCGCCTTTGAAGGCATGGTAGCCGCCGGCACGATATGCATCGTGCGTCATATCGTCTTCGCGCGACCATACCAGCTTTACCGCGCCGCCCACCTGCTTAGCGAGCCATGCGCCTTCCACCATATAGTCGTTCTGCAGTCGCCTGCCAAATCCTCCACCGATGCGGGGCGCTAAATGCACCGTAATGTCGCTGGCCTGCATGTTCAGCGCCCGCGCCACCTGGCTCCTGCCTCCGCCGGGCGACTGGCTGGTCGCCCAAATCTCCAGCTTGCCATCCTTGTAGGAAGCGGTCGCGTCCATCGGCTCCAGCGTTCCATGCGCAATAAACGGATACGCGTAAATGGCTTCGACAACCTTCGCTGCACCCTTCAGCGTTCCGTCCACATCGCCGTAGCTGCGCAGCGTATTCTCCGGCGGAGCTGCCATTAACTCGGCGGCTTTCTGATCGAACTTCTCGCTGCTCTGCGCCGCACCCGCGCCTGCATCCCAATCAACCTTCAGGCTTCTCCGCGCCAACTGCGCCTGCCACCAAGTGTCGGCCACAATCGCCACTCCAGGCTCCATGCCTGCGGCCGCAATCACCGTACCCGGCTCCGTAGTTGTATCGGCCGGACCCGCGGAGCTCGTCCCGGGCGCAATGATCAAAACATTGCGAACGCCTGGCAGCTTCTTGATCTCATCCAGGTTCGCGCTCTTCACCTTGCCGCCGTAAACCGGTGACCTCTCGATCACCGCGTGCAGCATCCCGGGCACTCTTACATCGATGCCGAACAGCGGCTTGCCGGTCACCAAGGCGTGATTGTCGACGTTTGTCTGCGGCTTGCCTAGAATGCGGAAGTCTTTCGGGTCTTTCAACTTTAGCGAACTCATACTCGGCGGCGCGCAGCTTGCAGCATCCGCAGCCAATTCGCCGTACCCGACTGACCGTCCCGAGATCGCGTGCAGCACACGCCCGGGCTCGGTCGTGCAATCCGCATCCAGAACTCCCCAGCGCTTTGCCGCAACCGCAATCAGCATCTGCCGGCACGCAGCGCCCACCCGCCGCATCGGCAGATAATTGTTTTGCGTCGTTGTGCTTCCGCCATCGGATTGTCCGCCGTACTTTGATTCATCCAGATCCGCCTGCTCCACCCGCACCTTGCTCCAATCCGCGTCTAGCTCCTCGGCAATCATCATTGGCAGCATGGTCTTCACGCCTTGCCCAATCTCCGGGCACTTCGCCATGATCGTGACGGTCCCATCGCTGGCAATTTTGATAAATGCCTGCGGTGTAAGGTCAGCTCGCGCCGGCATCTGCGCGGAAGCCAGCGGGAAGTCGTAAACGCCGAGCGCAAGTCCGCCGCCGGCCAGCGCGCTCATTTGCAGGAAGGAACGCCGATTGAGACGCATGGGGTGGGTCTCCATTCTTTATGCTTTTTGGCTCGCTGCAGCAGCGTGATGAATCGCCTGGCGGATGCGCAAATAGGTTCCGCAACGGCACAGGTTCCCGCTCATCGCTGCATCAATTTCTGAGTCCGTCGGATGGGGCGTTTGCGACAGCAACGCCGCGGCCGACATTATCTGGCCAGCCTGGCAGTAGCCGCATTGCGCCACGTCCACGTGTTCCCAGGCGACCTGAACCGGATGAGTGCCGTCGTGCGAGAGCCCCTCGATCGTGGTCACTGCCTTGCCCACCACGGAATCCACCTGCGTCGCGCACGAGCGCGTCGGCACGCCATCCACGTGAACCATACAGGCCCCGCACTGCCCAATGCCGCAGCCGTATTTGGAGCCTTTCAGGTCAAGGACATCCCGCAGCACCCACAACAAAGGCGTGTCCGGCGGCACGTCCACAGTCATGACTTGGTTATTTACCTTTAGCTTCAGAGGCATCACGTTTTCCTGTCTGCGAGCAGATTAATTCTAGTCCCGGCAGTCTCTCATTGGATATACCAGCCAACCCACATCAGTCAACTTGGACCAGTTACCCCCGATCAGCCTCTGGCAACAGCACTCATAGCGAGAGTTGTTACAATCTCTCTTTAGGCTGAGTGAGATAGATGCTACGATTTTCTACTGCGGGGGAGAGCCACGGCGAGAGCCTGGTGGCAATGATCGGCGGGCTGCCTGCGGGCGTGCCGGTGGACCAGGCGTTCCTCGACCGCGAGCTTTGGCGCCGCCAGAAGGGCTACGGTCGCGGCGGCCGCATGCGCATCGAGCGCGACACCGCCCACATCCTGAGCGGCGTCCGCCACGGCAAGACCATTGGCTCGCCCATCGCCATGACCATCGCTAACAACGACTGGAAGAACTGGGAGGAGATTCTCCCCGTCGAAGCGGGCGATCCCACCAAACATAAAGCGGTGTCCTCCCCGCGCCCCGGCCACGCCGACCTCGCCGGCAGTCTCAAGTACGACTTCCCCGACGCCCGCTATGTGCTCGAACGTGCCAGCGCCCGCGAAAGCGCAGCCCGCGTAGCCTGCGGCGCCATCGCCAAAATGCTCCTTCGCCCACTCGGCGTCGAAATCGCCAGCCACGTCATCCGTGTAGGCTCCGCGCAACTCTCCCGCCCCGCAATCTGGGACGAAATCGCGGCCCTACAATCCAAAGAAGAGATCCTGCTAAGTTGCGTCGACGCCGAAGACGAGCAGCGCATGAAGGCAGAAGTCGACACCGCCCTCCGCACCGGAGATACCGTCGGCGGCGTCTTCGAGGTCATCGTCCACGGCCTGCCCCCCGGCGTGGGTACCCACGCCAACTGGGACGAGCGTATGGACGGCCTGCTCGCCCAATCCGTCATGAGCCTCCAGGCGGTGAAGGCCGTCGAAATAGGACGCGGAGTCACCGCAGCCGAATCCCTCGGCAGCACCGTGCACGACGCCATCGGATACGAAGGCGCAGGCGATGGCAAGAATGGCGACTTCACCAAATTCTCTCGCGAGCAGAATAACGCCGGAGGCATCGAAGGCGGCATCTCCAATGGCGAAGACGTCGTCGTCCGCGGCTACCTCAAGCCCATCTCCACCCTCCGTCGCCCACTCGCCTCCGTCAGCTTCGCCACCCGCGAACCGGTAAAGGCCGCCTACGAACGCAGCGACGTCTGCGTAGTCCCAGCCGCCGGTGTTGCGGCAGAAGCCATGGTCGCACTCACCATCGCGCGTCTCGTCCTCGAAAAGTTTGGCGGCGACTCACTCCGCGAACTCGATCGCAACTACTCTAGCTACTGCGAACAGATTCGCGCATATTAGGTTAAGCATCCAATCGTTTGGAAAGCAAAGGCCTCGGAAAGACAATGGCGACGAAGGAAGCAGTGAAGATTCATGCGGTGATCAAATTTCCCGACCCGGTGCTCGCAAAGCCCGGTGCGCCGATCACCGTGTTCGACAAGGCGCTTCGCACGCTGGTCGCGGAAATGTTCGAAAGTATGTACGTTGCCCAGGGCATCGGCCTCGCCGCGCCGCAGATCTCTATCTCGCAGCGTCTTACCGTCATCGACACCAGCTTCAAAAAGAATCCCAAGGACAAGCTGGTCCTCATCAATCCCGAGATCGTCGAGACCCGCGGTAAGCAGACCGAAGAAGAAGGCTGCCTCAGCCTCCCCGATATTCGCGAAAAAGTCCATCGCGCCGCATGGGTCAAAGTGAGGGCGCAGAATGAACATGGCGAATGGTTCGAGACGGAGGGCGAAGAACTCCTCGCCCGCGCCATGCTCCATGAGATCGACCACCTCAACGGCATACTCTTCATCGACCGCATCAGCCGCCTCAAGCGCGAACTAGTCCTTCGCAAGATCCGCAAGATGCAAAAGAACGGCGAGTGGTGATCTTATCCCGCAGACGTTTAAGCTGCTAGTCCCACGGAGAACACTCCCTTGAGCACCCCCACGCAAAGTCACCGCGAAGCGGTCGAGGACGGCACGAAGTGCCTGAGGCTTGTCTTTTGTGGCACGCCCGAGTTCGCCGTACCGACACTCGAGGCCCTCATCGGGTGCCACGACATAGCCCTCGTCGTCACCCAGCCCGATCGCGCCGCCGGCCGAGGCATGGAACTGCACGCCCCGCCCGTCAAACTCGCCGCCCTCGCCCACAATATCCCCGTCATCCAGCCCGAAAAAATCAAGACCAACCCCGAATTCCGCGAGCGCCTCCAATCCATCCGTCCCGATGCCATCGTCGTCGTCGCCTACGGCCGCATCATTCCCCGCTGGATGCTTGATCTCCCGCCGCTCGGCAACATCAATCTCCACGGCTCGCTGCTGCCGAGATACCGCGGCGCCGCCCCCGTCCAGTGGGCCATCGCGAACGGCGACGCTGTCACCGGCGTCACCACCATGCGTATTGACGAAGGTCTTGACACCGGCGATATGCTGCTCGCGCACACCATTCCCATCGCCCCAGACGAGACCGCCCCCGACGTGTTTCGCGCCCTGTCTGACGTCGGCGCACAGCTCATGGTCCAAACCCTCGCACGCCTCTCCGCCGGCATCCTCGCCCCGCAACCGCAGGACGCATTCCAGGCCACGCTCGCACCCATCCTCACCCGCGAAGACGGCGTCCTCGACTTCACGCGCACAGCGCAGCAAATCTACAACCGCTGGCGCGGTTTCCAGCCCTGGCCCGGCGCGCACACACTGCTCCGCGGCAAGAAACTCATCGCGCATCGCATGCACATCGGAGCCGCACACACCATCGATGCCGGCGTCCTGCACGTTCTCGACAACCAGTTACTCGCCGGATGCGGCGATGGCACCTCCATCGTCTTCGACGAGGTCCAGATGGAAGGCAAGCGTCGCATGCTCGCAACCGAATTCCTCCGCGGCTTCCAAATCCGCGCCGGCGAAAGGCTTGGCCTTTGACGCCCACTCCACGCACCCCGAAAGCTCCCAAGCAAATCCGCTCCCGCCCCGCGTCCGCCGGCCCAACCGCCTCCGTCGCCGAAGCCCTCGCGAAGATCACCCCCGCCCGCGCCGCTGCCTTTGAAATCCTGACCCGCGTTGGCGAAAATAAAGGCCACAGCGACGAGCTTCTCCACTCCTCGCATACCACCGCTCTTACCCCGGAAGACCGCAACCTCGCCACCGCACTGGTCATGGGAGTCCTTCGCTGGCAGATCGCGCTCGACGCCCGCCTCGCCAAACTCCTCGCCCGCCCCGATCAGCGCCTCGCCGAACCCGTCGCCCTCGCCCTTCGCCTCGGCGCTTTCCAACTCCTCCACATGGACCGCATCCCCGCGCACGCAGTCCTAAACGAGAGCGTCGAACTCTGCCGCGCCTCCGGCAACCCCCACGCCGCAGGCATGGTCAACGCGATCCTCCGCAAGCTAGCCACCGCGCAAAAACCCGGCGCCCGCATCTTCGAGTCCCCCGCCGCCTTCGCCGAGCGTCTCGCTCATCCTCTCTGGCTAGTCGAGCGCTGGGTCGCAGCATACGGCCGCGAAGCCGCGTTAGCCATCTGCGAGTACGACCAGCACGAGCCCCACTCCGGCTCACTCTTCCCGCCAAACGAATCAGCCTCCCCAGAAGCTATGCCGCAAGTCGACGACGGCTCCCGCCTGGTCGCGGAACTAGCCGCTGCAGCACTTCCCTTCACCGCGGCCGCCGCTCCCCGAGTATGGGACTGCTGCGCCGCACCCGGTGGCAAAACCCTGATGCTAGCTTTCCGCCTTCCCACCGCCGAAATCCTCGCCACCGACGTCAGCTCCAAGCGCCTCGCCCTCACCACGACCCGCCTCCGCCAATACCCGTACGCTGCCCGCGTTCGCACCGAAGTCGCCGATGCCACAACTCCAACCGCAACCGATCCCATCTTCGACCTGATCCTCTGCGACGTTCCCTGTAGCGGTACCGGAACCCTCGCTCGAAATCCAGAAATCCGCCTCCGCCTCCGCCCGGAAGATCTCACCCGCCAGGCAACTCGTCAGCGCGCCATCCTCGCCGGAGCCATCCACCGGCTAGCTCCGGGCGGTCGCATCGTCTACTCCACCTGCTCGCTCGAACCCGAAGAGAACGAGCAAGTCGCCGATGCCGTAGCTTCCGCAGCCGGCCTGCGCCGCCTCCCAGTCGAACCCTTCCTCGCAAACCTCGCCGCCGCCGGCATTCTTACGCCGGAAATCGCCGCAACCCTCACCGCATCAGCCATCGCCGCGAACGCCCTCCGCACCCTCCCCGGCGTGCATCCCTGCGACGGTTTCTTCGCCGCCGTATTCGAGCGCAATTAGCAACGTTTCTCGCTAATATGGGTCTAATGGAGTGGACGTATATGGCAGCACCGGGGCCCGTAACGGCTGAGGTCTTTGCCAGGAGGTATCAAAATGCGGTTCCTCAAGATTCTTGCTCTGCTCTCAGTTCTCAGTCTCCCCGTTGCATACGCCAATGCGCAGGTTGCGGTGGGCGTCGGCGTGGCCCCTTATGGTTACGGCGGATACGCCTATGGACCCCCGGCTTGCACATACGGATACTACGACTACGCTCCCTATGCGTGCGCGCCCTACGGATACTACGGCCCAGGCTGGTTTAGCGGCGGCCTCTTCATCGGCGCCGGCCCCTGGTTCCGCGGCGGATATGGCTACGGTCGCGGCTATGGATACGGTCGTGGCGGCTACGGATACGCAGGACGTGGCTACGTTGGCGGTGTTCGTGGCGGATACACCGGCGGAGCCCGCGGCTATGTCGGTGGCGGCGTTCGTGGCGGATCAGCACCCGGTGGCTTCCGCGGCGGCGCAATAGCCGGCGGTGGTGGCTTCCGCGGCGGTGGCGGCGGTGGTGCCCACTTCAGTGGCGGCGGTGGCGGCCGTGGTGGTGGCGGCGGACGCCGGTGAGCCAAAGCAAGGTTGAACAGAGTCCCATCTTCCGAGAACTTGCCGGGGATGGGACTTCTGGCGTTTACCGTCATGCTAAGTGGGAATCGCCATTCTGGCTCACAGAGTTAGAGTCTCCGTCGTTGCCTTGTCGTTGGTTTTCGGTGTAGCAGCGAGCTTCAGCCCGCGGGAACCAAGCCAACCAATGTCATCGAGGCTTCAGCCTCGGGCCTTCGTTGGCCCGCCCCGCAAGCCGCAACCGGACGCCCGCGAATTAATCCCGCGCCCTCCATCCTCGTGATACATTCATCCCAAAATTCGGGGTCATAAACGGAGACACTGGAATGACAAGAAGACTAGCAATCGCGATGGTATTTGCAGCATTAACAGTGACGGGCGTCGCACAAACCGTACCCCAGGCCAAGCCCAACTTCGCCGGCACCTGGAACCTGAACCTGCAGAAGAGCGATCTCGGTCAGATGGCGCCCAACAGCGAGACCTACACCATCGCGCAGACCGCCGACGAGATCAAGGTCGCCATCGCCTCCGACAGCCAGTTCGGCAAACTCAACTACTCTTTCCCCGCCAAACTCGACGGCACCGACACGCCCGTCCCCGCCAACGCTTTCCCCTCCGACTCGCCTTTCCTCATCCTCACCTCCAAAGCCGAATGGAAGGACAACGCGCTGGTCATCACCCAGACCACGACCTTCCAGGACGCCAAGGGCACCCTCGTCTCCACCTACACCCTCTCCGACGATGGCAAAACCCTGACCAAATCCACCCACATCAAGTTCGATCAAGGCGAATTCGACTCCAAATCCGTCTACGACAAAGCCTGACGCGATCCTTCTCGGAGAAGCAGCAGGCACAAGCTGCTAAAGAAGCCTGCAATCCCCGGAGGACGCCACGACCCATACCAGGGCGTCATTCTGACTCGCCGAGTCAGAATCTCGGTCGTTGCCCTTCGGAGTAGCAGCGGGCTTTAGCCCGCGGTAAGCTGCTCATAGAACGAATGGCTTTAGCCCTGGGACCTATAGTGGCGAGCGAGGAATGCGGTGTTTGGCGCGGAATTCCTCGAAGAACTCTGCGGCTGGACGCGTCCGTCCCGCCCGCACATCCTCAAGACCCTGACGTATACCTTCGTCTTCATCGGCAATGGCAGCAAGCTCAAGCAGCCGTTGATATGACTCCGTATCCTGCAATACCGCCGCAGCCTTTCCATTCACCGTCAAAGTAATCGGCAGCCTTGTCTGCTTCAGCCGATTTATGAACTCTGCTGAATTATTCCGAAACCTAGTCAACGGCTGAGTGTCCTGCCTAAGCGAGGCATAGGCGGCGGCATACGCGGGGTCCTTCCCCCATCGCGCAAAGGATTCTTCTACTGGGATGAACTTGCGCTTCATCGCTTCATTGACCCTCCTTGCTAAACAATCGAGTTCAGGATGGCTTGCACTAATGTCTCGGACATGTGGAAGCCGCTGTCCTTCAACTTGACCAGTGCGTCGCGGACATCGAGCAAGCCCAATGCGTGTGCGTTACGCAGGATTCCAAGCGTACCAATGGTTTGTAGCCCACGTCGTCTGGCTTCGTCGCGTCCAGCTGCCTCATCGATCAACAACCAGTCAGAGCGCAGTTCCTCGGCGAGTTGGATGGCTTCGGTTTCCCCTCGGTCCAAGTTCGGAGGCAAAGTGTCGCGTGCGGTCGACGGTGAGAGAATTTCGAGCCAATGCGG
>Ga0302278_10001181_pt1 | contig 32721 bp, 25 predicted proteins | sample III_Bog_N3_2_FD_194543 | JGI IMG/M metagenome (GOLD analysis project Ga0302278, IMG submission 194543) | Peat permafrost microbial communities from Stordalen Mire near Abisko, Sweden - III_Bog_N3_2 | ecosystem: Environmental > Terrestrial > Soil > Wetlands > Peat | place: Sweden: Abisko... | reverse complement strand
CGCAGTTCCTCCAGCGACCCATTGGCCACCAGCCTCCCCTTGCTGATAATGGCCACGTGACTGCACAACCGCTCCACGATCTCCAGCACGTGAGTGGTCAAGAAAATCGTTGCGCCGCGGTTGATCATCCCCGTCAGCATGGCTTTCAACATTCCCGCCGCGATTGCGTCGACGCCTTCGAACGGCTCATCGAGAAAAAGCACCTTGGGTCCGTGAATCACCGCCGCTGCCATCGCCAGCTTCTTCTGCATCCCATGCGAGAAGTCGACCACCAACTTGCGGCTCTCATTCGCGAGATCCATAAACTCCAGCAGTTCCGCAGTCCGCCGGTTGGTGGTGGCGCCGTCCAGCCCGTACATGCGGCCTACAAAGCGCAGGTACTCCGGCGCAGTCAGCCGACCCATCAGCGCCATCCCTTCGGGCACCACGCCGATCTGCCGTTTCAGCTCCAGCGCACTGGCCCCGAACGGCAATCCCAGAATTTCGATGGTTCCCGCGCTCGGCTCCAGCAAGCCGGTAAGCATTTTAATGGTGGTGGATTTTCCCGCTCCGTTCGGCCCCAGAAAGCCAAAGAACTGTCCTGGAGCCACGCTGAGCGTGACATCCTCCACGGCCGTCAGCGCGCCGAAGCGCCTTGTGAGTCCGTGGGTTTGAATCGCCGCAGTTTCCATGTGGGGTCAGGATAGCAGGATTGCACGATGAGTAAAATAGCTGCTCAGTCGCGGCGCAGGCATTGCGAGCGCAACGATATCCGCCGCGGTTGAGAAAGAAAACCATCGGCAAATCGTGAGCAAGAGCTAATTCCTGTCCGCCGCCGGTGCCCCCAACGGGTCGTTATCCCGGTCCGTCACTTCTACCAACGCCGCCAGCCGCTCGGCCAATTTCGGCTTCCAGCTTTCCTCGGGAACTCGCCAGCTCCAGTTGCCGGCAGGCACCGACGGCGTATTCATGCGCGCCTCGGAGCCCAACTGAAGCAAATCCTGCGCGGGAATCACCGCCATTTGCGCCACGCTCGCCTCCGTGGCCCGGATGAGCTGCCAAACCGGCATAGCGACTCCGTTGCCCATGGGCAGCGGCCCAACGTACGCCTCGACGGCGCTCCGCTCCGCCTTGCCGGCTGTATTCCACCACCCCTGCGTGGTGTCGTTGTCGTGGGTGCCGGTGTAGGCCACTGTCTCTGGCGTAAACCGATGCGGCAAATGGATGTGCGCGCCCTTATCGCCAAAACCGAATTGCAACACTTTCATGCCAGGCATTCCCAATTCGAGCCGCAGAACGTCCACTTCAGCCGTAATCAAACCCAAGTCCTCGGCCACCAGCGGAAGCGGCCCCAGGGCAGTTTCCAGCGCGCGGAAAAGGGCAAGGCCCGGCGCCTTCACCCACTCGCCGTTAATCGCCGTTGCCTCCGCGGCCGGGATCGCCCAGAAGGCTTCGAACCCGCGAAAGTGGTCGAGCCGCACCACGTCGTATAGCTGGCACGCGCGGCGAATCCGCTCGATCCACCAATCAAACCCATGCGCTTCCAGCACGTCCCACCGGTAAAGGGGATTGCCCCAGCGCTGCCCCGTGGGAGAAAAGTAATCCGGCGGGACACCGGCGATACGGATCGGATTCAGGTCTTCGTCCAGTTCAAAAATATCGGGATGCACCCACACATCGGCCGAATCCATGTTGACGAATATGGCCACATCGCCCAGAATCCGAATGGCATGAGCCGCAGCCGCCTTGCGCAGCGCGTTCCATTGCTTCGAAAACGCAAATTGCAGCACCTGCTCCTGGGCCAGAGCGCGACCGTGCTGCGCGGCAATCTGCGCCAGCGCCGCCGGCTGCCGCTTGCGCACGGGCTCCGGCCATGCCGTCCACGCGCCGGTATTGAACTCCCTGCGGAGAACGGCATAGAAGGCGTAGTCTACCAGCCAGACAGCCTCCGAAGCACAAAACTCTCCGAATTCCGCCCATTGCTCAGCGAGCGCCGCATTGTGGGGACCGCGGTCGAGAAAGTTCCCCGCCGCCTCGTGCAGCAGTGGGAGTTTGCGTCTCTCAACCTCGTCAAAGTCCACATTGCCGCCGGGCCCGGCCAAGCCGCCGACCCGGTCAGCCGAAATCCATCCCCAATCGGAAAGCAGCTCCAGGCTTACAAGGTAGGGATTGCCAGCAAACGCCGACGAACCCGCATAAGGCGAGTTGCCATAGCCCGTGGGGCACAGCGGCAAAACCTGCCAGACGTGCTGTTTGGCCTTCGCCAGGAAGGACACAAACTCGTGCGCGGCTGGGCCGAGGTCTCCGATGCCCCCATAAGAAGGCAGCGAAGTTAAATGAAGAAGGACTCCGGATGAACGCTGAAACTTCATACTGCCATTATCAGCCGCGGAAGCATCGATTGACGACCCCGGCGCTTGCAAGAGACAATCGTGAGTCTCTGCCGCGGCTGTGGCCGTCAAACTTTCAAAGAAACCTTACGAGGACGAATACCTTGAAGATGCGTAATACTGGACCATTTTTCTCCGCCTTGGCTTTCCTGTTTGCGGCCTTTTTGCCTGTTGTCTCCACCGCCAAACCAGTCCCGCCCCCACCACAGTCTCTGGTCGTTTCCACCGGCTGGCAGTTGCAGGACGCAGCCAAAGTGCCGCAAGCCGGCGCGGAAGTCTCAGCTTCGACCTTCAACGCCAGCGGCTGGTACACGGCCACGGTCCCAGGTACTGTACTCACTACGCTGGTGAACAACCACGTATATCCTGAGCCGCTCTACGGAGAAAACAATCGTCCGGAGACGATTCCAGAGAGCCTGGCGCTCTCTTCCTACTGGTACAGGAACCTGATCGACATTCCCTTGTCGTACAAGGGACGCCATGTGTGGCTCAATTTTGACGGCATCAACTATTCCGCAACGGTGTGGGTGAATGGCGCCAAAGTCGGCGACATGCGCGGAGCTTTCATTCGCGGCATGTTCGACATCACCGCCCAGGTAACCCCAGGGAAGCAGGCCGTCCTCGCTGTGCTGGTGTCGCCGCAGCCAAACCCCGGAATCCCGCACGAACATACCTTGCGCGCCGGCACGGGAAAAAACGGCGGGCTTACGGCCATCGATGGGCCAACGTTTCTCTCCACCATCGGTTGGGACTGGATCCCCGCGATTCGCGATCGCGACACTGGCATCTGGCAAAAAGTAGTTGTCTCCACAACCGGGCCGGTACTGCTGAAAGATCCTCTGGTCACCACCGATCTTCCGCTGCCAAAGACCGACTCAACCGATGTGGGCATCTCTACCACGGTTGAGAATGTCAGCGACCAGCCGGTGGAAGGCGTGATCGAAGGCACAATCGAGAACATCGCGTTCCAGCGGCCGGTCGACCTGGCGCCGCACAGCACGCAGAGGATCGGCTTCGACTCAAAAAGCGTGCCCGCGCTTCACATCGTGAATCCGCGCCTGTGGTGGCCAAACGGCTATGGCCTGCAGAATCTCTACAGCCTGCACCTCAGCTTTAAGGTCGGCAAAATCGAGTCGGACAAGCAGACTGTCAGTTTCGGCGTACGCAAGATCACTTACACCGTGCCCGGCACCGACAACCTGACCATCTCCGTCAACGGTGTTCCGATCTTTATCCGGGGCGGCAACTGGGGGCTCGACGAGGCACTGAAGCGCATTCCGCGCGAGCGCCTCGATGCCGAGATTCGCATGCACAAGCTGGCCAACATGAATCTCATCCGCAACTGGGTTGGCCAAAGCACCAGCGAAGACTTCTACGAGCTATGCGACAAGTACGGCATTCTGCTTTGGGACGAGTTCTTTCAGCCCAATCCAAGCGACGGGCCCAACCCAACCGATATCGCCACGTACATGGCAAATGTCCGCGACAAAATTCTGCGCTTCCGCAACCATCCCGCCATCGCCGTATGGTGCGCCCGCAACGAAGGCTTTCCGCCCAAGGAACTCGACGACATGCTTCGCACGCTGATGACCGAGTTGGAGCCAACTCGACTCTACCAGTCAAGCTCCACCGACGGCCGCGGCGTTCGCAGCGGGGGTCCCTATTTCTGGCGGACTCCGCGCCTCTATTACTTCGTCACCGACGATTATTTCAAAACCGAGACGGGAAGCATGTCCGTCCCCACGCTCGAGTCCATTCACGGAATGATGCCCAGCAAAGACTGGGAGACGATCAACGACGACTGGGCCGAACACGACATGACCAAAGGCGCACAGCGCGGCGACGATTACCCCAATGTGATCGCCGGGCGCTATGGCAGGATTGCCAACCTTGCCGACTTTGTGCGCAAGGCCCAGTTGGCAAACTACGAAGCCTACCGCGCCATGTACGAGGGGCGCAATGCGAAGCTGTTTCATCCCACCACGGCCGTCATTACCTGGATGAGCGACCCGGCCCAGCCCAGCTTTGTGTGGCAGATTTACCACTACGATCTGGAACCCAACTCGTCGCTGTTTGGAGTGAAAAGCGCCGGCGAGCCGGTGCATATTCAGTTCAACGAAGCCACCGGCGACCTGCAGGTGATCAACAACCTGCCCGATCCTCTGGTCGATGCCGTTGCGCACGTCGCGGTCTACCTGCTCGACGGGACAATGGCTACCCAGTACGACGCCAAGGTGACTGCGGCGCCCTCATCGGCCACCACTCTTGGGCCGGTTCAATTCCCTGCCAACCTCACCGCTACGCATTTCCTGAAGCTGGATTTGCACGACGCTCAAGGCAAGCTCATCTCGTCGAATTTCTATTGGCGCGGCGAGCCCGGCTATCCCGACGTTCTCACCGATCTGAATACGTTGCCCAAGGTCACGCTTGACGCAAAGGTCGAGAGCAAGGACGCCGACGGCAATCGCCTGCTGACGGTGACGGTGCATAATCCCACGGCAAACATCGCGCTGATGGCGCACCTGCAACTGCGGCGTCAACACTCAGGCGAGCGCGTGCTGCCGGTTTACTACAGCGACAACTACATTTCGCTGCTTCCCAACGAAACCAGAACGGTGACGATCGAAGCCGCGCTGAAAGACTTCAACGGAGAGGATGCGCTGGTGGTGTTCGATGGATGGAATGTTTCGGTAGCTCCGGCGACGTTTGCGGGGGCGGCCGTTGCGCCGAATATCGATGCTCAGCCGGATCACTGGCCCACAACGGGACTGCCGTTCCAGACCACCGGGTTGCGATAGGGGCCGGTGGTGCGGTCCCGCGTCAGAACATGATCCAGAGAAGGTCGCTGCAATCGGATCGGCCATTCCGCAGGGGTTAAAACCGCTCGTTATTCTGCCGCTTTTCAGCACGACTGAAGTCGTGCCCTGATACAAAGCATGTTTTTGAGATACGCTTTGGCTACAAAGCGTGAGACGTGGCGAGGGCGGGCCGCCCGCAAATCGCGGGCCACCGCATTGCCGTTTCCATCTCTCCAGGAGATGGAAACCATCACGATCTTTCGTCACACCGATTGCAATTTTCGGGTATCTATTAGGAGAGACGGCAAGTTCCGGGAAGACTTCCCTCGCAGTTCCCATGCATGATCGATTCCGGAGCTATCCAGAGCTTTCGCTGGATGCCATCTTCAGGAGGCGCAACCGATGAAATTGCGGAACGTGTTTGAAATGTTTCTGCTCTCCGCGGTCTGGGGAGCGTCGTTCATACTGATCAAGCTCGCGGGTGACGATTTGCCCCCTGTGTGGGTTGCTGTCGGCCGCCTGTTCTTTGGTTCGCTGCTCTTGTGGACGGTGCTCAAGCTGGGCCGCCACAAGCTGCCGCCATTGCGCCTGCTCGGCCCTCTGCTGGCGGTCGGCGTGCTCAACAACGCCCTCCCCTTCTGCTTCTTCGCCTGGGGCGAGCGCACCGTGCCGTCCAGCATAGCAGCCATCCTGAATGCCACCACCCCCATCTGGGCGCTGCTGCTGGGATTGGCCGCCGGGAACGCCCGCGCTACCCGCCTCACTGCCGCCGGAGTTGTACTCGGCTTTCTGGGCGTACTCGGCGTAGTCTTCGGACACTCCTCGGGAATTGCCCCCGGAGCCGGAGCAACCGGCTTTATGTTTGGAGTGATATTGATCGCTATCGCCAGCTTCAGCTATGGCGCCGGCGCGGTGGCCGCCAAGCGCTGGCTGCATGGCGTGGAACCGGTCGTCATTGCCACATTCCAACTGACGCTGGCGGGCCTGGTTCTGCTGCCGCTGGCGGTTTTCGGACCCCATCCCACAGCCTTGCACTGGAAATCCATGGCCGCCGTCACCGTCCTCGGCGTTCTGGGCAGCGGACTGGCATACCTGCTTTTCTTCCGCCTTCTGGCCACCATCTCGCCCACCCGCACCGTGGCCGTCACTTACCTTCTGCCGATCTGGGGCTTGTTCTGGGGATTCATAGCCGGAGAGCAGATTCACTGGACCGCGCTGGCCGGCGTCGCGGTGGTGCTGGGCGGACTTGTACTCCTCAATCTCCGCTCGCGTCCGGTGAAGGCCGCCATCGTCGCGATGCCTGCTCCCGAACCCTGTCCGGCCGAGCAAGCCTGAGAACGCAAAAAAAGGCCCGCGTCCTCAAGGGGATGCGGGCCTTCTTGCAGCCTTGCTCAAAAAACCGGTCTTCCTTTGGCTCGTAAGGCCCGCGCCCGGCTAAACCGTCGCGTTTCCCCACCAATCGTATTCTCCAAAGTCAGGGAAGAGCTTCTTGATCTCGCCGTAATCCGACGAATTGATTAGATCGCCGGGCTCGAGTGTAAACAGCTGCGAGCCATCGTCGTCGGGGTTCCACCGACGCAGGAAAGCCTCGCTCCGTAGGGATGAGATCACCTCGTCCTTCGTTGGCTCGAAGATCCGAACCTTGTTGTTGGGTGCGGCTACGAGGCGGAAGCGGCTTTCCTTTTTTGGCGTTCCTCTCGCGTTGTTATCCTCGCCGACACTCCAGGCGTCGCCGCCCATGTTGTACAAGTACCAAAGATTCGGCTTCCACGCCTTGCAGCCTATTGAAACGGTCCCGTCGGGATTGAAGAGAAAGTAGAACCATGAGTCGTCGCCAGCGTTCCGGTTCGCCCTGTAGACACGTCTTTCGGTCAGTTTGAGGGGCTGGCCCTCGAGGGGCTCGATGATCCGGTACCACCTTCTGTGGTCGATCTGCAGGGGCTGGTTCATCATGCACCGCGTCCAATAGAACACATATTTAGCCACATCCCTGGGTGCTATCCAGAGGGTAACATCCATCGATGCGTTGGCGTTTCTGTCGGCCGCGGTCCATTTTCTCTCGAAGTAGTAGTAAAATATTCCGTTTTCCCCTCGGAGTTCGACCTTCTTGCGAACCGTCTGCAGCAGCAACTCATCGAAGACATGCTTGCTGGCGCTGGCGGTATTGTGAAGGAGTGCATCCGGGCTTTCAATGCCCGTTATATCTAGGTCACCGGGCCTGAGCGGGGGATAGTTTTTGAAATAGCCATCTTTGACGCGTTCATCCGCGTACTCTTCGTATCCGGAGTGCCGGCGATCTGTTGTATGTCCAAACGCGCAGTCGCCCGGATACCCCTCGCCGTAGACATTGGTAAATCCGGCCGCGTGCATAGGCTGGGTAAGGTCGGTGAGGAAATGGAGCGAGAGCCCCAGGTAGTATCCGGCCCTCCGATATAGCTCGGCTGGAGCCGCGGAGCCCAGTTTGTGGATGCGCCTGCCAGTATGTACTGCGAGGTTGAAATAGCGGCGGCCATCGGTTAGCGCGCTGTGGGGTTGGCCGTTGTAGCTCATGCCTGTGGAGGGAACATAGAAATGGTTGTTGTACATCGGGTGGACGGAACAATAGACGCCGTTATACGGGGGGATTTTGTCGGCGTCTTCCAGGCCCTTCTTCGTAGCGTGGGCGAACCCTGGCCCCGCATCCCAGAGCCTGATGAATTCCCTCGCCTCCGCCTCCTGGGCAGCCCTGAGCAGATGGACTCCATTCTCCACGACCTCGGAGTGAGTCCTTTCATTCCATAGCGGGCCCACCTCTCCCGATGCGGCCAGTGTGTTTCCCCGTTCCGGACCGCAACAACCGTGGGAATGCGAGGCCGAGTCACCGGAATCGCCTGCGGCCACGGGTTGAATCTCGAAGAGTTCGCCCGCGTTGACGGATTCAGCCGTGGACGCGACGGCGTCGTCTCCCTTTGGCGCCGAAACATAACGCGCTCCATCGGAAAGCTGCAGCGCAACCTTTCCGCCTTCGGACCGCAACTCGGTAAAGATTTCGGCCGGACCGATTTTCTCGCCGGTCGCGGCGAATTCGGACGGCCCGGCGGACGAGACATACCTGCCCGACCGCAGCGACCGCAGCGCCACTTTCCCCGACTTCAAATCAACGCGCTCAAAGGCGTCGGTCAATTCGCGGCTCGCCACGAGGGTCAGGTCGCTGACAGACCGGGTTCCCAGATACCGTCCATCACCGGCGCGGAGAGCAATTATTGAGAATCCCTTTGCCGGTACCTCAGCACAGGGTGGGTTCGAAACATCGCTGTTGGCAACTTCGACTTCCATCGCAATCCTCCACATGATTTAAGCCGGAAGTCCCCCGATCCATTTGACCGGCGATGAGCCGATCGACTCGAGGCCGTCGCGAGGAAGGGATCTCGCGCATCGATTCAAATTCAGGCGAAGTGGGCGGGGAAGCTCGGCTGCTGTGAATTAGTAACCAATTCTGCGCATTACTGTCAAATGAATTCTCTGGGTACCTCGGGAGCCGCTCCCATCTTTTTTTCCCGAGGATGAAGGACCGGTACCGATGCGCTCCCATGACGCAAAACGGCCCGCGTCCTCAAGGGGATGCGGGCCTTCTTGCAGCCTTCTTCCAAAGCCGTTCTGGTTACGTGCCGGGAATCTCCGGCCCTGCGGATTTCTTGTTCATCTGGATGCGTTTGTTCTTCTTGTAGTCGGCCATCACATTCGACATGAAGATGCCAAAAGCCTCCTGCCGGCGCTCTTCCAGAATCTGATCGCGAGTCTGATCGAGGTTCTTCGTAATCTCGTCGGCTGTGGGCTCCTGGCGATCGATAATCTTGGCCACAACGCCGGTCCGGTGCGCGTCGATGGGTCCGCTGAAGTCGCCTATCTTCAAATCTAGAAGCTGCGGCGCAATCTGGCCCACCTGTCCCAGGTCGGGCACCTGGCCGCTTGCGCCCACCAGGTCACTGGTCTTGAGAGTCGCGCCGACTTCCTTGGCGGCCTTGGCCAAATCGTTCTCCGACTTTGCTTTGTCGGCCAACTCTTTGGTCTTTGCGGTTAGCTCTTTGGGCAGTTCTTCCGCGCGATAGTCGTCGACGACGTGGCTCTTCCAATCGGCAAAGCTGGGTGCGTGAGCCGCCTCAACCCAGGTCACCTGAAAGATTGCATAGCCCTCGCCGGTTGCAGCATATTGGGGCGGGTCGCCCTGCTTTTCCTGAAACGCCTTCGCGATCAACTGCGAACTGTCGGGCAATGCGGGGATCAGGCCGCGATTCACAAACGGAATCGTGGTCTGAAGCTCAAGATGGTGCGCCGCGGCGGTCTTGGCAAGGCCGTCTCTGGTGGCCTCGGTGGTGAGGGCGTGCGCGTAATTCTCCTCAGCCTGCGCACCCTTTTGGCGAATCAGGGTGGCCTGGATGGTGGGCAGCACTTCGGAAAGCGATTGCGTGTGCGCTTCCGTCCGCTCTTCCACCTGGATAATGTGATAGCCAAACTGGCTTTTCACAATCTTGGTGTCGCCGATTTTCTGGGTGAAGATCGCGTTGTCGAACTCGGGCACCATTGCGCCGCGCTTGGCAAAGCCTAGTTCGCCGCCCTTGTCCTTGCTGCCCGGGTCGTCGGAGTTCGCCTTGGCAAGAGCCGCAAAATCCGCGCCTCCCTGAATCTGTTTCAACAGCGCCTCCGCCTTGGCCTTGGCCGCGGCATCGGTCTTGGCGTCTGCACCCTGCGCAACCGGAATCAAGATGTGGCGCGACCTGGCCTGTTCAGGAACCGTGTACTCCGACTGGTGTGCGCTAAAGTACTGCTGAATATCCTGCTGGCTCGGCTGAGGAACCCCGCCCGGCAGCTCGTTCGGCGTAAATGCAAAGTAGGTGGCCTTGCGCTCTTCCGGAATCGCAGTGGCATAACGCGCGGCGCTCCTGGTGAAGAATGCCTGTAGTTCCGCGTCCGATGGATTGATCTCCTTTTTCAGGTCGTCAGAGGAAATCACCGCGTAATCGAACTTGATCTTGATGTTTCCCTTGCGATAGTCCTCGCGGACTTCCTGATCGTTCACCGTGACTCCGGCGGTGATGAGCGACTGCAGTCGCTGAATGACGATCTGGTTCTGAACTTCGCTCTCAAACTGCTTCACGGGGATGTTGAAGCGGGTGGCAACCAGGTTGGTGTATGCCTCGGTACCGATGAACTTGCCATTGGGAAAGATGACCTGACCGGGCGCGCCCTGGTGCAGGAAAGTAATCACATCGTCGTCGCTTGCGCGAATGCCCAGCTTATCGGCCTCCGCAAGCAGAATTTCCTGCTGAATCAGTTGCTCGCCCACGCGCTTCTCAAACAGGTTCACGATCATGGGATTGTCGGGATACCGCTGCTGCTGCAACTGCTGACGTGCAATCTGCTCAACGCGCTGCAGGCTCACGGGGTTGCCCGATGCAAATAGCTTGCTGTACCAGTGGGGATAGATCACGGCATACGAGTCGGAGGTCACCGCGCCAAGCCCAGTGAGGCCGGGAATGAGATAGACCACCATGCCCACCGAAACAACGCCGATGATGACTATGAAGATCGCCTTGATGATGCGATTGTCTTTTTGTTGCAGGAAACGAATCATGGATGGACTTGAACCTTCTACTCTCTAAGCGCTTCCCGGCTGGTCCCTCCCCGTTGCAGCGCGGCCCGGCAAGGGCTGGTCTACTGGGGGCAGGTATCTCACGTGGGATGCGCAATTCTCGCTCTACGCGATTCTCTGCCATTATAGACGACCGGGAACAAGGGACGGGATCGGACTACTAGTCCAAAACCGGAATGAATGGACTCGGCATCAAGCCAAAGGACGCAGTCTTGTATATGTGTCTCTCATCACGGCCCGGCTTGAACGGCAGACGTATGGTTGGCCCCGAGTTCCCTTTATTGTTGATTGGGGGTATCTATGAGGACGCTTGTCCTGAGTCTTTACCTGGCAATGCTGGCTATGCCTGCGTTTGGAGTAGACAAGGTTACGGTTCAGCAGCTTGAAGAAACAATCGCTGCATCAAAGACGAGAGGCGACAAGGAACTGGCGCGGCGACTTGCCGACCTCGAACTGACTGAGCGATTGAGCACTCCTCGATTCGATCGACTGCAACCCAGCGTTCCCGGAGAAAAGTCCCGTGCGGCGCTGGTCGCATTGGCCGATGCCTCAGCATTTCTGAGCCTTCCCGCCCTCGAAATCCTCCCAGACGCGCCACCCGACCGCACTACCCAGGGGCAAATCCTGTCTCGGGCGGTGGACTTTGTAGCGGCGACCATGACCAAAATGCCAGATTTCCTGGCGCGGCGGACGACAACTCGATATCAGGACATGAAAGCTCATCCGGTTGAGACCGATCCGGTGGTGGTAACTCCCGGAATCTACCATTTGCTGGGCAGCGACAGTGTGACGATCCGTTATAGGAATGGGACTGAAGAGGAGGAAAAGGGCTCTGGCAAAAAGGGTCAAGATCAGGCCGCAGCCCCGCAGGGTCTCATTACCTGGGGCGTGTTTGGACCCATGCTGGGGGTAGTGATGAAAGATCTGTTGAAGGCGAAAGTCGGCTGGAGCCGCTGGGAACAGTCCCCTTCAGGACCCTTGGCAGTCTTTCGCTATTCGGTACCGCAGGGCCAGTCGAGTTACACGGCCAGGTATTGCTGTTCATTCAGCGTAAGCGGCAAGCTAGACCGTGAGTTCGATGCCGTGTCGCAGTACGAAGGCGAGATTGCAATCGAACCGAAGAGTGGCAACATACTTCGCCTGGTAGTGAGAACGGCCATTGCACCTCCTTCCCCTATCTACAGGGCCGACGTTGCGATTGAATACGCCCCGATTGAGATTGGCGGCAAGCGTTATGTCTGCCCCATCAAGAGCGTCTCAGTCACCACGGCGATGGATGTGGTACCCCGCGGAAGCGTAACCCAGGGCAGCGTGACGATCAGGCAAAATGTCGAGATGCCGAGGGTCACCGCCATCAACGATGTCGTGTTCGACGATTATCATGTTTTCCGATCCGAACTCCGAATACTACCGAATGGAGAAGGCAATTCGCCGTAGACTGAAACACCGCTGCGGCGCAGCGGCATTCTACCAAATACGAAGCGGGCATCCCGGTTTTCCGAAATGCCCGCCGTTTTTCCATTCCCTATTCCAGTATTCCCGATTCCCTAGCCTTACCGCCAGTAGTAGTACCCGCCTGCCGCAAAGTACGGACGGTAGTACACCGGAGGATATCCGTAATAGGGATACCCAGCTCCGTACGGTGAGCCGTAAGGGTAATACCCTCGGCGGTACAGCGTTGGGCCGCCGGGATAAAGCCCCTGCGCCAGCCGCGCCGCTTCCTGCGAATTCACAGGCGTGACCGTTAGCGGCGAGTTCAGGTGGAAGGTAACCAGCGCCTCGGCGGGAATCCAAGCATTGGGCCCTGGAGAAGCCGCTGAAGCAGCCGTACCTGCCGCCACGCCTGCGCCGGCGCCGATAGCGCAACCCATGCCGCGGCCCACCGCGCAACCGATGATGGTGCCGATAATTCCGCCGCCGACCGCATTGCCCACGGTCTGTCCGGCCTTATTCGGTCCCTTCACCTTGAACTGGTCGGAATCGAGGGGGTAGGTCTGTCCGCCCAGGTCAAGCGAAACAAGCCGGAGCGCCAGTTCCGGGCTGCCGCCCAAATCGCCGGCCTTCTTGGCTTCGGAAACCACGCCGTGAACCGTAGCGCCGCGCGGAATAGCCAGCGCTCCGCCGTAGACCACGTCGCGGATCACGGTGAACTGAACCGCCTCGCCATCCTTGGCCCTCTTGCTGCTCACCGGTTCGCTGGTCCGCAACTCCAGCATCGTTCCCTGCGGTATGGTCACCGGTCCTCTAGGAGCCTCATAAGCCTGAGCCGGAGGCTGCGCGGGAGCGTATCTTGGCGGATATGCCTGCTGCGGAGGAGCATACTGTGGCCGCGGCGGTGGGGGCGTCTGCGCCTGAGGCTGAGCCTGGCTTGGATACGGAGCCTGGCCAGGGTCCGGCTGCGGGCCATTGGCAGAAGGCGGGGGAGGCGGAACGGGCGCCGTCGCATCGTCCGGCGGATTGTCCGCCATTTGCTGCGCGCCTGGATCGCCGGCGTTCGGCGCGGGGGCATTCTGTGCATCCTGCGGATTGCCGATCTTGAGGTTGTTATGCACCGATGTCACGCCCGCCACGTGGCCGGCTATCGATTCCGCCAGTTCGCTCGAGGCTTCGCTTGACACCGTTCCCGAAAGCGTGACCTCGCTTTGGATGGTTGCAGCCGTAATCATGTCGCTCTTCAGAGCCTTTGAGGCGTCGAGCGCGTGGACCACATCCATCTCGATCTGCCCATCGCTGCGCTGCGCGGGCGCGGGAGCCGTAAGAGTGGGAGTGGCCGCGTCCTGAGCCAATGCGACCACACCGAATGGCAGCGTCATCGCGACCGCCGCCAGAAACTGCGCGCCTGCGATCCGCGGGAAAACTCTCTTGAATAAGGTTCGTTTCGTCATTCCGCTTCTCCTCCGCCTGAAGCATTCTTCCAACGCCTGTTGGATGGTCGACAGGCTCGGAAGATGCTCAAAGGCTTTTGCTCCCGGCATGGTCACTTAGACGAGGTTGCGCGGAAGCCGTCATCGGTGAGAACCCCGCCGAGGGGAAAAAGTTCCGCAAAAAAGCAAATCATCCCACGGAGAAAAAGCCGCGTGCCCTAATCCCAAACTGCAGGTTCCATGTTCACTGTTCGCTGCACCTAACAGCTTGTGGCGAAAGTCCGGACTTCTGAAAAAACATCCCGCAGGGGCTAAAGCCCACGGATTTTATTGACCTTATCGGCACGACTAAAGTCGTGCCCTTTCAAAGATCGACTTTTACCACAGGCTGCTATTCCCAGTCCCTAGTCCCTATTCCCCAGTCCCTAGTCCCTAGTCCCTATTCCCTATTCCTTGTCCCTAGTCCCTAGTCCCTAGTCCCTGTTCTCACGCCAGCGCCTCATCGATAGCCGCCGCCAGCGTCTTTAACCCCGCCGCCACGTCAGGCCCCAGGTGAACACGCAATGCCCGGCGTCCACGCGACTCGAGTACCGCCAAATCCCCCGCAGCCTGCGCCGCAATCACCACTCCAAAGCTATATCTCTGCCCGGGAATCTCAACATCGATTGCGTCTTCCGAAGTGATCTGGAGGAAGACGCCGGTGTTGGGTCCGCCTTTGTAGTCCTGCCCCGTGGAGTGCAGAAAGCGCGGTCCAAATCCCACGCAGGTAGCCACGTGTTTGGCGTCGCGCACCTTGTGCCGGAACCCCTGAATCGCGGCCTCGTGCTCGGGGAACATGGGCAGAAACGCCAGCGTGGCAAAGTAGTCGCCGGCATGAAGCTGGTTCAAATGCACACGCAGAAACCCAGCCAGCGTACCGTCCTGGGCCTCAGTCTTCAGGGTGGTTGCGGCATAGGCTTCGCTCGAAAAAAGCTGAATGTCACCCTCCACCAGAATCGGAGTGTGCTCCTGCAGCCTGCCCGTCTGCTCATACGCGTCGGTCAGGGCCCTGGTCTCGATCTTGGCCGACTCCACATCCGGCTGGTTGAAGGGGTTGATTCCCATCACCGAGCCAGCAACCGCGACGGCGATCTCCCAACTGAAGAACTGCCCGAAAATTTCGTACAAGTCGCCGATCTCGATGGCGATGACTGGATGTCCGGCTGCGGCAAGCGCCGCTACTTTGCCGTCCAGGCTTGCATCGGCTGTGCCCGCGAGCTTCACATACGCGAAGATGCGGTCGTTTCCGTATACCGCCGGCTCGCCAATGGCCTCGCGATCCACCGGGGTAATGCCTTTACCTAGCTTGCCGGTCGATTCGGCAATCAGTTGCTCCAGCCACGCGCCCAGATCGTAAATCTCCGGCGAGGTGAAGATAGTGATTTTGTCGTGCCCGGCGTTGGCCGCGCTGCCCAGAATCAGGCCCAGTTCCACCGCCGGATTCTCTTCCACTGCCAGCTTGGCGGATGCTACGGCCTTTGCCGCCTCGTCCAGCAGCTTGCCGATATCCAGGCCAGCCGCCGTGGCCGGCACCACGCCAAAATTCGACAGCGCCGAGTAGCGTCCCCCGATCCGAGGATCGCCATAAAAGATGTACCGAAACCCGTCGGCCTTGGCCACCTGTTCCATCTTCGAACCTGGATCGGTGATGGCAACAAAATGGCTGCCGGCCTCTTCGTCGCCTACCGCAAACTTCATCTGATCGAAGAAATATTGTTTCAGGATGTTTGGTTCCAGCGTAGCGCCGGATTTACTGGCCACAACAACCAGCGTCTCTGCCAGGTTGAGTTTGTCGCGCGCGGTCTTCACCTGCACCGGATCGGTGGAATCCACAATGTGAAGTTCGGGAAAGCCCAATTGCTGGCCAAATGTAAGAGACAGCACCTCGGGGCAAAGGCTCGAGCCGCCCATTCCCAGCAGCAGAACCGTTTTGAAACCACCTGTCTCGGCGTCCGCGCCCAACTCGGCAAACGACGCCATGTTCGCCTGCTGGCGCTCGACAATGTCGATCCAGCCCAGCCAGTTTTCTTCGCCGTCGCTGGTCCAAAGGGAGGGGTCCTTCTGCCAGAAGCGGCTTATCTTGTTGCTGGCGCGCCAATCGGCAGCGGCCAAATCCACGGCGGCACGAAGTTCCACGGGCAGTTCAAATCGGAAGCTCATATCGTTATAGATTGTGCCTGAAAGAAGAGGTTTCGGAAATAGGCAGCCGCTATAAATAATTTGAGAGAAACATTTTAGTCACGGAATCCCGGCGCGACTCGAGAAGAAAAACTTCCGGTCGTTCAGGCACTCGGCTCAATTTCGCGCTCCCCACCCAGGGTTATGCAGGCGCGTCTTACGGGCCAATGCCTGAACCCCGGCTGAATCCGCACCGGAAAACAGGTTACCGGAGCCGGACAGCCTACCGATACCCTAGGGGGGACTCGACTTTGTCTTGAGAACTCAAACCATCTGAAGCACCCAGATGAAGTGGGCGCCGGGGAGTCTTGAAGCTCCCATCCAAATGTTTGAGAAGAATCGCTCGAAAAATAGCAATCCCCTGACCGCGAGTGCGCGGAAACTCAACTATTAAGAGAGTGGGTTGCGCGACCAGCGCCAGGGGACAGCTGAATCTAGCTCACTTTCAGTGCCTGTGTCCGCCCTTGAGATTGTACAAAATGCCGAAGGTAAAGCCATTCGGTTCGGGCGTCCCGGAAATAAGGTTCTGCCAAAATTGGTATTCATAATCGGCGCGCACCCAAACCGGGCCGAAAGCCTTGAAGTCCACACCCGCGCCGGGAGCGACGAAGCCTCTGGTATCGTGCTCGTAGGTCGGATTGCTGGGAAGGAAGAAGTCCTCGCTCGCCACGCCGAAGAGTAGCTTGGCGTAGGGATGGATGTTCTTGTAGTGAGGCCAGGCGTAGAGCATTCCGGCCCCGCCAGTGTCCTGACGAAGGTTGGGCTGTGTCGTGGAGCCGCCTATGCTGATATCCCGAAACTCGCCTTCAACGGTAAACCCGCGCAAAGCCGGGGTGGTGGTTGGCAGATTCCAGTCGAGCCACACCGTTCCGCCTTCCATTCGGCCAGAACCCCAATTGACATTCCAGGTAGAGAATCCGCCGCCGACGGAGATTGGGATGCCGCCATCGGCCCCCGCGGCAGGAGTGGCTTGCGCCAAGGCAGGTAAGGTTGGGGCAGCAAGTACTACTGCCAAGGTCAGCCTGAAGATTAAATGCACTCGCATTCTCGATCTCCTCCTAATTTTGTTGTCGCTGGTTGATCCAGTGTCCCGTGCGGGAAAAGAGACACCGGTGATTCAGAATTGCATACTCAGAAATGCATTGCAAGCATTTTGAATGAGTTCCGGGTGCAGGTTTCTCATTTCGTTGTGGATTCCTTACACCCATGGCAACATACGGGAGCCAAGCCCCAGGGCTGGCTTTGCCGCACACGAACGTTTCTGTCATTTCATCTGGTGGTTTGGCGAAACTCTACAATTGGTTCAGATGCGGTCTACCCCTGAAATGGTTTGCCGCTCTTTGCAAAGCTGAAAGCCCTCTTTGGAGTGCTTGAATAAACCGTTATGCAGCCCGCCGTTTCCCAGATTTCCAAGCCCCATCCGCGCCGGCCGCCGCCCGACTAAATCCCCATCGGCAATGCCAGAACCCCGATCATCGCCGGAGTTACTCTCTTGGTACCGCTCATTGAATTGCCCATGTTCAATGGAGGGCAAAAGCCCACCATACCATGAAATCAGGCCTCTCAGGTCGTCCTCGAATCGAAGGGCGCGACCTCTCAAGAAGGATCCCCGCCATCAGGGCTGGGAAGCCCCCGGCGCTCCTTCGACCGCCGGCCGGCTTGTTGACACCGTCTATAGTCGGGCTCCCCGTCACTGGCGAGGATGAAAAGCTCTGAAGTCATACTTGACCCCCAGCGTGAACCCCTGAGGATCGAGTCGGCCGCCGATCAAGGTTTGCCAGAATTGATATTCATAATCCGCGCGGACCCAAACATGGTGGTAAACGCGGGTTTCCACCCCGCCGCCCGTAGCGAGAACCGTCCGTGTGTCATGGGTATAAGTGGGATTGCCGACCTGGAAGTCGATGCTTCCGAATTCCAGCAGCGCTTTGCCGTACGGATAAAAGTTGCGGTAATGGTGCCAAGTGTAGATGGGACCACCCCCGGCAGTATCCTGACGGAAATTGCTCGTGTGCGTACCGCGATCGAAGCTGATGTCGCGGGCCTCCGCCTCGATGCCAATTCCACGCAGAACCGTGGGAACAAAGCCAGGGGTATAGTCGAACCACAGTGTGCCGCCGAGCATGCGTCCATGTCCCCAATCGACGTCATAGGAAGAGAGGCCTCCACCGGCGGAGAATGGCAGACCGCCCTCAGTTGCGGCTGGAACGACTTGTGAAAAAGCGGAAACTGTTGCTGCGGCTAAAACCGCTGCAATGCCTATCCTGGAGGCTAAGCAAAGAAGCATTCTCGATCTCCTTCGAAGTTGCAAACGCCCCCAAGGCAATTTCCCATGCAGGAAAGTGTACATCGGCAATTCAGTAATGCAATGCAAAGACTCTTAGAAAGGCTATCTCCAAAAAATGCTTATTTGAAAAGATATTATCGTAGTCCGCCCGAATCTAGTACAACATCTCGTTCGCTTCGTCTTTAATTGCGATCAGGAACAATCGAAGCGCCTCAATTCTGGATCCCGCCAGACTTCTCGAAATGGTTAGACGCAGCGCCCCCGGCAAACGGCTCAAAGTGCTCTCAAGCACCGGAATCACTGAGGAAAACGTGGAAAAACGGCTATCCCGGCCCACCTTGACCAGGGCGCGCAAGGCTCCAATCGCACCCAATTGCTCCAGTATATCCGCGTCCCGCAGCAGCACGGCTTCAATCAGCACCGGCTCGTCTTTTGGCTGGTGAGTCCGAATAGCTTCCGCAACAGCGTCCGCCTTGCCGGGCGGAAATCCCCAGCCCGCAAGGAGTTCTCGAGTCCGCGCAATGGTATATGGCACATGATCCCAGCGCGCCAGTTCCTCAGGGTCGCACGGCCTGTGGCCGAGGAAAACACCAAGATCGTGCATCCAGGCAGCGGCAAAAAGTACGTCGTCGTCGTAGTCCATACCGTGCCCCAGCCTCACTGCGAGCGCATAAAGCCTGGGCTGATGGCCAAATTTGTCCACCGGCTGCGCCTCGGCCCGGATATAGGCCACCACCGATTCCCGCCAGGCGGCGGCCGTCATTCGGCTTCACCGGATTGGCCTTGCGGGGGCCAGTTGGGCGTAATACGGATCAGTTCCAGACCACCCGCATTCTCCACCGAAAATGGCGGGCAGGCGGCCGGTATGGCCACAATTCCGCGCTCCGGCAGATCGACCGGCTCGAAAGCCGCCCCCTCCGGGCGCGAACTCGAAATTCTGCCAGAGCCCGCGGCCGCAAACAGATACGCCAATCCCGCTCGCGCCTCACCAGTCACACCGTCGCCACGCAGGCCGGCGTCCGACAGGCTGCCTGGCACGCTCACCCGCTCCACTCGAAAGTATTCAGAATCAAGCAGGATGGTGCGGTCCGCAAGCACAGTGGGTTGAACCTTGCCGGCGCGAGTCTCAAGCCGCATGGCCTCAAGAGACTTTTCGATATGCAGTTCGCGGCCGCGTCCATAATCGTACATCCGGTAGGTGAGATCGCAATTCTGCTGCGTCTCCAGCAAAATCGACCCCGGCCAGATGGCGTGAACCGTCCCGGCATCCACAAAAATCATCTCCCCGGCGGCCACGGAGAGCATGTTCAGGCTCTCCTCCAGCGTACCGGCGTGGATCCCTTCCTTCACCTTCCCAACTGTAACGCCCGGCTTCAGACCCGCGGCCACTTGCGCTCCGGCATCGGCCGCAAGCGCGTACCAGCACTCCGTTTTGCCCCTCGGCTGGCCATATTTCTGCGCCAGCTTGTCGTCGGGATGCACCTGCACGCTCAGCTTTTCCCTGGCAAAAATCACCTTGAGGAGTAGTGGCGACTCCAGCGATGGAGCCCGCGCTCCCAGCAGCGCCTTGGTCTCCGTCGCAAACACGCCGCTCAGCGACTGGCCTGCGTGGGGGCCGGTGGCCACGAGGCACTCGTCTCCAGTCAGCCAGACCTCTCCGATGGGATGCCCGGCTTCGGCCACACGGTCATACCAGGGACGAAGATCCTGAAAGCCCCACACGCGTTCCACAAACCTGGGCTCAATACGAAAAGGCGCCAATTCGTGTATCGGAATCTGGCCTGAAGTAGCCATGAGACTTGCCCCTATTCTTCACAACAATAAGCCGCTTGTTTCTGTCGGCAGGCCGCAACTGAGGCGTATGGACACCGTCGCCCAAAGCCGCAATCCCACTTTACCAGACGGCCAACACCGGCACGACGAGGCAACCCGCATCGCAGGCCCTCTGTTCCGCTTTGATTGCATCGATCGATTTTCCTACCGGGAAGCCGGGCTCTGGCAATCCGGCAACGGCAGTTGCGCGGGCACTGTGGAGGCTGGCTGGAAGACGGGAGGAATTGCGCCGCCGGCCCGGCTGGCACCCCAAATCGCATCCAGAATGCGCGAACCGTCGCTGGACTTGATCGGCAGCAGATTCACAACGCAAAGCATGATGTTGCACAGGGCGAGCTGCTTGCCGATAACTGGAAGGAAGTGGCTGGGAAACACCAGACAGAGATTCATCAACGGTCCGGCGGCGGAAATGATCGCTTCGTCGAGGCGGCGGCCCGCATAGGCCCTGCGGTTGTAGGCCCCTCCGAGGCAAAGTCCGAACTCCCGGACTGGCACCTTGAACACAATACAGGCCGCGATGTGACCCAATTCATGCAACAGCAGGCTCGCTGCAACCAGGTATCCAAGCACCATGCCCCGCGACAACCCGCACAGCGCTATGCCAAGCAGCATGCACAAGGCAAGCAAAAGCCATCCGGAATCGTGCATGCGAAAAGGAACCATAAAGCTCTTCATCCCTGACACTATCGGCCTGCCACAGCATGTATAGATGCACAACAAAGCTCATTCCGCGAGTCCGGTTACCAAAGATTCAGAATGGTCCTGATTTGCCGGTTCGGTACTGTGCCTGAAGAAGATTCCGACAGCCAGCCTAAGCTACGAAAAGGAATCGCAGAACCGCCATGCCCAGAGCGAAGGCAAACCCATATCCGAAGCTTTCAATCCGAACGGGGTGCTTCCCTTTCCGGCGAAGCAGGAAGCCGAACTGCGACATCGCCAAACCGGTAAGGATGGGACTAAGCAACAGGCTGATGCCGTGGAACTTTGTTGGATGGAAGAGCGGGTGCGGAAACAGCATCAGACTCGCAAACCCGCAAAGGATGCCCAGGGACAAGTATCCAGCAATGGCAAAGACGGGGCTGATCCGGTTTCGTTTTTCGAACAAATTGCGAATCGAGCGGTCGATCAGATCCAGGATCGCAACCACAACGACCTGAAGGAGAAACTCAAACAAAAGTTCGAGAATGGGTTCGAGCAGCGCAGCAAAGAAGTCTTCCATTCCACGATATGTTATAGGGCGCGGTTCCAAGGTCGCTATTACCCTTGGAGATTCCTTTCCTATGGGAAGTTGGGTCGAGCGCAGAGTATTGGTGGCAATGAGATTTGCGAGGCGGTTAAGATGTGGTCTACAAGGGGGGCGCCAATCGATGCCCGCAGTCCTGGAACAAGAGCTGATCGGTGACGGTAGCGTCTTTCTGACGGAGGACGAACAGGACGAGTGCGAGTCTTATCTGCGCGTCGTAATGAGCATGGGAGATGGCGAACGAGCGTTAAGAGGCGAACTGGCGGCTTCGTTCAAGCGCGGTATTATCTCAGCCTGCATGATGGGCCGTGCCCAGAGATTCCTGCACCGGGCGGCTTCCAGTTACGCTGACGGACAATCCGCCTGGAATGGCGATGAGCCCGACTTCGGTGAGATGGCTTACGATGCGGCGGCAAAGGCCTGCTCCATCTTTCCGGTCCCAATCAACTTGTTTGACTTCGGCTGTCTGCTTCAGGAGCAGGGAAGGCATGGAAAGGCACGGGTGCTTTTCAAGGAGTTCCTGAAACGGGCAAGAATCATGAATCTCGATCCGGTTGAAGAGCTTGCGATGAGCAAACGAGATATTGCGGGGGCCATCGAACACGCCCGTCAATCCATGTAAGAGATGAGTGTTACTCCATCCTATCGAAGAAGCTATAAGTCGCCGAATACGGCACGCGCGCCTCGGCGCCCGCATGTTCCGCATCGCATCCCGTCGATGGCGCGAGGCCTCCCTGCGTTTCAGTACGGCGGACAGCATCAACCTTGCTCAACCGCCCGGCAGCTCCGGTCGACTTAGCCGAAAGAATCAACCACGGAATGGCGCCGACATGCTGCTGGCTTTCCTGCATTTTGCCTTGCACCTCGCTGCCATCGTCCAACCGCCAGGCCGGCCCGGCAAAATGCTCTCCGATAGCTTGATGCTTATCATCGAACAGCGTGGCGTCGGGGGCCTTCAGGTTCCATGCCCAATCGGCAACCTTCGTGCATGTGTAAATCTGCACACCTTCGCCGCGAGCCTGCAACACCAGCGTCGCGGTGGAGGAGCCGTCGAATTTTACGGTCTTGCCTTCGGTCGCGGAGGCTGGAGGGGAAGCTACCTGGGCCTGCGCCGTCAGCGCTGTTGCTAGCAGTCCCTGCAAGAGAAGCGATGGAAGCCTTCCGATTCTCATTTGCTGTTGAGAATAGCACCAACCGCAGGAGGAGCATTCGATTTGGGCGCGAAGTCCCCTTGAAGGCAGCGTCAGGACTTCACGGCTCCAGCGCCTTCAGCGCGCCGGGGCCCAGGCGCTCCAGGAGCTGCTGGCGATAAAGGCTAACCGGAGTCACCGGATGATTGGGCGACTCAATGAAGCCCCGGGGGAGATCGGGGCCAAGATCGCGGTTGCGCACGCCGACGATCTTCATGGGGGCGGTCTCTTCCGCGCCAGTGGTCCCGATGGACCAGTTTGCCGCTCCCGGCGGGTTCTGGATTACCAGGGATGACGCGGAGCTGTTCCACACCACGCCCCAGCCCATGGTCCAGCCGTGACCGGTGCCCATCTGACCTCGGTTCATCAGGTCGATGCCGCCATTGGGAACCTGCGTGTTATCCACCAGAAAGCCGGTTGCCCAGCGCTGATGCGGCTGGATGCGGCCGTTGCCGCGGAAGAGAGAATCGAGCACGACATTCGGTCCCTGGTTGCGCGCGCCGGTCATCACATAGAAGAGATCGTCGCCCACCGAAGCGCACCGCAGAATGAGAAGCTGGCCGCCTCTCACTTTCAGGTCGCCCGGCTTGGCTGGACTGGTGATCGAGGTGGTGTGATGAAAAACGACGTCCTGCACGGTGATGCGCGAAGTATCTCCTGCGGCATCGATTCCTTCCGTGGTGTCGTCGATCCGCAGGTCACGGACCCAGGCATCGCGAACCGCGTCCAGATTCACCGCATCGAAGAGCGGATCGGTGAATGCCACATGCCTGGCGGGCGCCAGAATGTGCAGCGACTCGACCCCGTCCTGCTCAAGGATGCCGGGGAAGGCCGTCTTGACGACTTCAGCGCCTTCCGGCGGGAGATAGTCGCGATCGTACGAGTCGGTTAGGGGAACTTCGAGCGTGAGCACATTTCCCTGGCGGCCGGCTACCGTGCGGAAGGTATGGATGGTATCGCCGACCCAGGTTTCAGGCTTGCCGTCGCGAACCATTCCGTCCATGCCCATGAAGTGCAGCCACTTCGGCGTTGTGAAGCGGGTAATGCGGATGGTGTCGCCGGCGGCAAACGAAGAGGCATCGTCGAGCGTAATGGACTGGGCGCCCGATGGAACGTAGGGTTGAACGATATGGGCGGTGGTTCCTGAATACTTGACCTGCTTGTCGCCGGCGATGGCGATGGCAACATGAGGATCGCCGGTCATCTTCAGGGTTGTGCCGTTGTCGCCCGCACCGCTGCCCCGCAGAACCACGCCGGATGCCTTGATATTCAGGACGCCGCTGCATTGAAAAACCCCTGGCGCAAGCAGAACTGCGCCATGCCAACGATCTTTGATCGGCATTGCGGAGACTTCGTCGATGGCGTGCTGAATGGCCGCGGTGTCGTCGCCGCCTGAGGGTTGCACGTTAAGAGCGACGGGAACGCGCGGCAGCACAACGCCTCCGCCCATATAGCCGGCATAGGAGAAGTCCACAATGTGGTCGCCGCGCGGCAGTGTGCGGTACACCAGTTTTCCAGCGGAATCAAGCGACACCCACGGCGGCTGTTTGGAGCCGGCACTGGCGGGGATGGTTACGGCGAGGACGAGAAAGGAGGCGAAGGGAATTCGGCGCATATCGGTGGACCAACCGTGCGATATTCATTTTAGCTCCGTGGAATGCTCATTGGATTGAACCCATTTGCCTGGCGCATCGCAGGGCATGACGTAGAATGCGCACGCTGGCCGGTAAAACGGGCAGCGCAGCCGGTGCATAGATGCACAGGCAAACGCGTGACAAATAGCGCAAAACAAGGCGAATTAAGGCTGTTTAAGGCTGTTTTTGATGCAAAAAAGCGCGTTTTCGTGCACGGAATTGTGCGTGTAAGCCTTTACAAAATGCGGAAAGTGCTAGCACTGATATCATGGTGAGTCAGAAGTTAGCTGCGTAATTCTTAAGAATTCCTGGTAGGCCGGCATCGCGAAATGCAGATCCTTCGACTCCCTTCGCTGCGCTCCAGTCGCTCCTCATGAACGGGACGGTTGAGCATTGTGGTCTCCCACCCATCGCTAGAAAAAAGCGATGGATGGGGCACCAGGCAGTTGAGGTTCATACAAGACGTAGCTCGCCGGCGCGAGTCACGATGCTCAGGATGACGGTCATTACGATATGGACTTAAGACTCAGGAAACTAGCATCCAGCTGCCGGCTGCCGGCTCTCAGCTACGGCACGGGGCCCCAGGGCCGGAGTGCCCCGCAAAAGCGCTAAGGTAATAGAAATTGCTCCCGGTTTGCCGATGACACGCCCAGAACAGCGTCGAATTCGGAAAACTTGCGAGAAGCCGACTTTTCATTCGTAATCACAACTACGCCGCCCTCAATAAGCAGTCTCCCGGCAGTTTCCTGACAGCGCTTCTGGACTTGACGTCGAAAGATCGCGCAAAATTTCCTGTTGCTTTCCAAAAGGAATCATGACATTATTCCTGTTGGAAACCTAAAGGTGGGTCTCCCGATGAAAGAAAAGCCGGACGTATTGCAAGGAACGCTTGCGCTGATGGTCCTCAAGACCCTCGATGTGCTGGGACCGCAGCACGGCTATGGGATTGCCCGCCGCATCGAGCAGATCAGCGGAGATGTTCTGGCTGTCAACCAGGGCACCCTTTATCCCTTGCTGCTGAAGCTGGAGAATGAAGGCTCGATTGCCTCGGAATGGGGCGCATCGGAAAACAACCGCCGCGCCCGCTTCTATCGCCTTACCACAACCGGCCGCAAACAGCTGCAGACGGAGACCCGCGATTGGAAGCAGACCGCGGCTATCATCGCGCGCTTCTTTGAGGTCAAAGCCGAGGACCTGCCATGAGATTCCTGCGCCGCTTTTTCATTCGCCTCTCGAACTTCGCCGCCGGAAGGCGCGCCGACCAGCGCCTCCAGGAAGAGATGGCCGAGCATCTTGCCTTGCAGACTGAGGAGAATATGTGCGCCGGCATGTCGCCCGCCGAGGCGCGTCGGCAGGCCGCACTGAAGCTTGGCGCGGTCCAGGCCATTCGCGAGCACCACCACTCCGAGCAGGGTCTTCCGCTTGCTGAGAATTTTCTCCTCGATATCCGCTATGCGTTTCGCATGCTGCACAGGTCTCCCGGATTTGCTCTCATTGTCATCGCCACCATGGCTCTCGGCGTCGGAGCCACCACGGCCATTTACAGCGTCATCGACGCAACCCTGCTGCATCCTTTGCCCTACCCCAACCCCAGCGAACTGGTGCGACTTGAAGCCGACCTTCCCGGCGTGGGCGCGCACGAAATCGGCCTCTCCATCCCTGAGTTGAGAGACCTTCAAGACTCGGGAATCTTCCAATATGTGTCCCTATCCTTTTACGGCACCAACAATCTCACCGGGAGCACCCAGCCTGCGAGCATCTCCTCAAAGTCAGTCTCACCGAGCTACTTCGCGGTGCTCGGCGCCGACGCGCAGTTGGGCCGCACCTGGGATCCGCACGACACCACCCCCGGCTTCCTCCCTGAGGTCGTCCTCAGCGATGGGCTCTGGAAGCGCGCATTTGGCGCCGACCCGCACATACTGGGCAAAAGTCTGCGCCTTGACAACGATGTCTATCATGTTGTCGGCGTCATGCCCGCCAGCTTTCGCGACCAAGGCCAAACCAGCGACGAGCGCAGCACCGATTTGTGGGCGGCGGCCGGATTTTACGGCGACCCCGCCCCGCCGCCGATGCGTGGCACGCGTTTCCCCTTTGAGACCATCGCGCGCATTCAGCCTGGTCTCTCGCCTGAGGCCGCGCAGGGGCGCCTCGATGCCCTGGTTGCATCGTTGAAGAAGCAATATCCGGGGGATTATCCGCCGGAAGGCGCGTGGACTATCCACCTCACTCCCCTGGCCGAGACTCTTGTCGGCAAGGTTCGCCAGTCGCTCATTCTGCTGTTCGGCGCGGTGGGCCTGGTGCTGCTGATCAGCTCCGTCAACGTCGCCAATCTGCTGCTTGCCCGCGCCAGCGCGCGAGGACGCGAGATGGCGGTTCGGCAGGCATTGGGAGCCGCAAGAATGCGCCTGATTCGTCAGCTCCTCACGGAGAGCTTGTTACTCTTCGTGCTTGGCGGCATCACCGGTTTCGCGGTTCTCTTCTCCGCCCGGAAATTTCTGCTGGAATTTGTTCCCGAAAGCCTGCCGCGCCTCAATGACATATCGATCAGCTGGGGTGTGCTGGCGTTTGCCATCGTCGTCTCCGTCGCCGCCGGAACCATCTTCGGGCTTGCCCCCGCGTGGCTCACCAGCCGCCTTAATTTGACGGCGACGCTCCGGCAGGAAGGTCGCGGCTCCAACGGCTCCCGGCGGCGCTCGCGCTTGCGCCATGCTCTGGTAATTGGTGAATTAGCCCTCTCCCTGGTGCTGATGGTCGCCGCCGGCCTTCTGCTGCGCAGCTTCTGGGACTTGTTCAAGGTGCAACTCGGCTTCAATCCCACTCGGGTCGTGGCAGTCGAGACCTCGCTGCCGAATCCTAACGATCCCAATACCGACACGTACCGCACCGCCACGCAGGAAGCCGTGTTGCTCCGCGAAGTTCTGCGCCGCAATCGGACGATTCCGGGCGTGGAAGAAACCGCCGTCAGTGATCGGGCGGCCATTCCCCTCGGCCATAGCCAGAACGATCTCAGAGCGGCTCCATTGTTTCGCGAGGGCCAGGAAGTGAAGAGCAGCCAGCCTCCGCTGATCGATACATTGATCGTCTCGCCCGAATACTTCCACCTGCTCGGCATGACTCTCTTGCGTGGACGCTTCTTCGTCGACCAGGATGTTGAAGACACGCCCTTGATCGCAGTCATCAACCAGGCCGCGGCGCGCATGTACTGGCCCGGCAAAGATGGGAAGGGCGAGGATCCGGTCGGCAAGCGCGTCCGTTTGCTGGGTCGTTTGGGCCGTGCAAGGCCGGACTGGACCACCATCGTCGGGGTCATTGCCGATGCACGCACAGAATCGCTCGCGGACGCCGGCATTCCGCAGATCTACCTCGACATCTACCAGCGCCCCGCCAAGTTTCTTGCGTTCTACGTGCGTGGACAGGTCGATCCCGCCACCATTCCCGCGCAGGTTCGCACGCAAATCCAGTCCGTCGATGCGGAGCTTCCAATTTTCCGCGCGGAGACCTTAGACGACGTTCTCTCCTCTTCGCTTTCTGTGCGGCGGTTCTCCATGGAAATGGTGGCGCTGTTTGCCGCAACCGCCCTGCTGCTCGCCGGCTTGGGAATCTATGGAACCATCTCCTTCCTGGTCAATGAGCAATCGCGCGAGATCGCCATTCGCCTGGCGCTGGGCGCGCAAAGGCGCAATATCCTCAAGATGGTTTTACGCCAGGGCCTCACTCTGGCCGCCGCCGGCGCCGGCGTAGGCCTGGCTGGCGCGCTGATTGTTTCTCATCTCATGGCCGGCCTGCTTTACGGTGTCTCGCCCTACGATCTCTCCACCTTCGCCGGCGTAACCGGTGTGCTCACCGCCGTCGCCATCGCCGCCAGTTACGTCCCCGCGCTGCGCGCCATGCGCCTCGACCCAATCACGACACTCCACGCAGAGTGACCTTTGGCACTGGTCTGGATGAGTCTTTCGATGTTGCTGCCATCCCACTGACCCCCATTGGGATGGCAATGAATTTGCTCGACAGCGGGTTTCAGAGGATTAGTCCCCAAAATTGGCCCAGGGTAGGGTTCTCTTGCTCCGAATCGGTCGCGATATGCCTTGACACTGGCCGGCTTCGCGAGAATGAAACGGCTGTCGAACGTCCATCAAGCGTGAGGGGTTTGGCTTATGGGTCGCGGTAATCGCGGCGGCTGACTTCGCGGAGGGCCTCTTCGTGTCCTTGCTCCGCGGCCTTGCGGGTCCAGTATCGATACTGCGTGTAGTCGTGCTCGATGCCGAGGCCCACATCGTAGAGGTGACCAAGCTGGAATTGAGCCCTGGCGTTGCCTTGCTCCGCGGCGCGGCGATACCACAGCGCGGCCTGGGTATAGCTGCGCGGTAGCCCCAAGCCAAGGTAGTAAAGGTCGGCGAGCCGCTGCTGAGCGTCCGCAAAGCCCTGCGATGCCGCGAGCCGGTACCAGTGCGCAGCTTCGGCTTCGCTGGGGGCCACGCCTTCCCCTTTTTGAACCATGAGGCCGAGGTTGTACTGCGCCCAGGCGAGTTCCCCGTCCGCGGCGCGCTGGCACCATTCAAACGCGCCGGCGAAGTCGCCTGCGGCGTAACACCGGAAGCTGAGATTGGCCTGGGCATAGAGGTGGCCCTGGTCCGCGGCTAGGTGCTCCCAGCGTGCAGCCTGCGCGTCGTCTTGCGGCAGGCCCTTGCCGGCGTCATACATGGTGCTGAGGATGTACTGCGATTCAGCGTGACCCTGGTGGGCGGCCTGGCTGAAGCTTGCGGCGGCTTCCGGGAATCGGCCGGCGTTGTAGGCAGCCACGGCCTTCTGGTAGTGAGGGTTTGAAGACGAATTTGCGGCATCGCGGCGGCCACGGGCGAAGATGCCGGAGCGAACGGAGTGGAGCGCCAAAGCGCCGCCGGAAGGGATATGCTGCAAGCCCGATTGAGCTTTATCTTCCAAGGGCACCGACCTGACGTTCGACAAACTGCAACCGGTACTGAGCGTCGGCGATGCGCTCGCGCAGGCTGGCTGCGAGTTCGGCCAGCAGATCGCGGTCTTCGTTTGCAGCGGCTTCGGCGCCGGTATACAGTTGGCCAATCTCGCTTTGAAGCAGGGCCTGGTGTTCGCGATCGAGCGCGGCAATGTCCCGCACGGCATGTTGAATCTGCCGGGCAAGACGAAGGAGGGTGACGCCGTCTCCCTCATCGGCTGCTGAGGCGTTGACTTCGAGATGGTCGTCGAGCAGGCGCTGGAGGGTGTCGGTGTCGCCGCAGTTGTAGGCCTGGTTGGCGCGCGTCATGAGCAAGGTGAAGTGCTTTCGTTCCGCCTCGTCGGTGGCAAAGTCAGGGTGGATGCGCTTTGCGACCTCGCGAAACAGCGTCTTGAGGCTCGGCGACGGGTCAAACTCCTCGGGCTCCTGGTCGGCGCCAAATGCGGCTTCGTGGGTTTGCTGCGCGCGCTGACGCGCTTCCTTGGCACGCCGGCGCGCGGAGTCCGAGTGGTACAGATCGACTTCCCGCTCGGTGATGCGGGCCGCAATCTCGTCCAGCTCCGCATAAAGAACGCCGACCCGCTGGAGATAGCGCACTTCAAATGCCTTCAACTGCGAGCGGAGCTGTGCGACGTCGGCTTCGCGCTCGGCTAGCGCGGCGCGAAGGGCAGCAAGCCGATCGCGCTTTTCGGCGATACTTGCGGCGTTGGGACCGGGCTGAAGAAAGATTTCTGCTGGCATAGGGCTCGTGACCGGGCTCGTGTTCGGGCAGCCTCTAGTTTAAACCGGTCAGCGAATTTTTCTTTTGCCGATAATACATATAATATGTATTTGTACGTATTGTTGCGCATTTCTTGGGTGTGAGTGATAAAAATGCGGGTGATTAGCGCCTCCGATCTGGCACGCAACACGAGCGCCATCCTGGAACGCATCCTCACTGGCGAAACGGTCAGCGTGATGCGGAATCGCACTGAAGTTGCCCATATTGTTCCGGCTAAGCGATCCATGACCGCTGCCGAGGCCATCGCCGGCCTGGAAGGAAAGTTAACCCCCGCCCAGGGCAATTCCTGGCTCAAGGACAGCCGGGTCGAATTCGATGAAGAGGTTCGAGATCCGTGGGGATGATCTTCGACACCTCGATCTGGGTAGGGTTGGCCAGCGGGCAAATGCCCAGTCAAGCCATCCTCAGGGCTGCCGGAGAGGAGCAAGTCTACATTTCAGCCATTTCGCTCGGAGAACTGAGCTTTGGTGTCGAATCGTGCACCGATTCAGCAACACGGATGCTGCGCATTCGCTACCTGGGCAGCTTGCAACAGCGGCCTGTTCTCGATGTTTCTTCCCTTACGGCCACCGCCTTCGGCATCCTGGCCGCCTTCATGAAACAGTCGGGCCGGTCGCCAAGAACACGGGTCAACGATATCTGGATAGCTGCTCAGGCAATGGAAAATGACTATGCTCTTCTAACCGCCAACCTCAAGGATTTTGAGGGCCTCCCCGGCTTACGAGTTTTTTGTCCGTGAATACTGGCACTGGCGACACACCGGTCCCTCCGCCGCGGACGGGGGACAGGGGGCACCCTCAACTTAATCGGATTTCGTGTGGAATCGGTAGGGTCGAGGACTGGGCGCCTGGCCTCGGTCTCACGGGAACTCTACGAAGTTGAGGGTGCCCCCGGTCCCTCGCTTTTGGGGACCGGGGAGGGCGGTGAGACGGACTGGCAATTGGGCATCCACTCAACCACGGCCACCTACGACGCGCTGGGCCGCATGGTAGAGATTGGCTCGGGCCGCACGTACACTCAGTTCGCTTACCGGCCAGACGGGGTGCTGTTGGCTCTCTACAGCAGCGAGCCGGTCAAGACAACGATTCCGCTTCCCGGCGGCTCCACGGCCATCTATAATTCAACCGGATTGGACTACATTCGCCACACCGATTGGCTCGGATCGAGCCGCCTGGCCACCACCTGGAATCACACCGTCTACTCAAAGGAGGCCTACGCGCCCTTCGGCGAGACCTACAACGAGGCCGGCACGCCTGACCGCTCCTTTACCGGCCAGGACCAGGACGTTGTCACCGGGTCAGCCGGAACCGGCATCTACGACTTCCTCTTCCGCAAGTACGATCCGTCGGCGGGAAGGTGGCTCAGCCCCGATCCGTACGGTTGGGGTGCGGTAGACCTGACGGCTCCGCAATCGCTGAACCGGTATGCGTATGTGATGAACAACGCTCTCTCGTATGTCGACCCGCTAGGCTACAAACTCTGTCAAACGATTGCTGTAAATGCCAAGGGATCGGAATCCGGCTTCGATCCGACTTGGTGCGGCTACTATTACTACCAAAACTGGGGCGAGGGCGGCGGAGGAGGTTCTGGTGGGGGCTCTGGTGGAAGGGGTGGAGGGGGCGGGGGGGGGCGAGGAGGTGCATCGAGCAGCGGCTCGAACAGTAACTTCGATCCCACTGATCCCGGGTATCAGCTTGCAGTGGCATTCCAGCAGAATGGCACGTACACGATCACTGATTGGCGCTTCATACCGTCATTCTACGGCGCGAGCCTTGCGGGGGCGGGCGCATTGGTGGCAGCTCCCGCAGTCGGGGCAGCTGCATCCTCCGGTGCAAGTTACATCGCAAACGCTTCAGGTATGCTCGGTCCTGCAGCGGGCAGAATCTTTTGATCTGCTATTGGCGCTACCCGAGCTGCAGAATGGGCTGAGGAAAGAGGTTACGTTTCGTTGGAAACGACCCCATTAGGCGGATTCGCTAATTGGGCGCAGAACTTCCTTCCTCAAACGTCAACCACCGGGGCAATTTGGAATTGGTTATCTTCAGCATATGCCAATGGTGCACAAGGGTCCGTATTGTATCTCCAAGGTTCCCGGTTAGGTGACATGTGGTTGAACACAGAGCTGCCGATCCTCACACAGAACGGAAATCCAGTTGGAACAATCCTGATTCGATGACCGAGGGAGGCTCCTATGTTCAAAAGACGATGGATATGGTTTGGAAAACTGGTCTCAGATGAGGGTTTCACTCTGTCCTATGGCAACAGGAGCATCAGATACTGCGACAATCGCGGCACTTTTGAGTTCGGGTTTGAGGATGGATTCCTTTTTCCAACTCCATTTCAAGTGACAGGCGACCCGGTGCGACTAAATAAGACTGAACTTAACGAGATAGTCGACCGCGTCATTCGTGGTATCAGGTCAGAAGGCCATGATGTTCATGTATATCTTAATTAGTACCTATCCATTTGAATTCCGCACAATTTGCGCAGAATATTTTTTGTGGCATGTGCGGAGGCCAATATCCATGCACCTTCGAGGCCATTTTGACGAAGGCTCCAACTTTTCGTTTTCGGACGCCCTTTTGGTTCCGGCTACGCCGGGTTAGGCAAGCTATCGTTCGCCAAAGTACACCATTTACCCCATTTACCGCATCACGTGCTTTGGCGGGTTGAGGTGGCCCCGGTCTCACGGGAATCCTACGAAGCTGAGGGTGCCCCCGGTCCCTCGCTTTTGGGGACCGGGGAGGGTGGTGAGGCGGACTGGCAATTGGGCCTCCACTCGGGCAATTGCCAGCCTCTCCGCTGGATGATTATCGATCGTCAAGGAACCACCAAATGAGAAAGATGTTGAGAACCTATGTCTACGTGGCATGCGCCATCAGCCTTTGCGCCTGTGCAGCAGCT
>Ga0302278_10001177_pt1 | contig 32738 bp, 41 predicted proteins | sample III_Bog_N3_2_FD_194543 | JGI IMG/M metagenome (GOLD analysis project Ga0302278, IMG submission 194543) | Peat permafrost microbial communities from Stordalen Mire near Abisko, Sweden - III_Bog_N3_2 | ecosystem: Environmental > Terrestrial > Soil > Wetlands > Peat | place: Sweden: Abisko... | reverse complement strand
CGGGCGACAACGTGCAGCTTGCGATTGAGCTGATCACGCCGGTGGCGTTGGAAAAGGGCCTTCGGTTCGCGATCCGCGAGGGCGGACGCACGGTGGGCGCGGGCACGGTGTCGGAGATTACGAAGTAGCGAGTGAACAGAGAACAGTGAACAGTGGACAGGAAAAACTGACCACTGTTCACTGACCACCGATCACTGGAAGGAAGAGCCAATGGTAGGACAGAGGATTCGAATCCGGTTGAAGGCATACGATTATCGCGTGCTTGACACCTCGACCGGCGAGATTGTTGAGACGGCCAAGCGCACCGGGGCAACGGTGGCAGGCCCGATCCCCTTGCCGACGATCAAGAACAAGTATTGCGTGCTGCGTTCGCCGCACGTGGACAAGAAATCGCGTGAGGCTTTCGAGATTCGCACGCACAAGCGGCTGATCGACATTCTCGAGCCGACCCAGCAGACAGTGGACGCGCTCATGAAGCTCGACCTCCCCGCCGGTGTCGACGTAGAGATCAAGGCATTTGAAAAGTAGCTTTTAGCCGTCAGCCTTCAGCTTGATTGAGGCAAAACCGGCGGCAATGGCGAAATGAAGTTTGACAGCATGGTGAGTTGAGATCCTGCGAAGTGCGGGAATTCAACTGAGAGCTGATAGCTGATAGCTGAAGGCTCACAACAATTCCGGCAGTGCGATGAAACTCAATATCGCATGATGAGGTGAGGAAGACATGGCAGTTACAGGAATTCTTGGTAAAAAGATCGGCATGACGCAGGTCTTCGACGAAAAGGGCGATGTACACCCGATTACGGTGTTGCAAGCCGGCCCCTGCGTGATTACGCAGTTGAAGACGCTGGCGCGCGACGGCTACGAGGCGGCACAGATCGGACTTGTCGAGTTCGTGAAGAACAAGAACGTGACCAAGCCGCAGGCGGGCCACTTTGCCAAGACCGAAGCTCCGCCTGTGAAGGTAATCAAGGAAGTCGCTTTGGAAGTCGATGCCGAAGGCGTGGTTGCGACCAAGGCCGGCGACAGGGTTCTGGTGGACATCTTCTCCGAAGCCAAGTTTGTCGACGTGATTGGAACCTCCAAGGGCCGCGGCTTTGCGGGTGTAGTTCGCAGGCATGGTTTTGCCGGCGGTCCCAAGTCGCACGGACACATGTTTCAGGTGCAGGGTTCGATCGGCGCATCCAGCTTTCCTTCCCGCGTGTTCCCTGGGCAGCGTATGCCGGGCCACATGGGCGATAAGCAGATCACGGTGCGCAATCTGCGCATTCGCGGCATCGACATTGAAGAGAATCTGTTGATGGTGGAAGGTGCGGTACCCGGATCGCGTGAAGGCTATGTGCTGATTTCGAAGGCCAAGACACCGCCGCGCGAGCGCCGTGGCTTCGCCGGATCCGGCACGGTCGATCCGTTGAAGGCTTCGAAGAAGGCGCAAGGCAAGAGAAAATAACGAGCTCTCAGCTTTCAGCTCTCAGCTTTTTTCCAGCGGGAGCCAGGATGATTGCATTACCGATGGAAGAGCTGAAAGCTGATGGCTGATAGCTGACGGCTGGTAGGAAGAAGACGATGGCAAACGTGGATGTATTGAATTTGAACGGAGACAAGGTAGGCTCGATCGAGCTGGCCGACGCGCTGTTTGCGCCCGACCAGGTCAACGAGGGCTTGCTTTGGGAAGCGGTGAAGCACTACCGCGCCTCGCTCCGCCAGGGTACGCACAAGACCAAAAGCCGCACCGAAGTTGCTGGTTCCGGCAAGAAGCTGTGGAAGCAGAAGGGCACGGGCCGGGCTCGTATCGGTTCGGTTCGCTCGCCCCTCTGGCGCCATGGATACACGGTGCATGGACCTCAGCCGCGCAGCTACGACTATGCGTTTCCGCGCAAAAAGCTGCTGGGCGCACTGCGCTCGGCCCTGGCTTCGAAGCTGGCCGACGGCAAGCTGACGGTGGTGGATTCGTTCGAGCTGAAGGAACCGAAGACCAAGCTCTATCGCGCGGCTCTCGACAAGCTGAACGTAACGCGCACAGCGCTGCTCGTCGAGAACAGCAAGACGTTGTCGCAGGCGCTCCTGTTGGGCGCGCGCAACCTGGCTGGCGTGGAACTGGTGCTCAACAACGAGGTTCACCCTTACGATCTGCTGCGCTACGAGCGGGCAATTTTTTCAACGGCCGCCCTTGAGCAGCTTACTGAGATGCTGGAGAAAAATGCGTCCAAACGCCATCTTGCCGCAGCCGGACACGCAGCACAAACGGAGGCAGTCTAATGCCGACAATCTATACAGTGATTCGCAAGCCTCTGATTACCGAAAAGGGTTTGAGCGTGAAGGAAACCGAGGGAACGCTGGTATTCGATGTGGCTCCCGAGGCGACCAAGACAGAAGTCAAGCAGGCGGTTGAGGCCCTCTTCAAGGTGAAGGTGGCCGCGGTCCGCACTGCCAACGTGATTGGAAAAGAACGGCGCCGCGGCAAGTTCGCGGGTTTCAGGCCCGACTGGAAGAAGGCATATGTCCGCCTGAAGGCCGGCGAGAAACTGCCCGAGTACGTGAGCAATTTGTAAGAGCAGCTTTTAGCTTTCAGCCTTCAGCTTGTTTGGTACGAAGGAGAAGGCCGAGGCAGAAGCCAAGTGAAGTTTGAGCAGGATGAACTGATAGCTGATAGCTGATAGCTGGTTCATCAAGGACAAAGACGATGCCGATCAAGACATACAGACCGATAACACCGACGCTGCGCTTCCAGACCTCGCTGGTCAATGACGACCTGACGACGAATAAGCCGCACAAGCCGCTACTTTCGGTGCGTAAGAGAACCGGTGGACGCCGCAACACGGGCGATCTGACCATCCGCCACCACGGCGGCGGGCACAAGCAGCAGCTCCGCCTTATCGACTTCAAGCGCGACAAGTACGGAGTGCCTGGCAAGGTGGCCACAATCGAGTACGACCCCAACCGGTCAGCTCGTATTGCTCTGGTTCACTACGCCGACGGCGAGAAGCGCTACATCCTGCAGCCGGTCGGCCTGAAGGTTGGCTCGACGGTTACTTCAGGGCCTGACGCGGACATCCTGGTCGGGAACGCCTTGCCGCTGAAGAACATTCCCGCCGGCACCACGGTCCACGCGATCGAGTTGCGGCCGGGCAAAGGCGCGCAAATGGCGCGTTCCGCCGGCGCTCAGGCCCAGTTGGTAGCCAAAGAGGGCGATTATGCCCTGCTCAAGCTGCCCTCGGGCGAGACTCGCAAGGTGCTGGTCGAGTGTCTGGCGACCATCGGCCAGGTGGGCAACACGGATCATGAAAATGTGTCCATCGGCAAAGCGGGCCGCAACCGCTGGAAGGGCATTCGCCCGACCAACCGCGGCGTGACCATGAACCCGGTAGATCACCCGCACGGTGGCGGCGAGGGCAAGACCTCGGGCGGCCGTCATCCGGTGACGCCATGGGGCCAGCCGACACGCGGCTACAAGACACGTAACAACAAGCGGACCGATGCATTCATCGTCAGCCGCCGGGCGAAGTAAGAGCAGCTTTCAGCTATCAGCTATCAGCTTTTAGCGAAGAGCGGCAGACAAAAGGTTAAAGCGATCGCGGTCGGTTTGAGCAGGAACAAGCTGAGAGCTGAAAGCTGAGAGCTAGGAGCTGATTTATGGCACGTTCGACAAAGAAGGGCCCGTTCGTGGATGCGCACCTCACCGTGAAGATCGAGGTGTTGAACCAGGCAAACGACAAGAAGGTAGTAAAGACCTGGTCGCGGCGTTCGACGATCTTTCCCGAGTTTGTGGGTCACACGATCGCCGTCCACAACGGCAAGAAGTTTGTTCCGGTGTACGTGACCGAGAACATGGTGGGACACAAACTCGGCGAGTTTGCGCCGACGCGCACTTTCAAGGGGCACACCGGCGGAAGCGGCAAGGCAGCCGAGGCCGGCGCCAAGCCACGGTAAGACAGCTTTCAGCCATCAGCTTCCAGCTTTCAGTTTGACTGAGTCGGGGCCGGAGGCAGAGGCAAGATTGGATTTGGAAGGCGCGCTGAGCGATGAACGTGCAGAGCGCCAAAAGCTGAGAGCTGATAGCTGAGAGCTGAAAGCTCAAGTTTGAGGAAGGTAATTCAATGGCAGTCGAGACAATAAGGGAATACCGGGCCGAAGCCAGGTTCCAGCGCGTATCGCCGCAAAAAGCGCGGCTGGTGCTCGACCTGATTAAGGGCCGGGGGGTTGAAGAGGCTTTGACCACAGCGGCCTTCACCAAGAAGCGCATCGCTCCGGTGATTCACAAGCTCTTAACTTCAGCGGTTGATAACGCGAAGTACATCTCCGGGGAGCAAGGGCTTGATCTGGACGTGGACAACCTGTACGTGAAGCAGGCACTGGCCAACGAAGGACCGCGCATGAAGCGCATCCGTCCGGCTCCGATGGGACGGGCGTTCCGCTACCAGCGCCGCCTGACACACATCGTTTTGTCGGTGGCTGAGCGCGAGGGTAAAGCGAGCCTGGTGACCAAGGTGGAAGAGCCGAAGACGGGCAGGTCGACGAAGGGCAAGCCCATCGCGGAAAAGGCGGCGGCGAAGACGGCAGCCCAGTCGGCTCCGGCAACAAAGAAAAAGGCCAGCAAGAAGGCCTAGAGGGTTTGAGAGGAAGCATATGGGACAGAAAGTCCATCCTTACGGATTTCGGCTCGGAGTGAACAAGCCGTGGCGTTCGCGCTGGTTCTCTGAGCGCGACTATTCGAAGCTCCTGGTCGAGGACGTGAAGCTCAAGGCGGAGCTGCGCGAAAAGCTCAAGGCCGCGGGCGTCAGCTCGGTCGAGATCGAGCGCCCGGGCAACAAGCTACGCTTTTTGATTCGCACCGCCCGGCCGGGTATCGTGATTGGCCGCAAGGGCGCGGAGATCGAGAAGCTCAAGACGGAGCTCGGCAAGCGCACCAGCCGCGAAGTGTTCATCGACATCATCGAGGTGAACAAGCCGGAACTGGACGCACAGTTGGTCTCTGAGAACATCGCGCTGCAACTGGAAAAGCGCGTCAGTTTCCGCCGGGCCATGCGCAAGAGCGTGGACTCCGCGCTGCGCTTCGGCTGCAAGGGCATCAAGGTGCGCGTCTCGGGCCGCTTGAACGGCAACGAAATCGCACGTTCGGAGTGGTACCTGCAGGGCCGTTTGCCTCTGCACACGCTCCGCGCCGACATCGATTACGGGTTTACCGAAGCGCACACGACCTATGGCGTAATCGGCGTGAAGACCTGGATCTATCGCGGCGACATTTACGAGCAGAAGCGTCGTCAGGCGCCCGCGGTGGGCACGTCGGTATTTTAAGGGCAGCTTTCAGCCTTCAGCTTTCAGCTATCAGCTAAAGCCGGGGGAAAGGTAGCCTGGGCAAGAAAAAAGCTGAAAGCTGATAGCTGAGAGCTATGAGCTGTTTTTCGAGGAATTCGCTATGTTGATGCCAAAGAAGGTGAAGTTCCGCAAGCAGCAGAAGGGCAAACGCCGCGGCAAGGCGTGGCGCGGGTCCTCGCTGTCGTTCGGTGAATACGGATTGAAGGTGCTGGAGTGCGGTTACATCACCGACCGGCAGATTGAAGCCAGCCGTATTGCCATGACCCGCTTTATCAAGCGCGGTGGCAAGATCTGGCTGCGGCTTTTTCCTGACAAGCCGATCACCAAGAAGCCGGCCGAAGTCCGAATGGGCTCGGGCAAGGGTGCGCTGGATCACTGGGTTGCCGTCGTGCGGCCTGGAAAAATCCTGTTCGAGATGGAAGGCGTGGCGCCGGAGATTGCACAGGAAGCCATGCGCCTGGCATCGAACAAGCTTCCCCTCCGGACCAAGTTCGTCATGCGCCCCGGCGCTGAAAAAGTTGTAGCCGCGGCAAAGTAGAAACACAGCCTTCTGCCTGCAGCCTCAAGCTTCCGGCTCGTAACGTAAGTATGAGCGAGCAGGATCAAGCTGAGAGCTGAAAGCTGAAAGCTAGGAGCTAAAAAGATGGAACTGGCAAAGATTCGCAACTTGAGCGACGAAGAGCTTACTCACCAGGTCAAGACGACCGCTGAGCAACTGTTCCGGCTTCGCTTTCAGGTCTCGCTCGGGCAGAACGACGGAGTCAAGAAGCTCCGCCAACTGCGCAAGGAGATCGCACAGATCAAGACCGTCGCCAAGGAACGCGAGTTGAGCATACGTGGCGCGGCCAAAGATACAACCGGGGACGTTGCCGCTGAAACTGTTCCGGCAGCAACCGGCAAGAAGGGAGCCCGCTAAATGACGGTGACTCAGGAAGCGGTACAAGCGCCGGCGACAGCGGGCGCGCGGCGTAACGAGAAGGTTGGCAACGTGGTCTCGACCAAGATGCAGAAGACCATTGTGGTCGAGGTCGAAATGCGCAAGGCTCACCCCAAGTACAAGCGTATTGTGCGCAGCACAAAGAAATTTTACGCCCACGACGAGCAGAGCTCGGCGCGCATGGGCGATGTGGTTAGGATCCGCGAGACCCGTCCGCTGAGCAAGCTGAAGCGGTGGTCCCTGGAAGAGATTGTCCGGCGCTCGTCGCTGGGCCAGATCGAAGACGCGGCGCAGGCCAAGACGGCAGCCGCAAAGTAACAGAATTAGTTTTCAGTTTTCAGTGGTCAGTTGTCAGTGAATGCCGCGCAGGCTGGGAAGAACCCCGGGGCTGAAAGCTGAGAGCTGAGAGCTGAAAGCTGAGAGCTGAAAGCTGAGAGCTGAGAGCTGAGAGCTGAGAGCTGAGAGCTGAAAGCTAAGGAGAAGAACCCATGGCAGTGCAAATGAGAACCATGCTCACGGTGGCCGACAACTCCGGGGCCCGCAAGCTGCAAGTAATTCTGCCCCTGGGCGGCGGATTGGGCAAGAAGGCTGGCCTCGGTGACATTGTTACCGCCGCGGTCAAGGAATCTTCGCCTGATGGCACCGTGAAAAAGGGCAAGGTGGTGAAAGCGGTCATCGTTCGCACGCGCCTTGCGCATCGTCGGAAGGACGGCACCTATATCCGCTTCGACGAGAACGCGGCCGTGGTGATCGACGACTCGCACGAGCCGGTGGGCACCCGCGTCTTCGGGCCCGTAGCCCGCGAGTTGCGCGAAAAGAAGTTTCTGAAGATTGTTTCGCTGGCCCCGGAAGTTGTGTAGAAGCAGCTCTCAGCCATTAGCTTTCAGCTTTCAGCTCGATTGTGGTTCAACAAGCGGTGCTGGCGGAGTTTGAAGCGATTGATGTTGCAAGAGCAAAGCTAAGAGCTGACGGCTGAAAGCTGACAGCTGCAATTGGAGATTTAGATGCCGAGTTTGAATATTCATCGCAACGATACGGTCAAGGTCCTTACAGGCTCTGACCGCGGCAAGACCGGCCGTGTGCTGCGCGTGTTCCCCGACAAGGGAACGGTGCTCGTAGAGCATGTGCGCGTGGTCAAGAAGACGGTTTCGAGCAAGCAGGGCCAACGCACCAAGGGCGGCATCGCGGAGCAGGAATCACCGATTCAAGTCTCGAACGTGATGATCGTTTGCCCCAACTGCGGGCCGGTCCGCGTCGGTTACAAGGTCGAAGGCACCGCCAAGTCGCGGATCTGCAAGAAGTGCGGGCAGGCCTTGCCGACGAAGAAGTAAAGAGGGAGCTTTCAGCCTTCAGCTCTCAGCTTGGGTATTGGCGGGTTAAGCAGATGCGGCAAGCGCGGGCAAGAAAAAACTGAAAGCTGACGGCTGAAAGCTGGAAGCTGATTTTTGGAACCCTTCCGCAACGGTAAACGGTCCAGCGATGGTCCACTCCGGGCGCCGGAAGAAAGAGAGCAAAGCAACATGGCAGCAAGACTGAAAGAGAAGTATCACAAGGAGATCAAGCAGGCTCTGCAAAAGGAGCTTGGTCTCGATAATCCAATGGCCGTGCCAGCCCTGGACAAGATCGTGGTCAACATGGGTCTCGGCGAAGCGACGCAGAACACCAAGCTGCTCGACCCGCTGGTTGCGGACCTGGCCCAGATCACAGGGCAGAAACCGGTAACCACGAAGGCCAAGAAGTCGATTGCGGCCTTCAAGGTGCGCGCCGGCATGTCAATCGGCGCCATGGTTACACTGCGCAATGAGAAGGCCTACGAGTTTCTGGACCGCCTGATTTCAACGGCTCTGCCGCGCGTGCGCGACTTTCGCGGCGTGTCGACCAAGAGTTTTGACGGACGTGGCAATTACACGCTCGGCCTGCGCGATCAGCTGATCTTCCCGGAGATTGATTACTCCAAGGTGGAAAAGATGAAGGGCATGAACATCACCATCGTGACCACGGCGAAGGACGACAATTCGGCGCGGGCGCTGCTGAAGCACTTCGGCCTGCCGTTCCGCCAAGGGGCGTAAAAGCAGCTTTTAGCTGTCAGCTTTCAGCCTTCAGTTAGATTGAGGCGAGGCGGTCAACTGAGGCAAAACAAGTTTGGGCTTGTTCCGCATGCGAGGACTTAAGTTGAGCAGGGAACAAGCTGATAGCTGAAAGCTAGTAGCTTCTCAAGAGGATTTATGGCAACTACTGCAAAGAGAGTGAAAGACGCGCGGAAGCCGAAGTTCAGCTGCCGCAAGCACAACCGGTGCCAACTCTGCGGACGCCCGCGCGGGTTTCTGCGCAAGTTCGGCATTTGCCGCTTGTGTTTCCGGGCGCTGGCGCTCAAGGGAGAAATCCCCGGCGTTGTGAAGTCAAGCTGGTAGCAAGAAGCAGTGATTAGTGATCAGTTGTCAGTGATTAGTTTGTTGCGGTTCGAACACATCTAATCACTCATCACTAATAACTAACAACTGTTTTAGACATTCCCGCTGGTTTCCGCCCGGGCTCGAAAGAACGGAGCGGACGAACGGGGAATGAAGGAGAAGGAATGAGTCTGACCGACCCAGTAGCAGATTTTCTGGCGCGGATCCGGAATGCGATCCGGGCGCGTCATCAGAAGCTGGATGTCCCGGCTTCGAAATTGAAGACCGAGATTGCCCGCATCCTCAAGGAAGAGGGCTACATCTCGAACTACAAGACGCAGGAAGAAGAAGGCAAGCTGGTACTGCGCGTGTACTTGAAGTACGGCGGCACGGAAGCGGCCATCCGCGACCTGGCCCGCATCTCGCGTCCCGGCTGCCGTGTCTACATTGGCCACGACGAGATCAAGCGCGTCCAGGGCGGGCTTGGCATCTCCATCATGACCACCCCCAAGGGCGTCATGACGGGTCGTCAGGCGCGCCGCGAAGGCGTGGGCGGCGAATTGCTCTGCGAAGTGTGGTAAATGCAGTAATTAGTGGTTAGGGACTGGTTTCGACAAAGTTGGTAATTGCGGTCTTTTCTAATTACTAACCCCTAATCACTAATCACTTTTTTCCGGCTGCAGTGGAACGAGAGCGTTGAAGCTATCAACTGATGACTGATAACTGCTTTTCGGGACTCGCAAGCCACAGATAAGGATTGATCGATGTCGCGTATTGGAAAGAAATTGATCCCGCTGCCCGCGGGCGTGAAGTACACGGTTGAGGGCAACACCGTGCTGGTCGAGGGTCCCAAAGGCAAGGTCTCGGCTCTGATTGCCGAGGGCATTTCGCTCGAAACCAAGGACGGCGTCCTGCACGTGAATCGCGATAGCGACAAGCACGCCGCCGTGCATGGCCTGACCCGGGCACTGGTGTTCAACGCCGTTCATGGCGTAACGCAGGGCTGGAAGAAGGAACTGGACATCGTCGGTATCGGGTACCGCGCCGAACTGAAGGGCAAGGGAACAGTGGTATTCACACTGGGCTATTCGCACCCTATTGAGGTGCCCCTGCCTACGGGCATTGAAGTGGCCATCGACCCGAAGCAGACGCACCTGATCATCTCCGGCATCGACCGCCAAAAGGTAGGCCAGGTTGCCGCCGATATGCGTTCGCTCCGCAAGCCCGACCCCTACAAGAACAAGGGCGTGCGTTACTCCGACGAGAAGCTCAAGAAGAAGGCCGGCAAGACAGGCACGAAGTAAGACAGTAACGAGTTGCAAGTGGTCAGTAATCAGTTCTCAGTTGGCTTTGCAGCCGGATCGAACCGAAAACTGACCACTGAGAACTGATTACTAACCACTGAGAAACCACCGAACGGAGCCGCAGGGCGGCTCCGCTGATAGGAATGAGAGACCAATGATTACGCAAACCAAAAGGAACGCAATCCGGCAGCGCATCCACGACCGCATCCGCCGCAAGCTGGCGGGCACAACGGAGCGGCCGCGGCTGAATGTGTACCGCTCGCTCAACCACATCTACGCCCAGGTAATTGACGACCAGAAGGGCGAGACGCTGGTTTCCGCCTCCACCATCAAGATGAAGACGGGCGGTAACGTGGCCGCGGCCAAGGAAATCGGCAAGACGGTAGCCGAACTGGCCGTGAAGCAGGGCATCAAGAAGGTGGTCTTCGATCGCGGCGGCTACCTGTATCACGGGCGGATCAAGGCGCTGGCCGATGCGGCCCGCGAAGCCGGCCTGGAGTTCTAATTGCAGCTTTCAGCCGTTAGCTTTCAGCTTTCAGTTTGTTTGTTGAAAATTGAATGGCTTGACGCGGGCAAGGAAAAAGCTGAGAGCTGAAAGCTGATAGCTGGCAGCTCGAAAAGAGACGAGAGAGCAATGACAATTTTGAAGAAGAAACTCGATGCCAACCAGTACAACCTGAAGGATCAGGTGGTGGCCATCAACCGCGTGACCAAGGTGGTCAAGGGCGGCAAGAACATGTCGTTTGCCGCGCTCGTGGTGGTGGGTGACGCCGCTGCAGGCGTGGTGGGCCACGGATCGGGCAAGGCCAAGGAAGTGCCCCAGGCCATTCGCAAAGGGATCGAGGCGGCCAAGAAGAACCTGGTCCGCATCAACCTGACCGAGACCACGATTCCTCATCTGGTGCTGGGCCGTTTCGGCTCCGGACAGGTGCTGCTCAAGCCGGCTCCGGAAGGAACGGGCGTCATCGCCGGCGGCGCGGTCCGCGCAGTAATGACCTCGGTCGGTGTGCAGAACGTGCTCACCAAGAGCCTGGGTTCGCCGAACCCGCATAACGTCATCAAGGCCACGTTCAACGCGCTGATCCAGTTGCGCGACCGGGCCGATGTTGCTGCGGCCCGCGGCAAGACCGTAGAGGAGCTCTAGTCATGGTTGAGACCAAGATGATTCGCATTCAGTATTACCGCTCCAAGAACTCCACGCCGGCCAAGCACAAGGCGGTGGTCAAGGGGCTCGGCTTTACGCGCCTCAACCAGATCGTCGAGCGTGTAGATACCGACTCCACGCGCGGCATGGTCAAGGCAATTCCGCACCTGGTGCGGATTCTGGAAGACTAATCGGGCCGAAGGCCCGATAGCGCTAAGCTGTCAGCTTTCAGCCATCAGTTCCATCATGCTGACTCGAAGGTCGTCGACTCAGCACAACAAAGCTGATAGCTGATAGCTGAAAGCTGCATTACAACGCGAGTCGGCGGGGATCAACCCTTCCGGCGCTATAGCGAGGAAATCATGGCAAAGAATCTATCCAATTTACGCGCGCCCAGGAAAGCAAACACCGGGCGCAAGCGTGTCGGCCGCGGTATGGGATCCGGCATGGGCAAGACCTCAACCCGCGGCCACAAGGGCCAGGGATCGCGCACCGGCACCAGCCTCATGCGCGGTTTTGAAGGCGGCCAGATGCCGTTGCACCGCCGCTTGCCCAAGCGCGGATTCACCAACATCTTCCGCACCGAGTACACCGTGGTCAACCTGGACCGCATCGCCGAGCACGTTGAAGGCCTGTCCGTTACCGAGATCGGCCTCGACGACTACAAGAAGCTTGGCCTGGCGTCCAGCAAGAGGGCGCTCATCAAGATTCTCGGCTCCGGCGAGCTGGCTTCGGCCATCACCATTCACGCCCACAAGTTCTCCAAGTCGGCCGTCGAAAAAATCGAAAAGGCTGGCGGCAAGGCTGTTGTCCTGGGCGCGGCTCCGGCGACGGCTTAGGTCACGCGGGGGCCGGTTTTCCCTGTCTCTTCGCTGCTGGTGAAGATCACAGAGAAAAGTTGGCCCTGGTCCCACACGTGTGACGGTCCGCATATACGGCAGATCGCGGTTTCCGTATGTTCAATGGAGATCGGGAATGCTCTAAGATGGAATAGGTCAAGAGATTCACGTGGCGGCAAACGCCCTGAAGCGGATAACCAGACATGCTTGAGAAGTTCCTTAATATCTTCCGGATTCCCGACCTGCGCAAGCGCGTATTGTTCACCCTTGCTATTCTGGCCGTATATCGGCTGGGCAGCCATATCCCCACGCCTGGTGTAAATACCCACCAACTGGAGCTGCTTTTCAGCCAACAGAGCGGATCGGCGCTCGGGCTCATGGACCTTTTCGGCGGAGGAAATCTGCGCCGTATGACGGTCTTTGCCCTGGGCATCATGCCCTACATCACGGCTTCGATCATCTTCCAGTTGCTGACCGTGGTGTATGAGCCGCTGGCCCGCATCCAGAAGGAAGGCGAGTTGGGGCGGCGGAAGATCACGCAGTGGACCCGCTACATGACGGTGATTCTCGGCGCTCTTCAGTCGATCGGCATCGCGGCCATCCTCACCAAGCAGGGCCTGGTGCTCAATCCTGGCATCGGCTTCAGCCTCATGACGGTGCTCACGCTCACCACCGGCACCGCTTTCATCATGTGGCTCGGTGAACAAATCACCGATCGCGGTATCGGCAACGGAATGAGCCTGCTGATCTTCGCGGGCATCGTAGCCGGGCTTCCGCGCGGCGTGGCCGAACTGTATCAAAAAATCCGGACCGACGCCTGGGGTTCGTTCACCATCGTTGCCGTAGCGCTGCTGATTGTGGGCATGGTTGCGGTGGTCGCGTTCATTGTCTTTGTAGAGCGGTCGGAGCGCCGCATTCCCATCCAGAGCGCGCGCCGCATTGTGGGCCGCCGCATGATGGGCGGACAATCCAGCCATCTGCCCCTCAAGGTCAACTCCGGCGGCGTTATGCCCGTCATCTTTGCCAGCTCCATCCTGTCGGCTCCCATGCTCTTCAGCCAGATGGAGTGGATCCAGAACCCGCAGACCCAGTTTGCCCGCGTCATTCAAAGCGCGGTGCAGTCCTTGCAGCCCGGCTATCCGTGGTATGAGCTGCTCTATGTTCTGGGCATCATTTTCTTTGCTTATTTCTACATTTCCATTGTGATGAAGCCGGACGACATTGCCGACAACTTTCGCAAGTCGGGCTCGTTCATTCCCGGAATTCGCCCGGGCAAGCGTACGTCGGACTTCATCAACGACATCCTTACCCGCATTACGCTGGTTGGGGCGCTCTACCTGATTGTCATTTCGCTGGTGCCGACCTTCCTCATTTCCGGCATTCGCTTTGACAAGGTATTTCTGATCGGCAGGATCTTTGAGAACCTGCCGACTTGGACAACGCATGGCTTGGGGGTCAACTTCTACTTTGGCGGCACCTCACTTCTGATTGTTGTGGGTGTGGCCATGGATACCGTCAACCAGATCGAATCGCAGCTGATCATGCGTCATTATGATGGCTTTTCCCCTCGCTCCGGTCGCATACGCGGAAGGAAAACCTGGTAATGTTTTCATCTATGATCGAAGTCGAACAGGGCCGGGAAACGGGTTCGAAAACCGTCCCCGGCCCGATTCTTTTATTGGGTGCGCCAGGGGTCGGCAAGGGGACCCAGGCCAAGGAACTCGTCAAGCTTTGGGGCATTCCCCAGATCTCCACCGGCGATCTGCTGCGCGCCAACGTGGCTCGGGGGACATCCCTGGGCCGGGTGGCCAAGGAGATTATGGGGCGCGGCGAACTTGTGCCCGATTCGCTGGTCGACGAGATGGTTGCGGTTCGGCTCAAGGAACCCGATACGGCCAATGGATACATCCTGGACGGTTTTCCCCGCACGCTGGGACAGGCCGGGTGGCTGGATGGCCGCCTGGCGTCGGCGGCCAAGTCGCTGCCAGTGATTGCCGTCAGCATCCAAGTGGACTATAATCAATTACTGCGTCGAATTACGGGACGCAGGAACTGTCCTGTCTGCGCGACCATCTATAACATCCACATGAATTCGCCCAAAAAGGACGGATTCTGCGATGTGGAAGGTGCGGCGCTGGTCCAGCGAGCCGACGACACGGAGCAAGTCTTCCAGGAGCGCATGCGCGCTTATACAGGGTTGACTGCGCCGGTTGTCGAGCACTATCGGGCATTGGGACGCTTTGCGGAAGTGGATGGAGACCGGCCGATAGGATTAATCGCGGCCGCAATTGTCGCCGCCGTCGAGCGGTTACGCAAGTAGCGTAGCCGAACGGCGAGTTTGTGCGTGAGAAGCAGTTGTCAGTTCCCGGTTGTGAGTGCTGCCCGAAGCGGCGGGACCTCAAAACTGGTAGCTGAGAGCTGAAAGCTGAAAGCTGGTTCGAGTGGCTGTTGTACTGAAGTCGTCGCAGGAGATCGAGAAGATGCGCCGCGCGGGCGAAGTGACCCGCGATGTGCTTCAGTTGGTGCGCGGGTTGGTCAAGCCGGGCATCACAACTCTCGACCTTGAAAAGGCTGCGGTTGCTCGTTTGGCGGAACTTGGCGTCAAGGCGGCTTTCAAGGGCTACCACGGTTATCCATGCGCTCTCTGCACCTCGGTCAACAGCGAAGTGGTACACGGAATACCGTCGCAGAAGCGGGTCCTCAAAGAAGGGGACATTGTTTCGGTCGACTTCGGGGTGGTTGTAGACGGCTACTTCGGAGATTCTGCGATCACGGTGCCGGTGGGCGCGGTTGATGCGGATGTGGCGCGGCTACTTGCGGTGACGGAAAAGTCGCTCCATGCAGGTATCGCGGTGGTACGGCCGGGGGCGACCTTGGGCGATGTGGGCGCAGCCGTGCAGGACGTGGTGGAGGCCGAAGGGTTCTCGGTGGTACGGGATTTTGTGGGCCATGGAATCGGGGTCCACATGCACGAAGACCCTCAGGTGCCGAATTTTGGCGAGCGGGGACGTGGAATGAAGCTGAAAGTGGGCATGGTGATCGCTATCGAGCCGATGGTGAACGCCGGCAAGCCCGAAGTTGAAGTATTGGGCGACGGCTGGACGGCGGTAGCCAAAGACGGCAGCATGAGCGCCCATTTTGAGCACACGGTAGCGGTGACCGCGACCGGAGCGAGAGTCTTAACCGAGTAGGTAAACAGGCCGGAATCGTCTGTGAAGGCGTCGGCGGAATTGGATGCGGTTTGTCGAAGGAAGACGCGATTGAGGTAATGGCAGTTGTCACAGAGACGCTGCCCAACGCCATGTTCAAGGTCAAACTCGAGAACAATCACGAGGTGCTGACCCATGTTTCGGGAAGGATGCGGAAGAACTTCATCCGCATTTTGCCCGGCGACCGCGTGGCCGTGGAACTAAGCCCCTACGACCTGAATCGTGGACGAATCGTTTACCGGTACAAATAGCTTTCAGCAGTCAGCTTTCAGCCATCAGCCGATTTGGTGGCGGAAGAAGTTGGCAGCAGAAGAAAGAACTGAAAGCTGAAAGCTAAGAGCTGAGTTCCAAGGAAGGGTAGCAAACAAATGAAGGTCCGTGCATCGGTAAAGAAGATTTGCGTGAAGTGCAAGGTCATCACCCGCAAGGGAGTGGTGAGGGTGATCTGCGAAAACGCAAAGCACAAGCAACGCCAGGGCTAAGCGAGCCTGGCACACGCGGACGCTCCCACGAAAGTCTTCAGTTGTCAGTTCTCAGTTGTCAGTAAAGGCCCGGCTTATCCAAGGGTTTTTGAACTGACCACTGACAACTGAAAACTGACCACTGTAAAGAGGCTAGTTAGCTTGAGTCAAGGCTTGCGATGAACCTCTGGAAGCATGAAGCACAAACCGTGCGAACCGGCTGAGGCCGGGGGCACACAACTTGGCAGTAGCAAAGGAAACATACATGGCACGTATTGCTGGCGTCGATCTGCCCCGCAACAAGCAGGCACGGATCGCGCTCACATACATCTTCGGTATCGGAGATCCCCGTGCGCTCAAGATCCTGACGAAGGCGAATGTCGATCCCTTCAAGAAAGTCCAGGATCTCGGCGAAGACGAGGTCAACCGCATCCGCCAGGTGATCGAAGACGAAGGAAACGTCGAAGGCGACCTGCGCAAGGACGTCCAGATGCACATCAAGCGTCTCATCGACATCCAGAGCTATCGCGGCACGCGTCACCGGCGCTCCTTGCCGGTCCGCGGACAGCGTACCCACACCAACGCCCGCACTCGCAAGGGCCCGCGCAAGGGCACAGTTGCCGGCAAGAAGAAAGCGACGGGTAAAACCTAATGGCGAAACCAGAGCAGAAAGCCGGAGCGGGTAAGCCGGCGGCAGGCAAGGCCGGCAAGAACAAGAAGTTCAAGAAGCGCGAGCGCAAAAATGTGCCATTTGGTATCGCGCACATTCAAGCCACGTTCAACAACACCATCGTCACCATCACCGATCCGGTGGGCAACACGCTGAGCTGGAAGAGCTCGGGCTCGCTGGGCTTCCGTGGTTCGCGCAAGGGCACGCCGTTTGCGGCGCAGCAGGCAGCGCAAAACGCCGCCAGCGCGGCCCGCGATCACGGCCTGCGTGCGGTGGATGTTCGGGTCGCCGGTCCGGGTTCGGGCCGCGAGTCCGCCATCCGCGCTCTCGCCGCAGCCGGCATCGAGGTGCGTTCCATCCGCGACGTGACGCCAGTGCCGCACAACGGCTGCCGTCCACCGAAGCGGCGCCGCGTCTAAAGCTTCCAGCTATCAGCTTGATCCGGGCAGATACAACTGCAATGACCCGCCAAGAAATGAGCTGAGAGCTGAAGGCTGATAGCTGAAAGCTAAACCGGGCCGGGACGACCTGCGCACCGTCGCACGTAAACCGGCCGTCATCCGAAGTCAGGAGAAAAGGAAGAAATGGCACGTTATACCGGAGCAGTCTGCCGCCTTTGCCGTCGCGAAGGCACCAAGCTTTTTTTGAAGGGCACCAAATGCCTTTCCGACCGTTGCCCCCTGGAGAAGCGCAACTTTCCTCCCGGCATGCACGGCAAGGACCGCAAGGCCAAGATCGTAGGCTACGGCCTCCAACTGCATGAAAAGCAGAAGGCCAAGCGCATGTACTTCACGCTGGAAGGCCAGTTCCGTGAGTACTACGAAAAGGCCAACCGCGCCGCAGGCGTCACCGGCGAACTGCTCATCCAGCAACTCGAGCGGCGCCTTGACAACGTGGCATACCGGCTGGGTTTCGCCATCTCGCGCCGTCAGGCTCGCCAGGTTGTTCGTCACGGCCACGTCACGGTAAACGGCAAGAAGGTGAACATTCCTTCCTATCAGGTCAACGCGGGCGACGAAATCGCCATCCGCGAGAGCGCAAAGAAGCTGCTGATCGTGGAGCAGGGCGCGCAATACGCCGCGCAGAACCCCGTCCCGACATGGCTGGAGATGAACTTCGATACCCTTACGGGCCGCGTGCTCTCTCTGCCCAAGCGCAAGGACATCAACCTGCCGATTAACGAACAGCTGATCGTCGAACTGTACTCGAAGTAACAGCTATTAGCTTTCAGCCGTCAGCTTTCAGCTTCTTCTTTGCGCAGGCCGCACAACGTTGCCTGCCGCACGAAAGGGCTGAGAGCTGAAAGCTAAAAGCTGAAAGCTGAATTCCAACCGAAGGAGAACTTGCGCGGCCGCCGCAAAATGCATCGCGACGTACATGCCGTGCGGGAAAAGAGACCAAGATATGCTTTGGAGAGGATTTCAGAAACCGAAGCGCCTGGCAGTCGATGCCGAGACGCTCACAGACACATTCGGAAAGTTCAGCGCGCAGCCCTTTGAGCGCGGTTTTGGCACCACCATCGGCAACGCCCTGCGCCGGACCTTGCTGAGTTCAATTGAAGGCGCCGCGGTCACCGCGATTCGCATCGAAGGCGTGCTCCACGAGTTCCAGTCGATCAGCGGTGTAGTCGAGGATGCCACCGACATCATCCTGAACCTGAAGCAGGTTCCCTTCAAGCTCGCCGGAGAAGGCCCCAAAGCGCTCTACCTGCGCGCCGACCAGCCTGGCGTAGTCACCAGCGGCATGATTGAAGCCGACGGCGACGTGGAGATCCTGGACAAGAACGTCTACTTGGCCACCCTGTCTGAAGGCGGCAAGCTCGATATGGAGATGCGCCTCAAGCGTGGTCGCGGTTACATCTCCGCCGACAAGAACTTCGACGCCGACCTCGGACTTGGCTTCATTCCCGTCGACTCCGTTCATTCGCCTGTGCGCCGCGTGAATTACGTGGTCGAAGCAGCCCGTCTTGGCCAGATCACCGACTACGACAAGCTGACCCTCGAAGTGTGGACCAACGGGGCTGTCCTGCCCGCCGATGCCGTCGGTCTGGCTGCCAAGCTGCTCAAGGACCACATGAACATCTTCATCAACTTCGAAGAGGAAATCGAAGCCGAAGCGCGTGGCGAAGCCGGCCATCCCGTTCTCCGCAACGATAACCTCAATCGCTCGGTCGAAGAACTGGAGCTTTCGGTCCGCAGCTACAACTGCCTGAAGAACGCTAACATTCAGTCCATCGGCGAACTCGTCCAGAAGACCGAAGCCGAGATGTTGAAGACCAAGAACTTCGGCCGCAAGAGCCTGAACGAGATCAAGGAAATCCTTGCGCAGATGGGCCTCTCGCTGGGCATGAAGATCGACGAAAACGGCAACCCGGTCCCCGGACCCACCAGCATTCCTCCCGCCGCCGCGCTGGCCGCCAGCTATGGCCGCTACGACGACGAAGACGAGCCGCTGGATTCCGTGGACTTGCAGTTGCCCACAGAGACCGAGAACTTTTAGTCAGTCGTCAGTGGTCAGTTATCAGTTGTCAGTCAATAGCCGCCTGAAACTAACGGCTAACTTCAAACTGAGAACGGAATACTGATCAATGATCACTTTTTTTCGAAAGAGAGTTGCTTCATGCGCCATCGCAATGCAGGAACCAAGCTCGGACGCAACACCAGCCATCGCCGCGCCCTCTTGCGCAACCTGGTCACGTCCGTAATCGTGGAAGATCGCGTGGAGACCACCGTGGCCAAGGCCAAGGCCGTCCGTCCGCTGGTTGAAAAGATGATCACCCTGGGCAAAAAGGGCGATCTGCACTCGCGCCGTCAGGCGCTTAGCTTTCTCATGACCGACAAGTCCGTTGAGCGGTTGTTTGAAACCGTGGCTCCCCGTTATGGCGACCGCCAGGGTGGCTATCTCCGCATCGTTCGCACCGGTTTTCAAAAGGGCGACGGGGCCGAAAAGGCCTTCATCGAACTGCTGGGCGCCGAGAAGCAACTGGACGCCAAGCGCCAGAAGCGCGACGAAGTGAAGGCCAAGAAGCGCGCCGAACTCGAAAAGCAGTTGGAAGAGAGCAAAAAGGAAGAAGAAAAGGGCGGCGAAGAGGCCGCGTAAGTTTTCTTTCCGTTCCATCAGACTTTCTCTGCAACAGACCAGGGCGCATCCCTTTATCGGAGTGCGCCCGCGTTTGTTTGCAGACCAGCCATGCAATCATTTCGCCCAAACAGCAAAAGGGCGAGCCTCTTGCGAGAACTCGCCCTTCGCTTTCCGTGTTGCGAAGATCCGGCTACGCTGCCCTGGCAAGCCGCTTGGGTTTAAACATACGCATGAAGACGTAGACAACCAGCTGCAGAACAATCGCGCCCGTGCAGTCGAGCAGCACGTCCCACGGGGTTCCAGTGCGGTTGGGCAGAAAGGTCTGGTGCCACTCATCGCAACTGGCCACCAGCGCGGTGCCAAGCAGCGCGAGAACTGCATCCGGAAGGAAGCTCGAGTGCGGCAGCGTCATCCACCATGCGCGCAACCATGCCAGGCCGATCAACCCATAGCCGATGAAGTGGCCTGACTTGCGTACGTAGTGATGGATGATCTCCCAATTTTCCGCGGAAACGTGCCCAAAGAGAGCTTCGAAAATGCTCCGTAGCGGGCCGCTCGTATGGCTGGCGCCCAACAATTCCGTCGACTCAACCACGATGACGGAGATGCCGATCACAACCGGCAGCCAGGCGCTGATCCAGTACCGCCCGCCGTGCCCCGAACTATTCGACATGATAGTTGGGCGCCTCCCGTGTGATGATCACGTCGTGAACGTGACTTTCGCGCAAGCCAGCCGAGGAGATGCGCACGAACTGCGCCTTCTCCTGCAGCTCTGCAATGGTTCCGCAGCCAACATAGCCCATGCCGGAGCGCAGGCCACCGACCAATTGGAAAACCATCGACTCCAGCGGCCCACGGTAGGGTACTCGTCCCTCAATCCCCTCGGGAACAAACTTGGCCAAACGGTTTTGGCTCGCCCGCTCCCGCTGCACCACGCCTTCGCTTCCCAACTCGGCGCTGGCCAGATCGGCAGTGCTTTGGAAGTACCGTTCGCCGGACCCTTGGCTCATGGCGGTCAGCGAACCCATGCCGCGATAGCTCTTGAAGCTCCGTCCCTGGTAGAGAATCGTCTCGCCGGGGCTCTCGTCCACACCGGCAAAGAGCGAGCCGATCATCACCGAGCTGGCTCCCGCGGCAATGGCCTTGGTGATCTCACCTGAGTACTTGATACCGCCATCCGCGATGACCGGAATCCCGTGTTCGCGACACGCGCGATAAGCCTCTGCAATCGCCGTGATCTGCGGCATGCCTGCGCCGGTGACCATGCGTGTGGTGCAAATCGAGCCAGGCCCGATGCCGACCTTGATGGCATCCGCTCCGGCATCGATCAGTGCCATTGCGCCGTCGTAAGTGGCAACGTTTCCTGCCAGCAGGCCTACCTGCGGGAAGTGCTTCTTGATGGCGCGCACCGCATTTAACACCCGAGTCTGGTGCCCGTGGGCGGAATCGATCGCGAGGACATCGACGCGTGCTCGAATCAGCTCCGCCGCGCGTTCCAGAAAATCTCCAGTCGCGCCGATGGCTCCGCCCACCCTCAGCCGGCCCTGATCGTCCTTGCTGGCGTTGGGATACTTGAGTTTCTTCTGGATGTCCTTGACGGTGATCAGGCCTTTCAACTCGTACTGATCGTTCACCACCAGCAGCTTTTCCACGCGGTGCTCGTGCAGGATCAGTTCGGCCTCTTCCAGAGTCGTGCCCACCGGAACGGTGATCAGGTTCTTCTTGGTCATCACGTCGCCGATCGGAATATCGGTCCGGGTCTCAAAGCGCAGATCGCGGTTGGTGAGAATCCCGACCAGCTTTTTACCCTGCGTTACCGGCACGCCGGAGATCTTGTAGCGGCGCATCACTTCCAGGGCGTCGCCGATCATCTGGTCCGGCCCGATCGTCACCGGGTCCACGATCATGCCGCTTTCCGACCGCTTCACCTTGTCGATCTCGCCTGCCTGGTCGACAATGGTGAGATTGCGGTGCACAACGCCGATGCCGCCCTGCTGTGCCATGGCGATGGCCATGCGCGACTCGGTGACCGTATCCATCGCGGACGATAGCAGCGGTGTGTTCAGCGTAATGTCGCGGGTCAGCTGGGTCTGCGTGCTGACTGAAACGGGTTCCACATCGCTGGCGGCAGGCACCAGCAACACGTCGTCGAACGTCAAGGCTTCCGGTAAGTTTTTGGCTAGCATGATAGTCTGACGCGCCAGCCGGACCGGGGATTCAATCCCAGGCGCCGCTGACGCGTATGTCTATTGTAGCGGAGGGGCGCCGGACAATTTGAAAATCCGCGAAGAGCCGGTCCCCAGGCCAATGTCAGTTCTTTGAGACAAACTCGCCCCTTCACCCGGTCCGCTCTGAGCCGCCGCGCCTTGATCGAAGATCAATAATCCTGGCCCGCAATGTACTGAGAGGCAGGCACCTCCTCCACACGATTGGGAAACGCCTGCTGCATCCACCCCGCAGTCTGATTCGAAACCGTCGCGTGGACATTGGGGTCCTGCGCATCCCGAACCACCGTCTGGTCCCTCTGATAGTTTGAGAAGCCTTGGCCGTTCCTGGCGTTGCTGTCCTGTTGCGCCCAGTAGCTTGCATGTTGTGCGTCGTTGGCGGCCTGGTTTGCGTTGTACCGGGCAGTCGCCTGCGCGCCGATGGCGTGAATCCGATCGACCTGCTGCTGCGCGTTCTGCATGATCATTCTGTCGTTCTGCTCTTTTTGCTGCGCGGCTGCCGCCATCTGCTGATTGATCACTTCCATGTTCAGCTTGAAGGTCTCGATCATGGCCACGGCGGTCAGGTGATCCTTGTCGAACACGGTGGTGGGGATCAGAGCGTTGTTGAAGACCACAATGTAGAAGCCGGCCTGGCCGGGATCGAATGCGCACATCATGGAACTCATGTGCATTTCGTTTCCATGAGGGTCCAGGTGTCCATCGACCTGTGCGCAGTGCTCCCCCTGTTGCGCGTCGACCTGATCTATTTTGTCAATCTGAAGTTCGGCAGAAGGCATCCCACCCGCGCGGCGCCACTCTTGAAACAGCGCTGGAAACGAATGCACCATGTCTCCGCGAAACGGGTACGACATGACCCCCGGCGCCGCACCCCGGACGCCGTAGCGCTGCAACTGACGCTGCCCGGGACTGGTCGGGTCGATCGCCGTTCGGGTCATGTTGAGGCCAATCGTCTCCCCTTGCGGCCCGAGCACCCTGACAGCTCCGCCTGCGCTCTGGGAGTCCAGTTGCCACCCATCGGGGATGCCGATGCTGACTGAATTGTCCGAGGCCGACACTGTATGCAGCTTCGCAGCCGGCGCATAATGTCCGCCGTCCACGGGGACATCCTTGACGCTCTTCGCCGACGCGCCAGCCAGTCCAGTTTTCGCGGTGCTCACCGGGGCAGGATTGGCATCCGCCGTTGTGTGGGCCGTGGACGCGTATGTGGAAGCTGCCGGAAGACCGCTCGGATGCCACGCACCGAACAGTTCCCGCAGCATGGGACTCATGGCCGCATTGAAACGGTCGATGGTGTTGGCGATCATTGCCACTTCTACCTGCTGCGGGCCGGATGCCGCTGCGACGATCATGCCTCCGACGTGGTTGCCGCCTTGCGCGCGGTTCACTACCGTAAAGAACAACCCCACAGCATCCCCGCCGGGAACTTTGAAGACCTGCGCCACCTGCGGCCGCTCGGCGCAGGTCTGGTGTACCATCCGCAACATGGCCACCAGCGCTGCCGGCTTGGTACTGACCCCATCGACAGATCCGTAGACGATGGTCCCTCCCTGCGAGGATTGTATGTTTTGTAACCGGGCCTGGGCCAGGGCGGCCTGGAAGCCTATTGCAAGAATGGACAAAAGCAAATACGTGGAGAACCGCCTGATTCCGTGCATCATGACAGCCGCCTCTTTTCTTTCACGGGACATCGTTCCAGTCCACTAAAGGCTGCGTGAATCGACGGCAAAATGGATCAGGAAACTGTGTCAGCTGCCCGGCTCAGGAAGAGGTGCGCACCGCCTTATCGTCAGTCAGGCCGCCGGAGCGACTTTCTTTGCCGCCTTGAGCAGCACAGGCAACGCTTCATTCACCGAATCGGCATCGGGAAACGCGAGGGTGGGAAACGACGGGCCTCCTCGCGCTGTTTCCCCTATTGACTGAACTCTGCCTCCTTAAGAAAACAAACCCCACCAGGTTCGATGGGGTCGGTCGGAGGTCTGAAGGGCACGTTTCCGTGCCCTTCAGACCCGGAGGAACAAGAAGAACAAAACTGGCTACATGCTGAGGTGCAAGGTCGGGCGGGCCGGCTTTGCCTTCCGGAAAGCGACAAATGCCAGACCGAGGAGTCCGGTGCCGAGCAGCAAGAGGCTGCTCGGCTCAGGGGTGGCGACAGCCGACGCATCAAACGAATCTTTACCGTGAGCACCTGTGGTCGTAAAGTCGAAGTCATACAGCGTAGGGGTATAACCATCCAATGTGACTAGGCCCGTTCCTACGATGTTCCAGAATGTCTTGCTCGCGTCCACGACAGTGTAGCTTTCTAAGGTGAAAGTGAGTCCATCGGGCCCAGTGAGAAAGAGCTCTGGCAAGCCGCTAAAGGAATGAGTCAGAACCACGGGATCACCCCCCAATGAGGCAAAGTCGCCTGTCGAAGCCTGCTCCGTGAGACTGAGGAACGGCGCCCCAATTTGCGCTCCTGGGGTCACGGTAATGCTCGTTGCGGTAAAGTCGTCCAACCCATAGACGTAGATGGTTCCGGTAATCGGATCGGCCATCGCCGCTGGTGCGATCGCAAGGGCCGATGCCATTGCGAGTAGAGCGAACGCAAACTTCTTCATGATTACTCCTTGTATCGCCCTCGCGGCCTTTTGTCCTTGTCACACCCTTTGTGAATTGCTGCCAAAAAAGGGCGGGGCCTGGGGATTTTATGGTTCGTTCGGTGAATCTCGTACAGCGTGCCATGCCTGGGGGACATTCGCACCGGGATTCAGTTCACACAGCATACGGCGCATGGACTCCACCTTGGAAGAATCGGGAAACCGGAGTCACGCGTTCACGGGGGTCCTATGCAACCCTTACCAACACGCCCCAACGGGGCTAATCTCCCGTTTAAGCAGTTCGCGTGCCAAACATAGACTATTTAGATTCAGTGACTTGCGCGCACAGGAAGGCAGGGGATGTGCAAAGTTTTGCAGGGCAATTCCCCAATAAGTTCCTCTTTCGGGGGAGCGATGTGGCCTGAATTGGGGATGGACATCCTGCCGCAAGGCAGGTAAAAGGTGCTGAAGTGTAGATCTGTCCCGGATTTTCATGCCTGGAAATCGTCGTACTTTCCGACTTGACGTGGTATTAGTCTTTTCCAGTCATATTGCGCCTTCCAGCCAGCCTCACACCCCAACCGGAAACGGCTTGGGGCTCGACTCGTCGTCGGTGTTGGCGGTGCCCGTTCTCCACCGCTCAAACCGCCCTTGCAGCAGGCTCATCAGCCCCGTATACCAATACCCGATCACAAACAGAATCAGAAACGGCGCCGTGAAATAGTTGTGATTCGAGAATGTATACAGAATCGCCAGGAAGAAATAGCCGCCAAGAAGCAACTCGATCCACGGCGCCAGCACCAGGCGTTTGCGATACTTGGCGGCCTGGGATTTTTCACCCTTCTTGGCCACGCGGTACTTGGGCGTGCGCACAAAAGCGCTCTTCATGCCGAACAGCGCTTCCATCACCGCCTTGGTGTTGGTAACCGTAAGTCCGATCCCGAGCGCCATCAGAAACGGCAAATAAAGAAACGTCTTCATCCAGGATTTTGGAAAGAGTTCCCGCTCGCTCATCACATAAAAGACGGCGATCGAAAAGCTCGAGGCGGTGAACAGCGGAAAGTCGATCAGCAGCATCTGGAACCAGCCTTGGTAGAAGCGGCAGACCATGGCCGGAATCAGCAGCGCCGACATCACAATCATCAGCGGATAGCTGAGGTTGGCCGTCAGATGGTAGACGGCCTCAATCTTGATGCGCCGCGGCACATCGGAGCGAAATATCTTCGGCAGCACCTTGATGCTGGTTTGGATAAGCCCCTTGGCCCAGCGTGCCTGCTGGGTTTTGAAGGCCGTCATCTCGATGGGCAACTCGGCCGGGCACTCGATGTGGGGCAGGTATTTGAACTTCCAGCCGGCTATCTGCGACCGGTAGCTGAGGTCCGTATCTTCCGTGAGCGTGTCGTGCTGCCAGCCCCCACCGTCGGCAATCGCCTGAATGCGCCACATGCCGGCCGTGCCGTTGAAGTTGAAGAAGTCGCCCGAGCGGTAGCGCGCGCCGTGTTCCAGCACAAAGTGCCCGTCCAGCAGAATGGCCTCGATCTGGGTCAACATGCTGTAGTCGCGATTGAGGTGCGTCCACCGCGTCTGCACCATGCCAATCCCCGGCTCCGCAAAGTGGTGAATCACATTCATCAGCCAGTCTGACGGCGGCACAAAGTCGGCATCGAAGATGGCTACGAACTCGCCCTTGGCCACTTTCAGTCCAGCATCCAGAGCGCCTGCCTTATACCCGTATCGGTTTGTCCGGTGTATGTATTCGATCGGATGGCCCAGCGCCGCGTAGCGCGCCACAATGTCCGCGGCCACCTGCTGTGTCTCATCGGTTGAGTCGTCGAGCACCTGGATCTCGAGCTTGTCTTTCGGATAATCCATGGCGCAAATCGCCTCAATGAGGCGGTCGATTACGAACTGCTCGTTGAAGATGGGCAGTTGCACCGTGACCCGCGGCAACTCTTCGAAATGGACGTTTGGATTGGGGTTGGCGTTCTTGCGGTATTTGAAGTAGATGTAGCACAGAGTATAGCGGTGAACGCCATAAATCGCCAGCACGATCATCACCGCGAAGTAGGGCAGCAGCAGCGCCGCGTCAAAGAGGTTCCAGTGGTAGAGGCCTGTGAATGTCTGGTCGGTGGCCCGCATCGCCTTGAGATAATGGACAATGCCGTTTTTCGGGGCAAATGCCAAATGCAAAGCCACCTGCGCAGGCAGCCTGCTTAACAGATCGGCGACTGAATTCGAACTGGTCACAAGCGCAGCGAACAGTGTAGGCCTCCACCATCAGGATAACGACCATTGTATGCGATGGGGGTGTTTTCACAATGCTGGACAGGCTCAGCCGCGCCTAGATCGTGTACGGCACACGGACTCCGGGATCGCCCGGATCGAAATCGCGCGTGTTTCGCGAGACCAGTAGGCACTCATTCACTTGCGCGGTCGCCCAGATGATGGCATCAGGCAGCTTGATGCGCCGGGTCTTCCGCAGGATCATTGCCCGTTCGGCAACTTTGGCGTCGATTTCAAGCAAAGTGAAGCTCTGCAGAAACGCTCTTGACGCGCTTTCGGTTTCCGGCACCGTCCCCGCCAGGATCTCAATCCAACTCACCAGGCTGATGGCCGGCCTCTCGTAAAGCGCAAGTTCCGCTTTAGGCTGCGGAAGGCCGCGCAAAAAGTCGATGAGTATATTGGTGTCGAAGACCGCTCTCACCACTCGCTCCGCAGTCTTTCCTGGTAAGCAAGACCATCCTCGGGCAGCGGTTCGGAATCCCCGGGAAGATAGATCGTCTTGCCCTTCCACAGGCCGAAAGCCTCCTCCCGTGCGGACCGGTTCTGCTGGATAAACATGTCAAGTGCCTGGCGTACAGCTTCGGCGCGTGAAAGCTTTCGAGCGGCGCAAATGGCGCTGAGCTCCTCCAGTTGATGTTCCGGAATGTCAACAAGGGCTCGCATAAAGCTCCAATCAAGATATACATATCATATATCACAATTAAATCGACTGCCACTAATCTGAACCCTCTGTATAGAGGACTAAACTGGTTAGGTAGATCAAGTCGATGAGCCACACCCACGTCCGCGCGCCCAAAGCTGAACCACCCCCACCACCGAAGCTATTGCCCCTATTGATCGCTGGCACTCTAGTCGGTCTATTCTGCGTGCTCTATGTCGCAGGCAGGATTCGGGATAGCGCCTACGACACCTCCCATCTCACGACTCAGGGGAAGATCTCTGAAACCCGCATCGTGGTGGACCATATCCTCGACACCTCGTGGGGAGGCAAGATCTTCTATCGCCTCGAAGCCCACGTGGCCTATCAGATTGACGGCCAGACGCAGGATCGCTGGCTCACAGCCTCAGGCGTCGATGCGTCCCGTGAGTTTCTGTCATTGAAGCTCGCCAATCATCCGCAAACCTGCCAGGTCTATTGGTCGCCTGGTCATCCGGAGAACGCAAGATGCCGGTTCCCATGATTCCCAACATGCATTCGGAATGACTCTTCCAGAATTTCTCCAACAATTGTTTTTCCCCATTTGCCCTCCACAGGCCTACAGGCGTAATGTTTTCTGGCAGTTGGAGATATATCCATGTCCGTTCTCATCTCGTCTCCCGTCGTTCCCGCCGCAGGCGGCAGTTTCCTGCTTGAAACCCGCACCCCCGCCGAAATCTTCACCCTCGAAGACCTGAACGAGGAACAGCGCCAAATCGCCTCCACCGCCGCGCAATTCGCGCGCGAGCAAATCCTGCCCGTCGCCGATGCCATTGAAGCCAAGCAGCCCGGAGTCCTGCGTGCGGCACTGGTCAAAGCCGCCGAACTGGGCTTTACCTCGGTCGATATCCCAGAGGAGTACGGCGGCGTTGGCATGGATAAGGTTTCCTCCACGCTGATTTCGGACCACATTTCCGTCCTCGCCAGCTTTTCAACCGCTTTCGGAGCGCAAACCGGTATCGGCACGCTGCCCCTCGTCTGGTACGGAACCGACGACCAGAAACAGCGATACCTGCCCAAGCTGGCCTCCGGCGAGTGGATCGCTGCATATTCGCTCTCTGAAGCCAGTTCCGGCTCGGACGCAATGAATGTGCGCACCCGCGCCATCCTCTCCGAAGACGGCTCCCACTACACCCTCAACGGCGAGAAGATGTGGACCACCAACTGCGGCATCGCCGACCTGTTCACCGTCTTCGCCAAAATTGTAGATCCAGCCACGGGCACGGAGAAGTTCTCAGCCTTTCTGGTTGAGCGCACATTTCCCGGCCTCACCGTGGGCGCGGAAGAGCACAAGCTGGGCATTCGCGGCTCGTCCACCTGCCCGCTCGTCTTTGCCGACTGTAAAATCCCCGCTGCCAACCTCCTCGGCGAAGCCGGTAAAGGCCACCACATCGCCTTCAATGTGCTCAACGTCGGCCGCTTCAAGCTCGGTGTCGCCTGCATCGGTGGCGCCCGTCACGCGCTCGGCCACATGGTCCGCTACGCCAAGGAGCGCATCGCCTTCGGCAAGGCCATCGCCGACTTCGGCCTGATTCAGCGCAAAATCTCCTTGAGCGCCACGCGCCTCTACGCCGCCGAAAGCATGGCCTACCGCACCGTCGGCATGATCGACGCCAGCCTCGCCCAGGTCAGCGAAGAACTCGCCCATTCCCCGCGAGAGACACAGCGCCGCATCGAAGACTATGCCGTCGAATGCTCCATCCTCAAGGTCTACGGGTCAGAGATGCTCAGCGTTGTCGCCGACGAACTGGTAGCCACAATGGGCGGCTACGGCTATGTCGAGGAGTATCCAGCCGAGCGCTACTATCGCGACGCGAGGATCAACCGCATCTTCGAAGGGACGAATGAAATTAACCGCCTGCTCATCACCGGCATGCTCATGAAGCGTGCCCTCGGTGGCAAGCTTCCCCTGTTGCCCGCGATTAAGAAGCTGATGGAGGAGGTGACGCAGCCGCCGTCGTTTGACTCCGGCAGCGATACCGGCGAACTCCTGGCGCGGGAAGCCGAAGCACTGGCTTCGTCCAGAAAAATCGCCCTCTTCGCCGCAGGCGTAGCCAGCCAGCGATTCATGACCGCGCTTCAGGATCAGCAGGAAGTGATGGCCGACCTGGCCGACATGATAACCCAGGTTTACGCGCTGGAGTCGGCGCTCCTGCGTGCCCGCAAGCTGGCCAGCGCCGGCAAAGCCTCAGCGGAAGTCGCCGCGGCCATGACCGGCCTGCTCGCGGAGGAGACCATGGCGCTAGCCGAGCAGGCAGCGCGGCGGGTGCTCGCAGCCTGTGCCGATGGCGACCTGCTGCGTACTCAACTAGCCATTCTCCGCCGTCTGGCGCGTTCTACTCCAGCCAATTCGGTAGCGCTCAGCCGCAAAGTAGCAAAGCAAGCCATCCAACTCGAGCGCTATCCGGTATAGCCTTCAGCTTTCAGCCATCAGCCGTCAGTTGAAAGCTGAAGTCTGAAAGCTGCTTTCTCAGTCCTCCCGCAGCGCCACCATCGGCTCAACAGCCATGGCCCGCCGCGCCGGGAAGTAGCACGACCCCAGCGCCGCAAACGCCAGCACAGCGCCCACAGCCACGAACGTAGCCGGATCCCATACATTCACAACCACGAAGCTGCCAACCGTTCGCGCGGCCCCTAGAGCCAGAATCAGGCCAATCCCAACTCCCGCGCCAACAATGATCATCGACTGACGATAGATCATTCTGAAGACGGAGCCCCGGCTTGCCCCCAGCGCCATGCGCAAGCCAATCTCATGGATGCGCCGGCCCACTGCGTACGAGATCACGCCGTACAGGCCAATCACCGCCAGCGTCAGTCCAAGACCACCCATGATCGTAGCAAGCGAGGCGCCCACCTGAAACAGCAGCAGCCCATTGAGCGTATACAGCCCCTGCCGCATGCTCTGCACTTCAAATATCGGAAGGTCCGGAGCCACTGCATGGATCGATTTCTCGACCGTTTCCGCCATCGCCAATGGATCGCCCTTGGTCTTCAACTGAAGGACCATCAGGCTGCTGCCCGCAACGTGCTGCGCGTAAGGAAGGTAAAAGTATGGCCGTGTCTTGCCGCCGCCGAACAGTTGGAACTCCGCGTCGCGCGCAATGCCTACCACTTCCAGTTTGCGATCCTTCTCGCTCGCCTTCCGGAATACTCGTCCCATCGGATCAAGGTTCGGCCAGTACTGGCCGGCCATGCTTTCGCTGATCACGGCTACATCCCGGCCCTGTTCATTGTCCGCATCTGTAAACGCGCGGCCCCGCAGCAAATCGATGCCCATCGTCTGAAAGTATTCCGGCGTCACCACGTTGTAGCCGACCCCGAATTGAGCTGGATCGGCCGGCGCTGCGGCTCCATCGATCACAACCGAATCGCCCGCAACTCCGAAGTATCCCATCGGGACCCCGCCTGCATGGCTTACCGACTCGACCCCACCCAACTGGTGCAAGCGATCCAGTATGTTCGACGTCAGGGCGCGTGTCTGTGCGTCGCTCATCCCAATCTCGGCCGGGTCCATGGACAGGTTCAACACATGGTCCGGCTTGAATCCGAAATCCATCGTCTGCATGGCCGTCAAGCTACGCACAAAAAGCGCGGCCACCACCAGCAGCACCAGCGACCCAGCCATCTGCAGCGCCACCAGCGAATCGCGGAACCAATGCCTCCCTCGCGTTACGCCACGGCCTCCTTCGCGCAACACGCCGTTTACATTCGCTCGCGCCACACGCATGGCCGGCACAATTCCAACCACAAGCCCGGCGCCCAGCGCGATCCCGAAGGAATAAATGAAAATGCGCCAATCGAATCCGAACGAGAAACTGATGGGAATATCCGCGTGTATGTTCAGATGACCCAGCGCGGCACTCGCCCACATCCCCAAAAGCACTCCCGCGCAGCCCCCCATCGCCGCCAGCAACACGCTCTCGGTAATCATCTGACGCAATAGGCGGGCACGCCGCGCCCCAAGCGCTGCGCGAACCGCCATCTCGCGTTCCCGCACCGTCGCTCGAACCAGCACCAGGTTCGCCACATTCACACACGCCAGCAGCAGCACCATCGAAGCCAGTGAGAGAAAAAGCCCGGCCATCACATAGATCGTGTTTGGATCTCCGGTTGAGATGCGCAAACTCGACTCGGGAAGCGCGCTCAGCGCGACTCCCTTCTCAGCCTCAGGCTGTTGGCGCATCATCTCCTTGGCAATCACACTCAGGTCTGCATTGGCTTGCTTCAGGCTCACTCCGGGCAGCAGTCGTCCATACAGGTTCAATCCCCGGCTGTCCCATTTGTTCAAAACGTCCGCGGGTGTGCCCTCGATCGTCTTCTGCGACAACGGCAGGAACGCCGCAGTGGATACAAAACTCTGCACGCCATGAAACCCCTTCGGCGCTACGCCCACGATCGTCAGGGGGTGCCCGTCCACGTTAACCGGCCGCCCCACCACGTTCGGGTCGCCGTTGAACTTCTCCATCCAATAGTCGTACCCCAGCACAATCACCGGGTCCTGTCCCAGAACCTCGCCCTCGCTGGGTAAGAAGAGCCGCCCCACTGCCGGTTTCAATCCAAGCATGGAGAAGAAATTGCCGCTCACAAAAGAAGTCATGATGCGCTGCGGCTGCTGGCCTTGTGTCGCAATTCCATCCAGGCTCAGCCCGTGCGCAATGATCTCGCTGAATGAACTCTTGCTTTGTGCGCGAATCTGCCTGAACTCCTGCCACGACAGAAAGGGCAGCACGGGCCCGTGGCTCTGGCTCAGCGCCAGCCCGGCAATCTGCTGGGGATTCGCGACCGGAAGCGGCTTCAGTACCAGCGAATTCACCAGGCTGAAAATGGCCGAATTGGCGCCAATGCCAAGCGCCAATGTGAGCACTGCGGTAATGGCAAAGCCAGGCGCTCTGCCCAGTTGACGCAACGCAAAACGAAGATCCTGAATCAAGCTCCCCATCCAACCCTCCGCGCAGTCCGAGATTGTCGCTCATTGCAAGAGCACGCACTCAGCCAAACAATGTGCAGAGTCGATGGACGATTTACAGGGAGTTACGCTGGCAGAAGGGGAAGGGTTCCTGCTTGTACTGTGCGGATTCGCGAAACGCTGTCCGAAACCGGACAACGCCGAATCGAAATGACCGACCGGCTGCCCCAGGTCTTGCATTTGAGACCTGAGAGTCACAGCGCGTGGGGGGCGGGCTTCAGGGGGACTACTCTTCCGTCAATGGGTCGGCAGACGCAAAAAAACCTCCACCCTGGCGGCGAGATAGTCGCCAGAGTGGAGGGTGTGACCGCCAGGAGACGAAGCGGCCGGCTGCAACAGGGTCGATTGCGGAAGCGTGAAACGGAACTTAGTGCGCCACTACGACGGTGAGGGTCAAGTCCGTGGCGACAGGCTGGTTGTCGAGCGTTGCTGGCCGGAAGCGGAACTGACGGACCGCGGCGGCTACAGGGGCGTCGAGAACGGGGCTCGGCGACTTGATGACCTGGACATTCTGCGCGTTGCCGTTTTCGTCGACATTCAGCTTGAGGACAACTTCCGCATCGAAGGGCAGAGTTTCCGCGGCAGTGGGGGTGAGATCGACGTTGGTGGAGTGGAGCACGCGAGCAGGCTTGACTCCCGT